>Ga0163154_10002367_pt1 | contig 27649 bp, 21 predicted proteins | sample OliLakLV19MP9P1_FD_148649 | JGI IMG/M metagenome (GOLD analysis project Ga0163154, IMG submission 148649) | Freshwater microbial mat bacterial communities from Lake Vanda, McMurdo Dry Valleys, Antarctica - Oligotrophic Lake LV.19.MP9.P1 | ecosystem: Environmental > Aquatic > Freshwater > Lake >... | reverse complement strand
ATTACTGCTGGCAGCTAGTCTAATAGTCTGCTAATTTAAAGTCAATGGTCTATTGCAGTTATGAGGATACAAAGCTCTTAACTTTCTTTTACATAATTCATACTTTATTTTCAACGATTTCTCAGAATTTAATTGTATAGTTCTCATTAGTATCAAACCACAGAGCAAAACGAAAATTCGTGTTTTTAGAAACAGAACGTTTTGCTCCACGCAGCAAGTAACAACTGGAAACTGTCTATTAGTAGAAGTTTCCAGTTCACACCGGATTGATATTGAGGATGCTTTGTAAAAGTATAAATTTATCTTGGTCCGGTTAAAGATACTGTATTCATAAGGGCGGTTGGAGCACTGCTACCAACACGGGCATACGTCAGTTTTGAATACTCATTGAGGCAACTCGAGTATCTTATTAGCTAGGGTGAGAAACCAGGTGAGAGTGAGAGTATCACCCTGCATAGCTGGACAGAGGCGCGACCCCGTTTCGATTATTCGAAACGGGGTCGCAGTCTTTATTATTGCTTTCACAAGTTTTACTCAAGAAATTAGCGTATACTACCCACATATGAAACTGTTGCTGATTGAGGATGACTACAAAATTGCCCACAATTTAAAAAAAGGACTTGAACAACAAAACCACATCGTTGACATGGCAAGCGATGGGTTATCTGGATACGATTTTGCCTTAAATGAAAAGTATGATGTAATAATTTTAGATTGGATGTTGCCTGAAATGGATGGTCCAGAAATTTTACAGAAATTACGATCTGAAAAAATAACAACACCCGTGTTAATGTTGACTGCGCGCAGTGCAAGCCAAGATATTGTTCAAGGTCTTGACATTGGTGCAGATGATTACTTGCCAAAACCATTTGCTTTTAACGAACTTTTGGCTCGACTCCGCGCCCTCAGTCGCCGCCCCCACACTGCCACACCCAATAATTTACAAAGTAATGATCTTGAATTAAATCCCACCACTAACACTGTTACGCGCGATGGCAAACCAATTGATTTATCCAAAAGAGAGTTCATGTTGTTGGAATACATGTTACGTAATAAAGGTAAAACTATTAGTAAAGAGCAAATTTTAGAAAATGTCTGGAACTTTGATGATGACGTTTTGCCTAACACCGCTCAAGTTTACATTGGGTATCTACGCAAAAAAATTGATGAGGCTTTTCCCTCTTTACCGAACCTGATCGAGACAGTCCGTGGTTTTGGTTATCGGTTAAATGATCAGTTTAATAAGAAAATAGACGCTCAATTTCTTGCCACTCCTAGCACTACAAATGATACAACAATAGCAGACGAGAACACCTCCGCTAAACCTCAGAAAAGTCTGTTTAGTAGATTGACGGGAAAGTAGTAGACTAATCAATATGTTTCAAAGTGCTCGCTTAAAACTCACCTTTTGGTATGCTGCAATTATTTTACTTATTAATGCAACGATTAGTGGTTTAATTTATTATCGTACTAATTTAATTATTAATGATGAATTTAATCGAATTCAGAATCGTCTTGAAGAAGAACGCCAATTATTTGGTCTAACTCTAGAAAAACAAGTTCACGAAAAGTTAGCACTAGAAAATCTTGAGCAGACCAAAGACAATTTAATGACACAATTATTTGTCATAAATGCTGGAATTACTACTTTAGTTATTATGTTTGGCTATGTTCTATCAAGTAAAACGCTAGCTCCGATTGCTGAGACGATGCACTTACAAGAACAATTTATTGGTGATGCTTCTCATGAATTAAGAACGCCACTAACTTCTCTTCAAACTTCATTAGAGGTTAATATTTCAGATCCAAAAGTATCGCAAAAAACTAAACAACTACTTATAGAAAATCTTGATGATGTTACTCAGTTGATTACTTTAACTGATCGGTTGTTGCAACTTGCTCAGCCAAATCAGAATCGTACTATTTCTTTTAAACCAGTCCAAATGGTTGGAATTATTCAATCGGCAATCAAAAAAATTTCCCCGTTAGCTCAAAAAAAACACATTAAAATTAAGTATGATCGAGAAACTGTTGACTCGTCTATATATGTCAAAGCTGATGCGCCACTTTTGAAAGAGTTATTAATTATTTTGCTTGATAATGCCGTTAAGTATAGTCCCACTCAAACTTTGGTGGAGATTATTATGACCAAGTCAAAAAGATATATAAGTTTAACTGTTACCGATCAAGGAATTGGTATTCCTCCCCAAGATATGACTAAAATATTTGATAGATTTTTTCAAGTTAAAACAAGTCGTACTCGCTCTCAGCATACTCAATCAGCTGTTGGCAAAGGCTATGGCTTAGGTCTCAGTTTAGCCAAGCGAATTGCGGATTTTCATGGCACTGAGATTTCAATTAAAAGTCAATTAAATACTGGTACTAGAATTAGCTTCCATTTACAACAAACAACTGCCCCAAAGACTTAGATATAAAATAATCAGATACATTACTCAAATAACATGTTTGCTAATTAAGCTGAAGGAGACTAAGTGGAGTGGGCAGGTAATAATTCAGAAACATCTTGCTTGACAACAACTTCTTCATGTCCACGACCGTTATTGACACGAACTCGAGAAAGTAAAAATCCCTCACAATTAAGGCCACGATTTCCAAAATAAGCATTTATTTCTTTTTGGACAATGCTTTCTGCTTCAGAACGGTGTTGTTTTATTTGATCCAAAGTCAAATCAGCAAAAATACTTCCCACTCTACTACGAGAGATTGGTCTTACAACTTTTGAAACAACATTCTCTCCTAAGTTTTCCCAAAGTTCTGGCGCATTCTTACGATCAATTCTAAATAAAATTGAACCCTCAATAGTGATATCTACACCGTCAGCAGTAGTAGTATGAATTTCGTTATCACCGAGAGACTCTTTATTTTGAGAGTAATCAAAACCTTCTCTCATAGAATATTCAAGAATTTGTGCATTGAAGAGTTTAGCAACTTGCCAAAATGGGATTTTGAAATGCAGACCTGGTCCCCAAACTCTTGGTAAAACCCCGCGTCCACGATCATATACACAGGCCACATGGCCTGGTGGAACAGAAATAAAAAAACCGCCGACAACTTCATCAACTAAAAAAGAAACTACTAAACGATCAAATTCCATATTATTTTCGTATATATCAATTACACTTTATTCACTAGGAGTATTTTACCTCAATCAAGCCATAAAGACTATAGTGCCGATTTGAATCACTTTTTTACTCGATTATTTTATATCAACTATAACCTTTTCGTCTTGAGGATCGGCTAATTCTTCCGCTTCTTTTTTGGCGCTATAGGCAGCAAATTTCCATCTGATGATTTTGATGATTAACAAGACAATACTAAATAATAAAGTAGTGATAATAAACAATTTTTTTCCGGCAGGCAAAAACATAAACACTAAGAAAGAAACGATTGGAAAAAACAATTGATAGCGCACTACATCTCTTTTGACCACGGGATAGGGTGAGTAATACATACTTAACGTTTCCATGAAGAAAATGACAATAGATTGAGTTAAATTCAAAATTACACTTGTATGAGTTAAATCAAATTCCCCCCAGAAAACTAAGTTGAATGGTGTCTCCACATCAGGCATAAATGGATATAAAAGATGCAAGTCTTCACCAGTCAAACCTGTGTTAAAAATTCTGAGCAACATTAATGCAATGGCAATTTGGATGATTAAGTTAACCATTTCACCAACTAAAACTGCCGTACTTTTGTGTAAAACTTGCTTTTTTAACTGTTTCTGCAAAATTGGCTCTGATGCATGTTCTCTCTCAATTTGTGCAATTTTTTCTGAAATTTCTCTTCGTTCGGCTTCAGATTTATCACCAGCAAATGATAATGGCAATAAAATAAAACGAATAATCAGCGTTAAGATAATCACTGCAATACCCATGTCTGCATTACCACCAGTTAGCTTTTCTAGAATCCAATACAAAAAAACTAGCAGGTTAAAGAAGGGCTGGTAAATTACCAAAACAAATAAATGAATCATGTAATTGAATGTTAACTAACGATTTTTTGATGTTCGCGAATAATTGAACGCATTACCGTTAATGTATCTTGTAAAGAATGCACTAAATCTGAAGATAACTCCATCATTTCATCATCTAAAGACAGTCCATGTAAAGCTATATTTGAACGATCAATAAATGAATCTAAACTATCATTCATGATCTCACCATTTTCCTCAAGCCAATCTTGCTTTTTCTCTGCAGGCAATAATAAAATGTCTTTCAACACATTACCAAGCTCTTTAATTTCTCGAGTCCTTAAATAAATATCAAATTTAAGTTCATCTTGGCTTAGTTCATGGGGCTCGTCTTGATCAAAATCATCAAATAACGAATGAGTAGCCATATTGTGCAACCTTATCTCTTACTACTAGTTTTATTATACTCTATTGATGCAAGTCCATATGCCTTGAAGAAGGTACTAATTTTGTAAGAGAGTTTCTAGAAAGATAGCCAATCCATCTTCATCTACAGAACCAATAGTTTGTTGAGCAATTGCTTTTAATTCAGGAATAGAGTTGCCCATGGCTATAGGCTGCCCAACTACTTGTAATAACTCCATATCATTGGGACTATCACCAACTGCAAGAATGTCAGCTAACTTGAAGCCATAATGGGCAGCCCATTCTGTGGCAGCAGTCGCTTTACTAACATTTCTAGCTGTTATATCTGCAAAATAACCATGTCTGCTCTCCATATATTTAATTGAAACTTGACCTCTTTGCGGTAAAATATCAGTTGGATTAAGTGGCACTTGATACATAGTTATTAAAGGCACACTCCAATCACTTAAAGTTTCTGGATCATTTACTTCATATTTCCAGTGTTGTTCGGCAAAATGTTTTCGTGCAATTACTGTTGACGCATAATAAGTAGCATCTTTACCAAAACTAAACGCTCCACCTTGGTTAGTTGCCCAGGTACCAATGTCACGAACTAACTGATGTGGCAGTTTATTTTCCCACAATTTTATTCCCTTTTTATTGATAACTTGTCCGCCACCAGCTACAACATGGTATGTCTCATCGGGGAAAAAAGATAACAAATAGCTTCGTAGCATGGCATAACTTCTACCTGTACATAGACCAACAACAATATCAGTTTCAGTAATAAGTCGTTCAATAATTTGCGCCAATCGAGGAGTAACTATTTTATCTGCTTTGACCATGGTGTGATCTACATCTAAGAGAATGCCTTTAGGAAGTTTATTCATACTATTTTTTATTCAACCTTACCTTTGATAATAATTCCTGGTTGGACAACTGTAGCAGACATAATCAATGTGCCAGGCATTGTGCCCACTTGAATACCAATAGTGGTTCCTGATCCAATCAACACCCCTAGTGCCTGCTTTCCTGAAGAAACTTTAGCATCAGTGATCATAACTTCAACTGGCTGACGATCAAATCTCTTATTAGCAGTTATAAAACCTGCTCCTATCTTTACTTCTTTACCCACAACACTATCGCCAATAAATCCAGAGTGAATTGTAGCTCCAGCCATAAACAGAGTATTAGATATTTCTGCTTGTCTCTGAACCTCAGCATGAGCCTCAATCACACTTTGTTTGCGAACTATACAATGTTGACCTACTACAGCGTTTTTGCCCACATATGAGCCTTCACTGACTATAGCAAATGCCCCAACCACAGCTCCATATTCAATAATAACGTCATCATCAATTAATGCTGTCGGGTGGATAGTAGCTGTGGCAGAAATAAATGGCTGAGCTTGACTTAAAATGTCATTTTTTATATCTAGCAGATGCCAAGCATATTTGAGACTCGATAATTGCTCTGCGTATATGAGTACCGGCACTTGATTTTGACCTACAAACGTATCTAATCCTTCTTCTAACATATATTCTGAAGGTTGTTGTTCAGATAAAAACTCTATAAATTGTTTTGATAATTTATACATTCCTACTACTCTCAATGGCTCATTAACACGCTGTTGAGGTTTTTCCCATATATGAGTTGCTAGGCCATTTTCAACGGTGACTATGCCAAACAAAGTTGGTTGATCTGTGGGTTGTGCAAGTAATACTAATGGGCTGGGATTCTCTATCAGCTGACGCGTTGCCGCCTCGGCTTTGACTTGAGCAGCATTGACTACAATAAAATTGTCGGCTAATTGCTCTCGCACACTCAGCAACGCGTCAGCCATACCTTGTGCTACTGGTTGGAACCCAATCTTAATCTGTAACGTGTCATGCTTATATGAATGTAATTCTTGTTTAAAAGTAGTTTCTTCTGGATTAATAATTATTAATGCCTCTGTAATTCCAGCAGCAGCCAAAGAATCTAATGTCCAAAATATAATTGGCCGGCCACAAATGTGAAAAGACGATTTATGCATCTCAGAAAAAGGACTAAATCGAGAAGATTTACCGGCAGCTAAAATTACTCCTTGAGTGGTAGGCATATAGGTATACTTTATAGCAATTGATACAAAACTTGACCAAGTTCTTTAACATCATGGCGTAATACACTTCTTTCAACTGCATCACCTGATTGTTGAGCAACAGCAACTCGAGAAATTAAATCTCGATGAACAACCATTCCATCCGTCAATGAGTCTAAATCATCAATTACCGGATATTCTTGATTATTTTCATATAAATTCAAAATTTCTGGTGAAATAATGCCATTGTTCATGACAATATAGTCTGGCTGCCTTTTACAGTATTTAACGACTTCTTCAACATGATCTGCAGCTGTCATACCATGAGTTTGACTGTAATGTGTCATTAAATTAACAACATAGACAAACTTTCCTTTAGATTCTTGGAGCGCTTCGGTAAATCCGGTAACGCAAGCATTTGGTAACAAACTTCCATATAAATCTCCAGGGCCAAAGACAATTAAATCTGACTCTTTAATAGATTGAGCCGCATGTTGGTATATGTGTGAGGTTGGACTTAATTTAATTGAAGTAATTTTTTTGCCTCCTAAGTTTTTATCGTCTAAATTAGATTCTCCAATAACAACTTGGCCATTTTCATACTCAATAACTAAATCAACTACTGACTCAGTTACCGGTAAGACTTTTCCTTCAATGGCAAAAATTTGAGAAGCAATTTCGATAGCTTTTCCTGGTGAAGAGGCAATATCAGATAATCCAGTCAAAATTAAATTACCTAAGTTGTGACCTTTTAGACCTTCACCATGAGAAAATCTATATAACAATAATTGGCGAATATCTTCTTCATTATCTCCATGTGCGAGAGCCGCTAAACATTGCCGTAAATCTCCTACAGGTAAAAAACCAAATTCGTCTCTTAATCTTCCTGTTGAACCGCCGTTGTCAGATACTACCACCACTGCACAAAGCTCTAAATCTGGATATTTTTTTAATCCTTGAAGGACAACAGATGTCCCTGTACCACCACCTACAACGGTTATCTTTTTCTTATTCATTAACGGTATTATAGCAACAGGAATTAAAAATGTCTGATCAGTCAAAGATTGATTAAACTTGAGGTATAATAGAGGAGTGTTACAAATTATAAATATCGCTACCACATCAAAAGAACTCATTCTACAAACCGCCTGTCAAGTCTTAGCCGCTGGTGGACTTTTGATCTTTCCAACCGAAACTACCTATGGAGCTGGCGTTGATGCTACCAATCCTGTTGCTGTTGAAAAGTTACTTGCCTATAAATCTCGTCGAGAAGGCAAACCTCTATCAATTGCTGTCACTGATCAATACATGGCACAATTATATGTTGAGGTAAATGAGCAAGCTCAGCAGTTGTATAAGCAGTTTTTACCAGGGCCAGTGACTGTTGTTTCTCATGGTAAACATACTGTTGCGCCAGGAGTTGAATCCGAGTTTGGAACTCTTGGCGTGCGCATACCTGCGCACGCACTCATCCTCGATTTAATTAAAAAATATGGTAAACCAATCACTGCTACATCTGGAAATGGTTCTGGTCAAAAAAGACCGTACGCTATTGAAGATATTTTTTCTACCATTTCTGATAAACAAAAAAGTCTTATTGATTTAGTCTTAGATGCCGGCACTTTACCTCCTAATCCGCCTTCAACAGTCATTGATACTACCCTTTCTACACCTTTAGTTATGAGACAAGGTGATTTAAATATTACTAATACAGATTCACAGGCTACTCAATTAGAAACATATTCTGAAGCGGAAACAAAAGCTTTAGCCGGAAAGTTAGTACTCAAACATTGGAATGTGGTTAAAGAAAGTGGTTTTATTTTTGGGTTGAATGGACCATTGGGAGCTGGTAAAACTGTTTTTGCCAAGGGCGTAGCTGATTTTCTGCAAATTACAGAGACGTTAACTTCTCCTACCTATAGCTATATTGAGGAATATGAGTACCTTAGACATGGAGTCAGTGGCAAGCTCTATCATCTTGATATGTGGAAAGTTTCAAGTGCGGAAGAATTTGAGCGTTTAGAAATTAAGCAGTTATTACAACCACATTCCGTCTTAATTATTGAGTGGTGGAGTCAAATTAAACCATTATGGAAATATCAAGACTTGCCAGTAATTGAGGTAGATATTGCTGACAAGCAGTCACACCGTACATTCACAGTTACCGACTCTCAAACTACAAGAAATACTCTGCCATAATGTCAAGTAAAAATTCACAGAAACCTATAATATTGGCAATTGATACCTCTTGTGATGATACCAGTGCAGCTGTTACTCAGGGCACATCTGTACTTTCTAATGTGATTGCTTCTCAAACCGAGTTACACAAAAAATATGGCGGTGTTTTTCCAACTGTAGCCAAACAAGCTCATAAAGAAAATATTGAACCGGTTGTTAAGGCGTCTTTAAAAAAAGCACTGGTTAATTGGGAAGATATTTCTGCAATCGCTGTTACTGTAGGTCCAGGTTTGGCTCCAGCATTGGAAATAGGAATTTGTTACGCCGTAGACTTGGCCAATAAATATAATAAACCCCTAGTGTCAGTTAATCATGTTGAAGGCCATTTATTATCTGTTTTAGCCAAGTCCAAAAGTGTTAAATTACAGAAAAAAGAAACTGATATTGAACACTTATTTCCTGCATTATCTTTAATTGTATCTGGCGGACACACTCAATTTGTATTGGTAAAAAACATTCATGAGTATGAAATTCTAGGGGCTACTTTAGATGATGCAGCTGGCGAATGCTTAGATAAGATTGGGAGAATGGTCAATCTTGGATATCCTGCTGGTCCAGTTATGGAAGAGTTTGCAAAACAGGGTGACTCAAGTAGATTTGCATTTCCTTTACCAATGGCACACACCAAAGATTTTAATTTAAGTTTTTCTGGTATGAAGACTCACACTCGGAATTTACTCGATGAGCTGAATGCTACTCAAACGTTTACGCAACAAGATGTCTGTGATTTTTGTGCATCTGCACAATTCGGTGTTTTTAGAGCAATTATGTATAAAATGGGTAAAATATTGGCTCAATATAAAGTCAACTCGATTTGGTTGGGCGGCGGCGTGGCAGCCAATATGACTTTACGAAAAATGATTAGACAAACAGTCACCAAACATTTAAAGAAAACTAAGCAAGCCGCCGCCACTAACACTTCTGTACAGCTATTAGTACCTTATACAAAAAAACTGTGCATGGATAATGCTGCTATGATCGGAATCGTGGCTGGCCTTCGCTTTATGCAAGCCAATAAAAACCAACCAAATACTCCATGGGAATCACTTGCAACTTCAGATCTAACTCAAATCGAACGCCAGCCCCGTCTGTCTATATAAACGTAAATTAAGCGTGCAAAAATACGACTGCGTCTCACCTGCCATATCTAAATCTTAAGTTAAAGCATCATACTCAGCAATCATTTGTTCAGCTAAATGATCTCGATATTGAAATAAAGTCATTCCTTTTTTTGCATGAAATGCTTGGTCTAAAAAGGTAATTTTCTCTTGATCATTGGTTATAGTATTTAATTGATTAATGGTATCTGTACCCACAACTTCACCAGCATCAGTTAAAACTTGAGTAGAAATACGAGTGGCAATGCGACTTAAAATATATCCAACAGATTCCTCACTCATTCCAGCACCAATCAAGTCACTAGCCAACCGTTGCATTAACGGTAACCCTAAAATAGAATCGGTCATACCCTCAGTTTGTGGCGTAGTCTGAGGAGTTGCTACTGTATTTTGTTGTACCTGATTATCTTCCATGCTTCCTTTTTGTTGTGTTGTTAGTTTTATCTAAAAATACCAATAAGTCTTAAGACAAAGTACATTATTTCTGTGTCAGAAGGCATCTGACCATATCTCACACTTTCAGGGACATCTTTCCAAACTTCATCTACGCGAGCTTGATCTATAGCTATATTTGTAGCTGGGTCCACAATGGTTGGAGCACTGTCAGTTTGTAGTTGCCTGAATAAATCAGTAACTGTTGCTTTATTTTCATCACTAAAGTTATCAAAGTTATTGCCCCACAGACCTGTAATAGCTTGTCTACTTAAAGCAGCCGATTGAGCATTTACGTCATCAGTACTCTCTATCATTTTTGTTAATAGATCTTGTTGATGTTCAGGAGTCAAAGTTCCAATGAATAGATCTTTACCATCAAATGTACCAGATACTGTCAACGGCTCGAGTTTACCTTCTGCAGCGTTTTCTATAACTTTAACCCAAATACTACTAGATAATTCATCTCCACCAACAGATTTGTCAACAAATTGGACTATTCTGTCTGCTTGTCCATTTGCTACTAATCGATCTATTTTTTCTGCTGTACTGTTTCCTGGTACAGCTGCATGATCAGCTACGTATACAATTGTATTTATTGATTCTTCCCGGTGACGACCAAGATACACGCCTGAGAAATGGCTGTCAATCAGATCTCTACTTATTTCATCAGCAGCTTGAGGCTTTTGTGTTGAAATGATTGTAGCGGTAGCTGGTGCTTCCGCAGTAGAAATGATTGTAGCGGTAGCTGGTGCTTCTGCAGTAGAAACAATAGTGTGAGTCGCGTCAGGTGTTGTACTACTTGTTGCTGTTACTGTGGTTGGAGTTTCTACAACTGTAGTCGTTTGTTCAGGCACCTCTAATGCAGGAGACACTGGAGCAACAGGACCGTTTTCTACCTCAGCATCTGGACGAGCAGTATTTGCTAAAGATTGCGCATCTTCTGTAGCTTGAACTTCACTCAAAGTATTTGTTTCTCCATTGTTAACAATTGGAAGGTAATTTGCAATTGAACTGTCATGTTCTTCGTCAAACATAAAATGCAGTACTGCGGAAAAATTATCTGGATGATCAGCCAGTTCCTCAGCTGTTATCAATTGACCGTAACCAGTGCCACCAATGAGGCTAGTTAGAATCTTTTCACCTGAAGTTCTGTCGTCAAATGGTTTCTCTAATGCTGTTTGTAGAGCTTTAGCAATATTTTCCATTTGTTCATTAGTAGGTACTAAACTTATATGATGATCAGGACCTAATGTGGCCTCTAGTTCGTGTGCTTGCTTTGCTACAGCTTGTAGTTCTTCAATTGAATATACTCCTTCTAGCATGATAACGTCTGCGCCTCTACCTGGATCATCATTGAAGCCCAAGCCTAAATTAATAGCTCTGGCGATATCTTTTCCTGGGTCTGCTTTTCCTTGAAGATTATCGGTATCAGCAGGGAAAACTTCTTGAACTGCTGATAAGCTGTGATGCCATATGTGATCTTTATCAAATCCATTATCTGGCCTCATTTTTTCTAAATCGAAAGTTCTTTCTGAGACAACAGTATAATCCGTGTCTAATATTGATGAATCAGGTTTTACACCATAATCATCTGAATCAACTGGTTTTCCATTTTGTGTTACAACATGAGAGTCTGGAGGAACTCCATATGCATCAGTATCCATTGGGTTAACTGGTTCTCCATTTTGTGTTACAACATGAGAGTCTGGAGGAACTCCATATGCATCAGTATCCATTGGGTTAACTGGTTCTCCATTTTGTGTTACAACATGAGAGTCTGGAGGAACTCCATATTCATCACCATCAATTGGGTTAACTGGTTTTCCATTTTGTGTTACAACATGAGAGTCTGGAGGAACTCCATATTCATCACCATCAATTGGGTTATTTGGCTGACCGGCAGCAGTACCATTAGTGATTATTGGGAAAATTATTTTATTTGTATCACCGCCCGATGCCTCATTATGATTTGCAAATTTACCATCAACATTGTCACTTGGAAAACTACCATGAGGAGCTGTTGGAGAAATATTGGGATCACTACTTGTTGCATCATCTAAGCCTAAATCCACAACATGATTATGAATCATTTGGGCGTATTGTTCACCACTCATTTGGAAGGTAGTACTTGATGGGCCAGAGTTTGGCGGAGCATCAGATTGACCATATAGATCTTTTATTTCAAGTCCATGCGCAGCCGCATAAGCTTCAACCTGAGCTGGAGTTGCATCTGAGCCCAAAATATTTACGACTGGTTCGGTATTGAACTCTACTGAATTTAATTGACTTACATCAACACCCATTTGGCGAGCAACTGCTTCTCTAATACCTTCAAGAGAAGTAGGTCCATGTTCTGTGACAATTTGATTGCCAGAATCATCAATAAAAACTTCATGGAAAAATGTTTTAAAGTTGTCTGTAAATGTAGCATCTCCATGAACAGGGCGTCCTTCTAATCCTACTAAAGCTGTAGTTGTTTCTACTAAACTTCCCGAATCCTTATCAAAATGGAAATCTGGAGTAACTGCTGTATCAAAGTTACGCAATTGAGTATTTAAAACTGTCTCAGGAGCATCAACTGTATGTGCAGGAGACTCTGGAGCAACCACGCCACCAGGAGTTTGTATTGATTCGCCAGTTGGTTGACCAATAGAATCACTAGATCTAGATTCCGAACTCACAGCCGCATCTGGCTCCCCACTACCAGTAAAGAAATCACTAACACCTCCAGCTTGCAGCATAAAGTTTGCAGTTTTATCTGCCAGGAAACCAACTGTCATTGCATCTGTAACCTCAAAGATTCTCTTTTCATAAGCAAATTGAGCTGCATCTTGGATTTTATTAGCTATAGTTTTGAACAATTTATTTTCACTGTTATAACCTACTGTACCTATATATTGAGCACCGTACATAAGGAATGAAATAGTTGCAGGATTAACATATCCCCAAAGACCACTATCCTTCATCAATGCTTTTTGTCCCTCTGACCATGCGGCTCCAGTCACACCACCAGCTACTCTTAGTAGAAAACCGACTCGATCCTCACTCCATTTTTGTTTGGCACTTTTTGAAATGTCTGCGAGACTCTTCCATGGTTCCAATACTCGTCCAAGCTTTTGCAACATTCTCATTTCAGCCGCTGCTTGCTTAGAAACAACTTGTCCCAATTCAGCTTCCACCTGATTTTCATCTCTTTTTGGTAGTTTACCATTATCATCTGGCTTCAAATCAACATTCATTCGATTCATGATAATAACGAGTTGACTGAGTTTATATTCTCGTAATGCTCGGCCGTTTGCTATGTCAAAGGTTAAATCATCTAAAATTTTATGTGCTTTGTTAACCAAATAATTATCAGTAGATCTATCTAAATCTTTGGTAGCTTCTCTAAATTCACCAACTCTAGCCTCTAACTTAGCCACTATAGCTGACACAGGGGTTGCCTCACCTCTTGTTTTTGCTTCTTTACTGGCAGTCATATCTGCCGTCAACAATGAATTTAACGTTTCATATTGACCATCCCTATCTTTTTTAATTTCATTTTGTTTTTTTACAACAGGGATAATTTCTCCAAGCTTGGCTCGACCTCTGCTCCATAAGCTTCTTAGTCCACTTTTCACTTTGTCTTTTGCCCGAACCAATCTCTCCATGTCTGCATCTAAATTATCTCTTACTTGTCTTGCCCAATGCTTTTCCTGATTAGTTGATCCACCACCGCGACTATCAGCACTATGAGGTATCGGAACCGCATGAACACTAGATGCGGTTGTGTTCCTCCAATATTCATTATCTGAAAATTTATCTTTAATTTCATCAAATAATGTGGTTCTTGCGTCTTCATCTTTTAACTCTGGAAGATAGTCATGATCTGCTTTAAAGTCGTCAATAGCTCCTAGAAATTCTTCAAGAGTATTATAATCATCATAGTAATCCAATAGTATTTCAGCTAATTTTTCTTTACTATGTTCATCAAATTCAACATCTGTTGGCAATATATCATCAAGTAAAGCTATTGCATCTTCATATATATCAACCTCGTCATCAGTTTCTGGAACTACTTCTACAGTGTCTGCAGGAGGAACTACTGGCTCCATTGGTGTAGCTATAGAAGGAGCTGTATCTGTTGTCCCAACAGCGATAGGTTTAACAGTGTCTGCAGATCCTGGGTGATGTTTCTTTATTAACTCTTGCTCCACAACTGCAGCTAGCTGACGTACAATATTTCTTTCAACTAATTGAAGGGAATCGGCTGATCCTCCAATTATGTTATTAAATGAACGATAAAGATTTTCTTTTAAATTGTAAGTTTGATAGTTAGCTGGATTTTCAAGAATTCCAGTTGAAGTAAGATTAAAACTTTTCCATCCACTTAAGAGATCATTAAAGAGTTTGATAGCTTTATTAGAACTTGTATTATTTATATCTTTTTTAATTTTTAGAGTGAAAGCTTCGCTAGCAGCTAATGATTTGAAATTGAGGTTATTAATAAATACTTTAATATCTTCATATGTGGTTGTGAATGGAACTGATGCTTTAATTTCTGAAGAAGTTGGCGGGACTTCTGCATCTGGCAATTCACTAACAATTGGATTAACAAGAGGTTCTGATGGTGTAGCTATAGGAGGATCACTCTCAGCTGCAGTTGTTGCGGCAGGTGTGTTTGAAACCATAGGTGCATCTGCAGGAGCAGTTACCTCTAATTGTTGTGCTGTTGAAAGTAGTCCTAATATTTCTGTCGCTAATGCTCTGGCATTAATCTCAAACGTACTTGTGTGTGTTTTAATGTCTGAAATTAGTTCATCAGTATCAGGAAAAGACTTAGTATCGTACTCATTATCGTATAGATAAGGAGATAGTTTATCTTGCAAGAATACAATTGTAGCAGCAATAGCACCTTTTTGCATGCCTATAGCTGTTAATTTTTGCTTAAGTAACTGATCTATTTTGGTAAGAAAATCACCTACTCTAATTTCTTTGTTACTTGGAGAGGTAGTGAGTATTTCTTCATTCTCACCTTGACCATCAACTTCTGATCTGGCAGCTAGATCTGGTTGACCATCTAATCCCAACTCTTCAGCTGACTTTCCAAATAAATTCTGACTTTCACTACTCATACTTACTTTCAGTTACTAATGTAAACACTACCAATAAAGACCTATAGGTACCGTTTAGCTATTATGACAAGTTATAGGGCAGTATGTCAAATGCTAATTATGAAAATTAATCTACCATAGATTGAACTAAATCGTCAAAAGTGTTAACAAAATAAGTACTCAGCACTGGTAATGCTGCTAATCTGCTTTTTTGAGTAACAAAATCTAGTGATTGCAACTCATTTTTACTCCGAGCATTTCTAATAACTGCGGCAAAGAAATCTGATAAAACGAGCCGTAATTGACCTCTAGCCTGCATATCTTTTGAGTTTTCCTTAAGAGTTGCCAAATATGTTCCTGTTTTTGCCTGTAATTCAGTATAGTTAAGATTAGTAATAGTTGTCTCATCTAGTGATAAAAAGTAAAAAATAAACAAGTTTTTGACGTCAGCAATAGCTTTTTCTTTTGTGGCTGGAGATGATTCTTTAGCTTGAGCTTGTTTAAATGTTGTCAAAATAGTTGCAATTTCTGCCAATATTTCGCCGGTATGTTTTCTTAATTCTTCTCTTGATTTGTTGGCTAATTTCATAACTAGTGTTTGTTCAGGTCTTGCTTCTACAGGTTGAGGTGCTTGTTCTCTCTTAAATTGAAGCTTAGAGTTTTTGGTTGGTTGTTCTTGAGTAGCTATAAAAAGCACTGTAGTAGTGGATCGTAGAAAATCCCAGACAGAAATTATTCTAGCGCCACCCATGGGATCAAATATATTAAAAAAAACATCAGCTCCGTTATCAGTTTGCTCTACTGTCATGCTGTTAATAATAACCTGGTGATTTAGATCTGTTCTGGCTTGCCACATAGTTTTGTTGGGATCTTTGAGAGTTACACTAAATATTTCCCCTTTTGCTTGAGCAAAGGATGCAATTATGTACGCTACCATTTTTTGATTAAAAATCTTGGAAGTTTCTTGTAAATGCACTAAATGATTAGGATTTAAATGTGCGTCAAAGTCTGCATTATCTTGAGCAGACCAGACTCGAATCTTGCCTTTAGTCTTTTCCGCTGTTAAGCCTTCATTTTTACTGGCAGTAGCTAATAAAGTAAACCACTGATTCATACCCTCAATATCCATTAATGAAACTGTTCCATGACTACTAGCAGGAGCTAATAAAGACGCACTTGCTTTAACAGCCTCGTGTAACATTTGATGTTTATGATGAATCAAATCTGCTACTTTGTTTCTATCCAACTGACCAACAAAATTCATCAACATTTGCACACAAGCTAATACACATGATTCTCTGTTATCAACTCTAGTTTGACTAACAGCTAAGTTAAATCCATCTGGAACAAACTGAACCATTCGACGAGTATCAAGTTTTTGTTGTAGTTGAGGTTGTTCACTCAGAATAGCTCTAGTAAAAGTAATTAATTGCGCCGTGGCATTGGCATAATCTTGAGGTGTGATTTTTACATCTATATCTGGGCCAGCGCCTTTACCAAAAACAGTAATTCTTTTTGAAGGGGTTGATGATTTAGGGTCATTACCCCAAGTTATCTTTCCTCCTCCAGCTGTGACGACTGGTTCAGTAGTTTGTGATGCAGTTGCGCTCGTTCTATTTTTTGATTTTTTTTGAGCTAAAGTGAGCAAAAAATCTTTTTGTTGAACAGCATCTCTGGCTAATTCCATTATAGCTGTCATCACCAACTCATTATTCAATCTGTGAGAAATTCTCATATCTATAATCAAATGCAAGATCGCTTCATGCCAAATTAATGCCAACTGTGCTTCTATTCTCATGCGATCTTCGTATGATAACTCACCACTTTTGCTTTTATACATTTGATATGCTGCCTGAAACATGTTTTCACTTGCAGGAATTAACTGGTCAATCATTCGCTGACGCTCATCATTAGCTAATGGTAAGTCATTGAGTGCAATATCCAATTCTTTTATTAATAATGAACGACGGCCAGGAAACCAAGATTGATCTGCTTCATATTCAGGTCTAACATTTTTTAAAGCTCTATCTCTTGGTCCTGGATTTTCACCCGTTTCCCATCCATTCATAGCTTCTTGTTTTGGAAATTTCGTGAATGGTGACTTATCTAATCTTGTTATTGTATTTTCTAAATTTTCTTTGTTTTGACCTGTGGAATTTCTTAGGATATCCACTGCAATCTGTTTGTAATTTGAATTTGAGGTATCGATATTACTGAGGATAACTAGAAGAGGTGCTAATGAATCTAATTGAATTTTTGGATCAAGATTTCTGATTATTACTTTTGTAAGCTCTGGATTGGTCTGGAGTTTAGCTTCAATAGACTTTATTTGTGTGGGGTCTTTAAACCACAAAGAAATTAGATATAAACAAACTTGAAATTCAGCCTGGCTCTCTGGAGTAGCTAAATCATCATTTTTGACACGTTTGAAGAGATTGGCGAAGATATTATTTGCTATTTGATAATCTTCTGCACTCTTAGTAAATTTCCAGGCCTTTAATTTATTTACTAATTGATCTAAATGTTGAGAGTGATTTTTAGCTCTATCTTGATGGTTACTTTTCCAGTCTGAAAAAAAATCAGCTTGCTCTTTATTTGCTTGATTAGTAGAACTTCTTTCAGTTGAAGTGGTAACATTTCTAGCGATTCCATCTATGGTCTTTTCAATCATCGTTCTATCTTACACTATCAGATTGACTATTTAAAAGAGTTAGAAATACAAATGCCGCTCCCGTCTGACGGGAGCGGCATCATTTCCAAACTTTCCAACCTAATTAAATAGGACAAGCACCAGTTGAACATTGCAAGTGAACCATGTCAATGTCTTCCAACAGATTTTCATCTTGTTCAATTTCGTGTAAGACTCTCATAAATTCACTACTGGTAACTGGTTGTTCAGGTTGATATTCGTAAGCGGTTGAATCTTGTTGTGGCATAACACTACAGCATTTGATCTCACCTTGATATTTACGCATCATCTCAGCAAAGTCCGCATACTTAACTGTCTTTGGATCATACTTGAGTGTATAAGAAACCTGATTACCAGTATCTACTAAAGCCTTTCCAGCTTCATCAATACCAACAATCCAATATTTTTCTAACAACATTAACCATTTGTACTGTTGCTCAGGAGTAGCTTCTCCAGCAGTCACCAATTTTTCTTCCATACCTAAACGGCAGATTAATGGTTGAGTTGGAAAGCCAACTGCAGTTGAACCTTTGTAACTTACCAATTCTTTAATTGGGTAACCTTTAGCTTGATATCTCTTTACTTGTGGATCGTCGCTTCTATATTGGACCCAGCGGAGGTACTCACGCATACTTGGTAAGTGAGCACCTTCAGTCAAAGCAAACAGCTTAGAGATAGTACCAGATGGCTTGATGGTGGTATTTGTATGAGGAATAGTGACGCCCATTTTTTCAGCATATGTATTTGCCTCATCTACAACAGCTCTCTTGAATCGAGCTAGTGTCAGCCAAAAATCTTGTGATTTTTCTTCATCAATTAAATCATGAAAAGAGTAACCGAATTGGTTCCACGCAAACTCGTGAATTCCTGTCATACCAACACCAATACGGTTGGTACGTTTGACTTCTCTGCTGTATAAACAGTCCATGGTGTTGACTCTCATTAATGCACGAGTAGTAGCTCGAAAAGCTTCTTCTGCATCATCCAAAGTTGGCGCGTAGTAAGGAACAACGTCTGCAATCACACAATAACCACCCAACATATTTAAAGAGATTTCACCACAAGGATTTGGGATTTGTGAGTACACTTTGGCTCCAGCGTTACGTGCCAAGTTTGCCAACATTTTTTCAGTTCTCTTCATTGGATGATATTTCTGACTCTCAGCATACTTACCATCTTGATAGCCTTCGTAACCTTCATCATTTTGGACCAAGCGATGTTGATTAATGAATCCTGGTTCTCCAGTTTCATCATGATAAGAAGAATCCATGACTGCTTCTAAAACTTTGCGAGCATGACTTGTTCGTTGTTTCCAGAATTTTTCATCAACAGCTACTGAATTATTCGCACTCCATAAGAAGCCACCTTTTTTGATGGAAATGAAATCAAAAATTTCTGGATCTGTCCAACGCTTGGTAGCAATACGAGCACTACGACGAGCTCCTCCTACCAAAACACACTCTGCTAAATAATGGTCAGCAAACATTGATTGTTTCCAAGGAGACATTGCTGAACCTTTGATGGTTGCTACTTTTTGAATAGCATTCATTAATGGAAGTGGACCAGACGAAGGTCTATTTTGCATACCTTTAATTGGTGAGCCACTTGGTCTAACTTTTGAGAAGTCTAAAATCAGCATGTCGTCTTTATATTTTTTCTCATAAGCCATAACTTCTAGTAATTCAATTGCTTGAGCCCAACCCTCTCGACTGTCTGGAACCTCAAACCAATGAACTGACTCAGTTTGACCATATTTATGCCGAGCATCACGAACACTTTCATCACCCCAATGGAAGTCAGCGTGATCATCAGCAATCACACAGCGGACATTTGGCATATTGTCCCAATTAACCACACACATATCGTCATCATAAGGTCTACCTACTCCAGAACCATTCATTAATAAGTAGAAAAGCACATATGAACTTGAAGCAGTACTACAATTAGTAAAAACCTCCATGTTGCGATCAGCTTGAGTTAAGTCACCATGTTGCAAGTGACGACCAGACATTAATATAGAACCATTTGCAATATGTTTACGAAGTAATTCTTTTTCTTCAGTCTCATGCTTTTTGCCCATGCCTTTGACGTTTTTGACGAGTGATGCATTTCCTCCAGCAACTCGATCTGCTACTTCACCCCAAGTTTCCCAACGCTCTTTTTTAGTTTCTGCATCGGTAACACGGCGTAAGTAGGTACGGCGCGCAACTGCTAAACCCATTCCACCATCTAACTTTCGTTCAATAAACTTCATTTTTTTCAATGGAGTTTTAGTAATTTCTGCGGTAACCGTCGCTGTCTGATCTGACATAAATGCTTCCCTTCCTCTTCTTTAATGTACACTGCTAGGTGTTCATATTTTTTATTACTCAGCTGATTTTTTTTGCAGCTGTTGAATTTCCTCAATGAAATCTTCAATTGAGTTGAAGTCTCGATAGACACTGGCAAATAATAAATATGAGAGGTTGTCTATATCTCTTAATTTATCAATCACTAGGTTTCCAACTTCCCAACTTTTTACTTCACTGGTTTGTTTTTTACGCAGATGGCATTCCACATCGGTAATCAATTCATCAATATCTGCCATTGAGACTGGTCTCTTCCATGTTGCTTTTACAATTCCTCGGCGTAATTTTTCCCGATCAAATTGTTGTCGCGTGCCATCTTTTTTAATTATTTTTAGGTCAATTCCTTCTACTCGCTCATAGGTAGTAAATCTTTTACCGCAACTCCCGCATTCTCTTCGTCGTCGAATAGAGTTTTTATCGTCGGCTTCGCGAGAGTCGATAACACTACTTGTTGCTTCACTGCAATAAGGACACTTCATAATTACTCTATTTAGATTTGCAATAGTCAGCAATAATTTTGTTGCGACAATTTGGGCTAATAAACTTTTAAAACCACTATATGTTGTGTTTTAGGTTTATTTGGATTAATAGAATCTCACACTGGTCAGTATCACGTCAACGGCAAATAATATATCTAAGTGGATCATCTTTGACTTTGAGATTGCTTTAATTTTATACAAACTTTGTTCAAAAAAAACATAAAGGCATGCAAGAATAGGTGTATTTTAAAAACAATTAATTAAAAAAACTAAAACTAAGAAGTGTAAGAAAATCAGTTGAGTGAAGAAGCTAAAATATCAGCTAGAGCGTCAGATTGCACCGCGAGGTTATCGACAATTGATGAGCTATGAGGAATAGCATCTACTTGTTGATAAAAATTTTGATAAGAATCAAATAAATATTGAATATCTTCTTGTGACAATGATTCATTTTTTGTACCTTCTACAAGGGCGTGATTGAGGTATTTTTGAGCTTTAGTAATAGTAGTAGTAGCCAAGCCTTCTTCGCCTTTTTCAATCAACTGATGTGCATGATTAAGTCGACGATAGGCATATTGAACTTGAACGTAGACTTTTTGTTTTGAGTCAGCTTGAGATAATTTAATTTTATCCATGACCATTAAAGCTGGATATGCTATATGATCAGGCAAAACTTCTTGACTAAAATATAATTGACGACTGGCGCCTGCTTCATCTGAAGAAACTATTTGAGGGGTGGCTAAAGATATGGCCATTATAAAACAACCAAGGGAAAAAGCTGTACAAGATAGTAAGAATCGCATCATAAATATATATTCAATCCGTAAGACTTTAAAATATCATTTTATTGTTGAAAAGTACAGAGGTGCTATGTAATCAAAATGTTAAATAGTCCCTGTATGGGTGAGTAAAACCATTCCCCAAATTGCATGAGAAATAATCAATATATAGGCATTTTTTTTGGAACTAAATAAAAGAGCTTGACCCAGTGCAAACAAAAATAACAAACCAACCTGCATAATTGCAGCCGATAAATCAAACCGTAAGAAAATATTAGGAATATGGAAAAGCAAGAAGACACTTGCAACAAATACAACTTGATTTGTTAATCCCCACTTTTGAAATTTTTCTTGCACCACTGACATTACAAAGCTAAAGAAAAATAATGTTTCCCAAAATGCTGTAAAAAAAGCTAATAGAAACTCGTACCAAAAATCTTGAGATTGAAATAGTAGGGCACTCTGTACACCTGTACCTCTCATCATCAATGTAATTATAGATGTGGCAAAACCAAAAATACCACCGATAGCGATGCCTTGAAGTAAGCCAACGTAGAGTTTGTTTGGGGCAAAGCTGTCAGCAATACTTTTTGACTGAGTAACGATAATATATAACCAAACTGGAATACCAAAGAAAAGAGCTTTGCCCAAAATTTCATCAAACCAAACTGGAAAAGTAAAAATACTTCTATATACAAACCACAAGATTAAACTAAGGGTAAGTAAAGGAAAGAAAACTATATGTACATCAACATCAGGTGTCGTTACTTGAGGAGAGCTAATTTTTTTCGAATCCGATTGCATGAAGGACTAATTCTACAGTTTCCTGTTGGTTAGAAGAATACGTGTCTATCACTATATCGTAAAGATCTTCGCGCCAAAAATCAATTGGATCACTGGCGGTCGCTTTACCCTCAGCTACTACCCACTCTTTCCATTTATCAACGTACATGCGACGCCACTTAGTAACATTTACATTGTAGCGTTGATTCATGTTATCTAAAGCTTCGTCTGGTGTCACACCATCTCTATTAACAATTCTATCAACTTTAACGGCTTTATTACTACATACCATCAAAATTTTTAATGTACCTTCAACCTTTTGAGCCATAAATCCTGATAACCAAGATTCTAAAATCCAGTTTTCCTCCGTTGAAAGTTTTTCTCTCATCCCAAGGTCAACTTGACGGTCAAAATTATCCTCATAATGTGCAGCAGAGTGATGTAAACCACCTTTTTCTTTAAAGAGACCTTTTTCTTCGGCATAGGATCTCATAAATTCACCGCCATTAAAGCCTTTCCAGCCATCGAATTCAAGACTTGTTCTAATGCTTTTAAATAAAGTTGTTGAGCCACTTCCTGGTAAGCCAGAGATTGTGATATTTCTATACTTAAGATGGTGAGATGGAAGGACTGACATATATGGGGATATAGTATACTCAGACTTTAGTCTAGGTCAACCATTACAAGATATAAACTGAGCCAACTATCTTTGACTAGAAACAATCTAGTCAATACATATCAAATATGCCATTCGCATTCCATTGCATCTCTCATTGCAAATGTTATTTGATCTAAGTGTCCACCTGCTTGCTCTAGAGTTAATGTTAAAGCAGTATCAGGGAAGTAATGAAAGATCCGATTTCGACTTTCTAGCCAAGTATTCCATAAATTTCTTGCTACTTCGTTACCACAAACGCGTGCAACATCATCATACAACCACCGTTCGTCTTGCTGACGAGTGATCACATCTGGATTTAATGCACGCCCAATTCTGAATCTTTTATCTGTATATTCTTGTAGATCTATAAGTTTCATTTCTAAAAAGTATTTTTTTAAAAAACCTTCATATACTTTTGCCATAGGAAATACAATAAATGAGTAATCCTCAAACTCTGTTGCCTGCAATCTCTCACGGTCATAGAGAATAATTGACAAATCTGCCAAACTTTTTTGTTTATCACTGAGAAATTCGTACCAAGATTCCTGTTTCAATGCTTCAGAGTTATTATTGCTTGTGTTCATGCATTACAGTCTGCCAAGGTCTGATCTATTCGTCAAGGTTCTTTTACAAATAGTATTCAATTTTCTGGTACACTATGCATACGTATAAACTGACCCACATGATTAACTGGCTTAAAAAACACGAGCAAAAGAAACAAAAAAAAACTAAAACAGGTAAAACCGTTTCTAGTATCTTGGAAGGTAATCATAAAAAAGAAAGCCCTTCAGTAATCCGCATATCAACTTCTATCGTCAGAGGCGCTTTTAAAGGAATAAAAAAAACGTTTAAAATTTTGTTATATCCTTTGATTAATCCTTGGATGAGACATGTATTACTCGCAATTCTTGTTGTCGCGATTGGTGGGCTAATTTTTATTTTAAAAGACCTTCCTTCTCCTCGCAAAATTGTTGACAATGCAACTTTTGCTGTCAGTAGTCAAATTTTTGATCGAAACGGCGAACTCCTATACGAAATTTTTGGTGATGAGAATCGCACTCCAATTTTATTACAAGATCTTCCTCCGTATGTTTACCAGGCTTCTATTGCTATTGAGGATCAAAATTTTTATAAACATTTTGGTTTTGATATTTATGGAATTATTCGTGCTTTACATGCAAATATTCAAGGAGACCGTCTAGAAGGTGGCTCTACTATTACTCAGCAATTAGTTAAGAATGCTTTATTAAGTAAAGAAAAAACGTTGCAACGCAAAACTAAAGAGGGTATTTTGGCTGTTTTTACTGAAATTTTGTACACCAAAGAAGAAATTTTAGAGATGTATATTAATTATATTTCCTACGGCGGAACTTCTGTTGGTATTGAATCTGCTTCTCAAAAATATTTTGATAAGCACGCTAAAGATTTAAGTCTAGGAGAAGCATCATTATTAGCAGGTTTACCTCAAGCTCCTAGTCGTTACTCTCCATTTGGCTCTAACCCAGAAGAAGCAAAAGCTCGTCAGTCAGATGTGTTACGTCGGATGACTGAGGACGGATATATTTCTGATTTGCAGGCAGAGGCAGCTCGAGCGGAAATTTTACAGTATGCTCTTTCTACAACTGATATTAAAGCTCCTCACTTTGTTTTTTATGTTAAAGATTTGTTAATTGAAAAATATGGACAAGAGATGGTTGAGAGAGGTGGTCTACGAGTTACCACAACTTTAGATTTGCAAACACAAAATGTTGCCCAGGCTTCCCTCTCTGCTGAAATTAAGACTCTAGAAAACTCTCGTGTCGGTAATGGCGCCGCATTAGTAATTAAACCAAATACTGGTGAGATTTTGGCTATGATTGGCTCAAAAGATTATTTTAATGCAACTGAAAGCGGTCAAGTGAATGTCACTTTATCTCAACGTCAGCCAGGAAGTTCAATCAAACCAATTCTGTACGCTGCTACTTTCCAAGAAAAATTATTAAATCCAGGATCAATCTTAATTGATGCCCCAACTTGTTTTACAAGTCCCGGTCAGCAACCATACTGTCCTAAAAACTATAACGGCTCCTTTAATGGTCCAGTAACTGTTCGAGCTGCTCTCGCCACATCTTTAAATATTCCAGCGGTCAAGGCTTTGAGAGTTTTGGGTGTAGAGAGATTTATGTCAATTGCGACACGGATGGGTATAACTAGCTGGACAGATGCTTCTCGCTATGGATTATCATTATCGCTTGGTGGTGGTGAGGTACGAATGATCGATTTAGCTCAAGCATTTAGTGTATTAGCAGCTGAAGGTGTCAAAGTACCAATTACCCCTATTTTAGAAATTAAAGATTATAAAGGTAATGTTATTGAAAAAATTGATATTGAGCAACGCAAAGCTGACCTGGATTATCTACAAGAGTTTCAATATGACGAAAGTGCTGGAGACTTAAAAAGAGTATTGGACAGAGAGCCAGCTTACTTAGTCAGTCATATTATGCAAGATAATAAGGCTCGAACACCCACATTTGGCGCCCGTTCACAATTAGTTATCCCGAATCAAATTGTCAGTGCCAAGACTGGTACAACTAATAATTTGAAGGACAACTGGACTGTTGGTTTTACACCTGAATTTTTGGTTATAACGTGGGTTGGCAATAATGATGGGACTGCTATGAATCAACGAGTGGTGTCTGGTATTACCGGAGCTGCGCCTATTTTTAACGATATTATGTCTTATATTTTGAATGGCAGAGAACCTGTATGGCAAGAAAAGCCCTATAATGTTGCTTCTGAGAATGTCTGCGCCACTGGAATGCCTGCTCAACTTGGAGGATCATGTATGTCCAGAGGAAAAGAATTATATTGGACTAAGAGTTTGCCATCTCTCTCAAATGCCAGAAGAGAAGATATATTTATAGATCCAAATACTGGTCAGCCACCACCGGAAGGAGTAACAGTTGATGGATTAGTGGTACAACAAAGAACTGTATATAGTGACCCTATTACTGAATCCTTCTGTCCTGAATGTGCTCAGCAAACTATAGACGAGCAAGGTAAACCAGTTATGCAACGTAATGAAGTTCGCTCTGATTATGTTATAAATTCTGCTGATAGTGAATTCGAATTTGATTCTGAATTTGATGATTCGCCAGATGCCCCATTTGGTGAATAATTTTAAGAAACATGTATGGTAGATATTATTTCGCAAGAAAATCAGCCTATGACTCAACGCGATTTTGCAGTTCCACAGCCTGTTCCCACTTGGTGGCAAAAATACAGGTGGGTTGTAAAAAGTGTCGTACTCAGTTTGTGTGCAATAGTCACCATCGTCAGTCTATCTATCTGGAGTTTGTGGGAAGCCCCACTGTCATCTCCCGTCAATTCTCAAACGATCTTCCATTTTTTAGAGGGTGAAGATGGCAGTGACCGCTATGATCGAATTGTGTACGGATTTTTGCCTTACTGGAATATAAATAAAGTTACTATTCAGCCAGAATTAACTCATCTTGCCTATTTTTCTCTAGGTATTGGGGGTGATGGCAAAATTATTTTAACTCAAGATGGCAACGCTGAACCTGGTTATAATAAATTACAATCTGATGAATTTAATGAATTATCTAGACAAATGATTCAAAATAAAGGTCAAGTAGAAATCGTCCTCACTTTATTTGATCCAGATGCTGCAAGTCAATTTCTACCATCAGAAAGAGCTCATCAAAATTTAATAGAAGCTCTAGACTCTCTTTTAATTTCTTATCCTATTTCTGGAGTAAATATTGATATTGAAATTAATAGTAGCGATCCAGCAATTAGAAAAGGTTTAACTCAATTTGTAAAAACACTAAGAGAGCATTTAGATGAGCGCTATAGCAAAATCACATTATCTATTGATATGTATGCGAGTGCGTCAAATAATAAGCAAATCTGGGATTTACCTGAATTAAATAATTACATCGATTATTTTGTAGTGATGGCATATGATTTCCATCGAACTTCATCAATGCAAGCTGGACCAGTCGCTCCATTATTTGGTGGTGAAGATTTATGGAGTACTGATGTTACTAGTCATTTGAGAGAGTTTTTAACTTACTTACCTTCAGAAAAAATTTTGTTGGGCGTACCTTTCTATGGTTATGAATGGCAAACAACTAGCACTGATGCTCAATCTCATACTTTCCCTGAGACTGGAAGGACTGCTAGTATTGCTCGTGTTCAAGAATTGATAAAAGAATCTGATCCAGCAATGGAAGTTACCGAACATTGGAATGAAGATGCATTGTCACCTTATTTATCCTACAAAGATGATGATAAATTATTTGTAATTTATTATGAAAATTCTCGCTCAATTTCATATAAAATTGATTTAGTTAATCAACTTGATCTGGCCGGCATCGCTATATGGGCAGTTGGATATGAAGGTGATTCTCGAGAACTATGGGATGTAGTTAGACAAAAAATAACTACACCTAAATAATTCAAAAATAGATCCATTTCTATTACTTTTTTTCCTCACTTTCTGTATGTTAGCCCAAAGTAGAAATGTCCCTTTTTCTGCTAAGTAGAAATGTCCCCTTTTGGTTTTCTACTTGTTACTGTTTTGTACTTGTTTTCAAACTGTTCCTTTT
>Ga0163154_10002365_pt1 | contig 27671 bp, 25 predicted proteins | sample OliLakLV19MP9P1_FD_148649 | JGI IMG/M metagenome (GOLD analysis project Ga0163154, IMG submission 148649) | Freshwater microbial mat bacterial communities from Lake Vanda, McMurdo Dry Valleys, Antarctica - Oligotrophic Lake LV.19.MP9.P1 | ecosystem: Environmental > Aquatic > Freshwater > Lake >... | reverse complement strand
CTACCCGGTGGCTTCCTCCCCTTAATGGCACTCGGCGCGGCATTCAACATCGCCTATGAGAAACGCGGTTCGCTCCTGCCCGGCATTACCATGCACGCCCTCAACAACGGTATGCTAATTCTCGCCGAGTTCGCGGTTATGGCGTCTTGAATTTTATCTTTGGTTTCCCATTGCAAAATAGGGTTTGTCTCAGTATAATCACAGCACAGATTATCAAGGAGACACGAATGCTTGAGTTGGAATCAGTTTTGCCAGTTGTGGTACGTGAAGAAAGTCCGAAGTATCGTACCCAAGTTTGTATCAGCACAAAAAAGACCTGTGAATGCACTGGAAAAAAGATGAATTGTTTGACCGCCAAAGAATGGATCAAGTCGCAAATTGGAGTTTGGCAGTTCAATTATGAGAAGCGTGATGTTCGCGACAAAACCGTTCATCCCGCTACTTTTCCGCCTACCATTGCATGAGCAGACATCTGTCTGCATTATAATACACTCCCTCAATATCAGTGTGTTGCCTCACCGTAGTTGTATGGAGAATGCAGTCATGGGTTGACTCATAGGCTTCCCATGCGAGTTGAATCATTTTTGCGTCGATCTCCACACGAGTTTTGTTACATTCGAATAATTCATGTTTGATGTACTTCGCAAGATAGTCTGCTACTTCACGATCCATGGATTCATGTCCTTTCATTGCTTCTAAGCCGAGTTCAGAGCAGAAGATTGATAGAGAGTTGACGAAGCACTCATTTGCAAAAGGTTTATTGTCTGCTCTTTGTACTTTGGGAAAACCTATAACATAATGTCTTCCGCCGTTCATATCCGCGAGTCACAAATTGAAGATATTTTGGTGATGTATCCGGAAATTGCCGCACATCTACTGCACGCACCGGCAGACATCACGCCCATCGCTCGGCAGAAATGGCTGCCATCCGGGGGACGGCTTGATATTGTTTACGTTTCAGGAAGTAAGTTTCTTCTCGTCGAATTGAAGGTAGAAAGTTATAAGCCTCAATTTCTCAATCAAGTCATTACGTACCGACATGATCTTTTAGCTCTGCAAGCCGCCAAGGAATTTCCACAAGGCGAGATTGAAGCATTTCTCCTTGTACCCAAAATTGATAAGACTTACCTAACTTCCTGCGCGGAAAAAAAGGTCATTGCGATAGAATATTCTCCAGATGAGGTGCTGGCTGCTTTTCATGAGCGAATGAGTACGACAACCAAGTTCCTGTCACTAAAACCTGTAGATCATGGTATCTGGAATATACATCTTATCAGCAAAATGCTCTGGCTGCTTGATCATGGAACTCCTGTCAGCGACCTAAACACAGAACTGAAACTTGCTGCCCGAACCCTCTCCAATCGAATTCGATTTGCCTTTGACCTCCATTTGGTCAACGGCGTGTCAGGGCGGCTTCAGTTGACAGACAGGGGGCGGGAGTATGTTGCGGCACACGACAAAGACGTTGGATTCGACAAATTATCTGAAGGACAGGCACAAGTGCTGCGAGACCTCATCGTTAAGTCACCGTATCTCAGTCCAGCAATTTTTGGTATTTACAGCGTTGTCGATTCCGTGTTCACTCTGGCACGCAACACTTACCCCGTTTTGCAGGAAATCCTACTGCCGTTTTATCGTGATGCCGTCGGAAAGCATTTTGAGTGGCAGACGCCTAAAGCCATGTTGCACGGAGTAAGAATGTATTCCAACTACGCCATTGATTTGGGACTATTGGGCAAAGTCGGGGACAAATTTTACCTTACGCCATCGGGGACACAGTTCATTCTGTTACTTCAACTTCATAAAAGCATCAATGTTATTGACGCCATCAGGCTGCTCAAATAGAAGTTGACTTTCAAAACTTTACACTTGCAAAAATGCTATCGGCGTTCGAGCGCGGAATTCTCTTTGCCGATTTCGACGCACGCACAGGACACAATCACGGCACCAAAATTCGCACCCGTCAAAATCAATGGATCGAGTTGTTTGATCAAGTGACGGAAACTATGTAAATTTTACGGGAGATATGGAATACCTTTGATGTGGCATAACGCCAAAAGTACCTCAAAGGATTTCTCTATGGGTTCTATCAATTTACGCAAAGTCAAACGCGATAACCAACCTATTCGATTGTCAAACCGTGAACTGGAAATTGCCGTTCTTATTATGGACGGCAATAACAGCAAAGAGGTAGCAGAACGTCTGTTTATTAGCAAGCGCACGGTCGATTACCATCTGTGGAATATCTTTGCAAAATTGGATGTAACCAATAGAATGCAAATGTGCCGTAGAATGGCTACACTCCAATTGGTTCCACAGGAAATGTGATAATTTCACGCTGGAATCGAGATAACGAGGAACTTCATCAAGAAAGACATCTTGACGAGGCGAAAGAAGAAGCTCAAACCATACAGCAGCGGCAGAACTACAAAGCCGCCGAACAAAAGCAGATAGGGCAGCGCGAACAGATAACCGCTGTAGCGACTTAAACCGCGCTTGCTCATGCTGCCGCCTCACGCGCTATAATCTGGTTGATTCGCACTTCTGCCGCTTGCAAGAGGTCTGATAGACAAATCAGATAAATCTCGTACATTGCGCGTCCGAAGGACGCTTGGCGGCACGCCATTTCAGACGGGGGTTTAAAACCCCCGCGCTGGCTAATAGTACTCTCTGCCGAAAGCAGCAAAAGCAATTACGCAGCAATATTAAGTTTGCCGTCGTGTGGAGAAACTGACTGCATCAGAGTATTGACCATCTCCGCTTCTGCACTCATCGCTGTTTTCAGCAATTTGATCGATATTGCCGTATCCTCACCCACCGCTTTCACAAGACTTTCTAATAACGCGCTTGTAGGCGTGCTGCTTCCACTTGGGATACCCATTGTTCGCTGCTCTTTCTCCTCCCGTTGGAGGTGTTTGTTATCGTTGGTTTTTCGCCGCCAGATTCTCTTTCAGGCTTACCATAATCTCTATCTTTCCAACATCCATAATCACCGGCACGACCAACGCCGGAATTTGCAGCGGCGTCATCTGAATTTTCGCGCCCCGAATCGTCGAAGGCGGCGTAATATCGCACGCATAGCCCGCATCCATCAGCAAGGCACTCGCATTTCCCGTAATCATATTGCCGAGTTCCGCAATGGCACTCGCCGCCATTTCATCGAATGTTACAATCGACACTCCCATCATTTGTGACGCGATTTGATTCGCCGTCACGATGCTCATTCCATAAATTATCTGTCCTTCGATGTCGCCTGTAACTCCAGTAATAAGATTGCATTCCTGCGACGTAAACATTGTCGGGAGCATCGAGAGTTCCCCCTTGGTTACCTGCTTGCCCAACAGCGTCTCAATAACCGAAAACACCGCACTGACAAAGAGATTGACATATTGCACTTTCATCTACGTTATATTTTCCTCTGACAACTCTGTATCAAACGGTGATTCGTATCAGAATCTCTCTCATTTCACCGTTTCGTGTGGTTGCCTTTTCTATGCGATGTACTGCCTCGCTGTCTGTGATCAGCCGATCTGTTTGCGGATCGCTTCCAACACTTTTTCTGCCTGAAACGGCTTGACGATAAAATCTTTGGCTCCGGCAGAAACTGCCTCTAAGACGATATTTTTTTGCCCCATCGCCGAACACATGATAATTTTCGCGTTGGGGTCTATCTTGCGTATCTCGCGTAGTGCTGTAATTCCGTCCATCTCAGGCATAGTAATATCCATTGTAACTAAATCCGGCTTGGTTGACTGATAAAGGTCAACGGACTCTTTGCCTGTTGCCGCTTCTCCCGCGATCTCATAACCGTTATTGATGAGGATATTTTTGAGTGTCACGCGCATAAATAGCGCATCGTCGGTAATCAACACTCGTTTTGCCATTTTCTTCTCTCCACTCCTCACAGCCGCACCTTGCGACAAAATTCGTGTGGTGTTACAGTTCTGTTATTGTTGGCTTGATTCGCCCACTTCTTTATCTCACACCCAAGATTTCATTAGACCTCTTGCAAGAGTCCAGCAGAATAAATTCTTCGTGCAGGTCTCGTTCCGCCGTGCCGTGCTTTGCACTCGATAGGGAGAGGGAATTTCGTCCGTAGGACGGCTGTTTTTGAGTCGGGTACGTTCTTGTACCCGACTCTTGCAAGAGGTCTAATAGAATCCCAATGACCCAATGACCTAACGACCCAATTACCCAACCCGCTGATAAAAAAACGGTACAGTCGAAACAAGACCCAGTTCCCGTGCATTGAATATCCGCTCCGTTCCCCCGACAAAAAGAACTCCCCCGACTTTGAGCGCGTCCCGAAACCGTGCATAGAGTTTGTCTTTCGCCTCGTCCGTAAAATAGATCACCACGTTGCGGCAGCAGATCAGGTCGTACTCTTTCTCGAATGCGTCCGCCAAAAGATTATGAGCGCGAAACGCCACGCGGTTCCGTAGCTCCGGTTTCACGGCGAAGGCGGGCAGGAACTCCGGTAACTCCGAAGGGCGCATTTCTGAAAGCAGAGTAAAGTATCGCTCTTGAACCGATTGCGGGACGCTCTTCATATCGGCGCGGCTGAATTTGCCTTCGCGGGCTTTTGCCAAAATGTTTTTGTCCAAATCTGTCGCATGAAGCGTATGGGCGATTGGGTCATTAGGTGATTGGGTCATTAGGTGATTGGGCAGGGAATTGTCCTGTTCCCTGTTCCCTAACTGATCCAGCAATATCGTCAAGGAATAGGGTTCGGCTCCATAAGAACAGCCCGCGCTCCAAATCCGAAGCGGCTTGTTTTTCTCCAGCATCGGCGTCAGAATTTTCGCGCCTAACTCCTCCCACTTTTCGGGATTGCGAAACAGTTCCGAGACATTGATGGTTAGCCTGTCAAGAAATGTCTCATACTCCTGCGGGTCTCTTTCCAGCAGGCGATAATACTGCTCGAAATCGCTGACACCCGTTCGCTCGACCAATGCCGACAAGCGGCGGTGCATCTGCGGCTGTTTGTAGAGATTGAGGTCAATGCCAGTACGAAAATAGACGCGGGATTTAAACTGGATATAATCGGGCGTCTCCTCGATCAAATTGTCGCGCCGTGTCGGCACAAACATTGGAGGCAGAGGGGGGGCAGAATTCTTCTGAAATGTCACGTGCGATCCGACGTCCTTTCTTGCTTTGGGTCATTGGGTTTTTGGCAGTGTCCTGTTCCCTGTTCCCTCTTAGGCGGCACGCCGGCTCGCATGGGCTTGCATCGTGATTACCTGACGCGCCACTGCCGCTGCCATCTCTTGAAGAGAAATCGAACGCGCAACGGCTCCGGCTTGCACGGCGGCACGCGGCATTCCATAGACAACACAGCTTGCCTCATCTTGGGCAAAACAGGTTCCCCCGGCTTGTTGAATCGCTTTGGCTCCAATTGCTCCATCGCGCCCCATTCCCGTCAAAACAACACCGAGAACACGCGCCCCGAACTGTATCGAGAGCGAGCGCATCATAAGGTCGGCGGCAGGACGCACGCCCCAAAGCGGCGGGTCTGCATTGAATTGAATCTGCCCGCTCACATTCACCTCCAAATGCTTCCCTCCCGGCGCGACAAGCACCAAGCTGCGTTCGATTGCAGTGCCTTCCATGGCTTCGCGCACCGTCAATTGGGACACAGTATTCAAACGCTCCGAAAGCGAATGGGCAAATCCTGGCGGCAAATGCTGTACCAAGAGATAAGCCGCATTGAGATCGGCGGGCAGCAGCGGCAAGAACTCGTGCAGAGCGGCAGGTCCTCCGGTGGAAGAGGCAATAGCGACAAGAATCGTCTTGCTGTCAATGGCTTGAGGCGTATGCGATATTGGGCTTGCCGGCACAACTGATGTCGCTTGCAATGAAGAGTGCGGATTGCCAAACTGCGCCATGAGCGGCTTCTCAGGTTGGTGTTTGCTGATCTCAGGGGCAGATTTTTTGACGTGCAAACGTGCGGCTGCAACGGTGCGGATGCGCGACACCAATTCTTGTCCGATCTCCGTGATATTGAGGCTGATCGATCCCGCCGGTTTTGCCAAGCACTCGATAGCTCCACGCTCCAAACATTGGAGCGTCGTTTCCGCGCCCTCTCTGGTCGCACTGGAGACAACAAGGGTGCGCGTCGGGCATTCCTGCATCATCTTGTCGAGATATTCCAACCCATTACAGCGTGGCATTTCGATGTCGAGCGAAACCACATCGGGTGTCCATTGGAGGGTTTTGTTCAGGGCGTCGGCTCCATCGAACGCCGTTCCAATCACTTCCATATCGGGCTGTGCCGAGAGGATTTCCGAGATCAGTTTTCGCATCAGTGCCGAGTCGTCTACGACCAGAATACGGATCGGACGGGTATCTTGAGAGTCTGTTCCTGCCAATTGGGTTTGATTGTCCATGTCTTTTCTCATTTTCTTGGGCGGCGGTTCGATTTCGCAGGGCATTCGGCGTTTTCTCCCTCCGCAGCAACTTAGCGCGTCTCGGCTTACTCACCTTCCGCATTCAACTCAGAAAGCACTCCCTTGAACAGGACATGAATTTGTGTCGGAAGGACGCTCTTCGGAACGACACCATGCCGGGTATTTTCAATGCCCGGTCTAACCATATGCCATGCGCGAGGGACTGCTTATCAGTGAAGGATAATACGTATTATCCTCGGTTCGCAGATGCGTTTTCTTCATGTCCTTGTGTTGCTCTTATGCCGCTTTTTTCGACGTAAAGAAAGGCTGCTGTTCCACAATGGTCTCGACAAGCCGCGCCATGATCTCATCAACTGTTGCGTCATCGAGATTGAGGGCGGCATACGCAATCGGATCAATGCTGGAACAGAGACCATCAGCACCGAGTCCGATCCCTGCCATCAGACAGAGACCATTGGCGATATGAGTGATTCCCGCAAGCGGGAACAATTTGCCGTTCCGAACTGGCTGATGATGCCAAGAAATGGCTTGTACCAAATTGCTCGGCAGATTCCAATGGGAAGCGATGCGTCCTCCGACCTCCGCATGATCAAAACTCAGAACGGCGCGTTCCGCCTCGATAAATGTACAGGAATGCTTTGCCATATAGGTTTGAATGCGCGGGATCGCCCTGTCAACGTGCATTCCGATAATCACTTTGCCGACATCATGGAGCAGTCCGGCAACGAATGCCTCCTCGCTTTCGGGGTAGCGGCAATGCACCGCCAGCATTTCGGCGGCATAGGCGCACGCCAGCGAGTGTCGCCACAAGTCGCCCGCCTCCAAATCGTAGCCGGAAATCGCACTGTAGAGAACTTCTTGGGTTGCGGCGACCAGTGCCATATTTCGCACGCTATCGTGTCCAAGCATCGCCACCGCATCCGTGATCGTGCTGACGGTTTGCGGGAGTCCATAATAAGAAGAGTTCGCCAATTTAAGCAGGCGCACGCAGAAACTGGGGTCTTGTGCGATCACCTGCCCAATTTCGCGTGCCGAAACTTCGGGGCGTGCCGCCATCTTGACGACTTTAAGAATGACGTGCGGCAATGCGGGCAAATCTTTGACTTGCTTGAGAACCTCGTCCAGCGTTATCGGCTGATCCCCATTTTCTTGAGGAAGGCGTGTCGGCGTCACAGGCGTTGCTGTCCGCTCCGGCAAGCGAGTATTGGCAAGGCGGCTCGTCGGTTGTTCCGGTTCTGCCTGTGTAATGCGAGGAAGTCTGGTATTTTCCACGTCCTTGTATCCTTCTCAAATGCTTCCTGTTGATCTCAAAATGAACTGCTAAAATGGTAAACCGTCGCGTCCGTGAGGACACCGAGACGGGTGCTTTCAGTCCCGCTCTGCGGTTTAGCAATCTGCCGTGATAATCAATAACGCGTGCGCGTCTACTGTGCAGGTGTGCAGGGCAATCTGTCGCCTCTACGCACTCTCAATGCTCCGTTTTGTAAGGCGTCTTTGCTCTTTAACCGCCGTAAGATTTATGCGGCTCCACGCACTTTGGAATCGACGTGATTTGTACCGAGTGCTGACCTTTCAGCAAAGATGCGCTCTCTTTCCACATTGTTCGGCGGCACAAACGGAGTACTGTTGCCGAGTGTCGCCAGTTCGCGCTCACCTTGACCGATGGTCTTGACCCGAATGCGTCCATCCCCAAACAGATGCACCGTTCGCCCTGCCGAGCCGCCGATGTCCGTTGTGATCACACTGCAAGTGCGTTTCGACAATTCTTGTTTGACCGCCTCGGCATTGCGCGGTCCCACGTCCATTCGCGGAACAGCGGCGTTGGTGGAAAACAATTGCGCCCCCCCTGTCAAGACGATGCGAATCCGATTCTCTGCGGCTCCCGCTTCGATCATCATGCGGAGCAATTCAGGGATCGCTGTATTTGCAAATTTGCCGGGCGAATGGTTGTCGTTGCTGCCCTGCGGCAAGACGATATGTGCCATTCCCGCAACTTTGACTTGAGCATCGTAAGCACAGATTCCAATACAGGAACCCAGTCCCAGCGCAATAAATACATCGTCTGGCTGTGCGGAGACTTTGACCTCTGCCATTCCAACAATGAGTGCTTCACCCATACTTATTTCTCTCTTTGCCCTATCATAAATGCGATGAGGTATCGTGTCTTGAGATTTACGCCGCTTTTTGTTGCGGTATCTCCTGCGCCTCACGACAGCGTTCTTGCGCCCTCTGCGTCAGTTCAGCCGCTTGCCGATACTCGCTCGGCGAGACCGCCCAGCCGCACGCAACCCAGAGCGGCGTTTTGCCCCAATGCACTCCTTGTGTTCGGAGCGACGCGGCAATTGCATCCTCTACACGAGAAGCGATAAGCGACGCATATTCCCCTGTAAACGGCAGAATCACTCCGAAAGCGTCGTCGGCATAGCGCGTCACAATATCCACACGCCGCAATGTTTGCTTGAGAGCTTCCGCGATTGCCATCATTACCTCATCGGTTTTGAGTGTGCCGTTAGCGCGGACATAGGCTTGCCAGCCAAACAGTTGCACGGACAGAACGGACAGTTCGACGTTCGTTCGACTTGCACGACTTAATTCCTCATCCAATCGATTTTCATAGTAGCGACGATTGTAGAGTCGGGTGAGCGGATCGACGACGCTCTGTCCCGGCTGCCCTTTTTGTTCGCTATGAGTGCGCTGTTGCTCGGCTTTGATGCGGGCATCGCGTACCTCATCGGTCGCAAGAAGTTTTCTGAGTTTTTTGGTCGAATTTCGCAGAATATGCGACACATAATTGCAAGAGATATTCAGATCGCGAGCGATTTCCGTCTGCGATCTGTCCTCAAAATAAAAAGCGGAAACGACGGTCTGTTCCAACTCTTTGAGTTTTTCCATCGCCGCTTCGAGAACGATACGATCTTCTACCGGCAGCTGAAACGATACCGAGACATCGGATTGACTCTTGCGCTCCATATCTACCGCACTGGTATCGTCGTCCTGATCCGTTGTGCCGTGAATCGAACCGACCTTGAACACTTCGCGAGTGGTCATCAGTTCGGCGACATTGGCTTCCGACATTCCCATTGCGTAGGCGACTTCGCCATGACTCGGTGCGCGTCCCAACTCCTGCGTCAGCGATTCGATGGAGCGCGAAACCCGCTGGTTCAACTCTTGAAGCCACGCCGGTTCTTTGATAATTTTGCCCTTGTCGCGCAAATAATGTTTGATTTGTCCAATAATAAAGTGCGTGGCATAAGTCGAAAACTTGACTTGCTTGGTCGGATCGTACAGATCGACGGCTGTGATCAGTCCGATGTATCCTTCCTGAGCCAAATCCTCGATAGGTTCCATCGTCCCGGAATAGCGTCGCGCCACACTCTCGACGAGGCTGGCGTAACGTAGGACGATTCGATCCTTGAGTTCTGCACGGCGCGTTTTGCGATAGGCGTGCAGGAGTTCGAGTGTCTCCCGTTCCACCAGAGATCGTGCGCTGACTTCTTCCCCTTGGGGCGGACAGGGTTGAGCGTTTTGTGCTTTGTGCATACTCCCTTACATGGCGAGTGCCTTCGCTCCCATCGTGCGCGGCACACCCCGATTGTGTTCCCTCTTGCAACTTCCGCTGCCCATCAGCGGTGTCGCAAGTCGTACAAGAACGTCCTGATTATCGCCAAATTTGTGGCATTCCTTTAGGTGTTGGCGCAGGGAAAATCACCAGTTTGGTATACGGCTCCGATTTTGAGAAGTGAAATCGATTATAACGGCAATTTCCACTGCTGACGTTCACCAAAGGATTGAAATCCTTCGGTGAGCAGTCTACGGCTGATTATCCGCCTCAGAGGACAAACTGCGCTTTGTGTTCTCGCAGAAGGACACTTTGCAGAACGCCATTCAACACAAGGCTATAGCTTACTGCGAAACAAGAGAGGAGAAACAGCAGTGAGATTCGGACAGCATCAAAAATTTAATAAAAAATTGCATCAAATTCGCAATTATTTGTGATATACTCTGCATAGACACGCGAAGGTCAGTTCCCAAGAATGAAAATTTCATCAACCTACAAAAATAAATTTGATACCCCCCCCCGTTTTTACCGCAAGCATTATACTCTTGCGATTGATTCTCGTCTTGCCTCGCGCTCCGCCTTTCCTGAATGTAACCCTTTTGCTTTCTTTTTCGTCTTTTATCCATTACCGTAGCCACGTCAAACTTTGCTCTCCCGTGTCTTGCCATTTGCGGACAGATTGCAAAGCCGCTGCATTTTCCACGAGGAGAAATTTCATGACACGTTTATCATTGGCGATCTGCGTCCTGTTGTCGCTTGCTTGCTCGCAAGCCTTTGCTCAGCCACAAACTGGGTGGACTATCAGTTATACACAGAAAAGTCTGGATGGTACAGGCAATCGTGGATCCATCACAGGACCAGAAGGGTCGAGTTGCTTTGCAGCAATTTATGGCTCGCCTAACAGTTCAAGCAGTGTGACAGTTGTAACTACAATGTCGCTGACCAAAGCTGCGGGTGCCAGTGCAACCATTTCGTTCAAAGCGCAGTCCGGTATCTCAGGCAGCCTCAGTGCAAGCGGAAATTCTTGTACCAGCACTGTGAGCGGTGCCCAGTTCACAACAAATACCTACACATTATCTGCTCAAGGCAATTATAATGTTACGGGGTACGGTCCAGGCAATTCTCGTGATCAACCTGCTACTTTCGAGTTTACCTGTGAGGCAAACATTTCCGGCAACAACTACGGTACCGCACACGCGGAAGGAAAGTACAACTTCCTTCCGTAATTCCCGTTCGCTTGAATAATTGCTTATGTCTCAAAGAGTGAGATACCCTCTTGCTCTTTGAGACAATTGTCGCATGGAGAGAGTCAAATGTTAATGCAAATCGCGTCTCGAAACGTAAAAGCCATGACCGGTTTATCTCTATTTGCCTGCCTGTCTTTCTACCCACTTCCCACACACGGGCAAAACCCGCCTTCCGCCCGATATGAATCGGTGCTGCGAAGTAAAGCAGAACTCAATGCCGAAAATGTCTCCCTCAGCCAGATGCTGCAACGTCTCCATAAAGAGCATCGCCTGAATTTTGTCGTCTCCGATGCTCCACTCCGCAAAAAAGCCACCATCCAATCATCGGGAACAATCGCGGATGTCCTCAATGCAGTAGCTGCCGAGTTCGATTACAATTGGGCGATGGACAAACGCGGCATTATCTTGTTCACCAAAGCGTTCCGAGAAGACGGCGACATTCCCCAAATCTATGAAGCTGAGATCAAGCGTCTCGCCAAGGAGACTTTGGAGATATTCCGCAGTGTCCCTGTCAGTGATACGTCGTGGAACGATGAGGTTCGCAAGCTGGCAAAGACATTTACGCCTGAACAGTGGTTGGTATTCAAGACCGGACAATCCGTTTCCGCGCAGTTGTTGGCTCCGGCGCAATGGCAGCAGATTCAGTTGGCAGGAGTAGCCAATCAGGTCACCGACGAAAAACGACGCTGGCAGGAGTTGTGTGATATCTTGACCCAATTGGACAACACATCCCTTCGTGTCCGTCCATTGAAATTCGATGGAATGAGTGACGACATTTTGCCCTTCCGCCTTTTCCTCTACAGCAAAAACTCGGAGGAACGTCAACTCTATGATTTCGCGTTCACACTTCCTAAGAACTTCGGCATGGGATTAAAGCGGCAAGAAGCTCCCGTGTTTCGTATACAAGACAATGGATATTTTGAGGAGACACGCGGCAGAGAGCATCCAGAAGGCGTCAAAGGGCGATGGAGTAAAATCGTCACGTTTTCCCAAGAAAAAATCACGCTCGGTGAACTTTTGCCCTTGCTCTCCACCGCCAATGAACTCGAATACAAAGCAGACGCGGAATTACAGCCGCGCCTTATGCAGGTCTATTGTGCCGGAATTACTCGCAGTGCCTTGACAAATGCCGTTGCTGAACTTGAGGATTGGCATTGGCAGGAAGGCAAACCGGGCAAAGTGCGCTTCGTGCGTCGTTTGCTCAAAGATGTTGGTGAGATACTCGCCGTGCCGCGCCGTGTTCAGGCGACATTGCCACGTGATTTGTGCAGTTATTTTGATACACGCCGTCCATCTCTCATAGCATCCGAAATGATTCCGGCAATTATATCAGATGCCGATTTCGTGAAAATGCGTGGGTTCAACAAAAAAAAACTTCAGCTTCGTGATGTGGGTATTCGAAAATTAATTGAGAGATTCGCGGATTCCGGCAGCGGTGAAACAGGTATTCCTGTGACAAAGTTGAAGCCGGAGGAGCGGCGTCTGCTGATCACTGCGTTGCTTGGGGAAACACTGAACTATATGCAGTTTAAAATGTATGGTGGAGATTTTCCGCCTTACGTTTATGCTCCTCAGACGGCAGAATTGGCTCTCTCCGGCGATATGCTGCAAATTCTCACAGTGCTTCGCAATGTCAAAGGCAATCCCTCAACGGGTTTCGGTGGCAACGTCGCCGACCTTGTCCCGAAGGATGGTATAGAGACAACTTCCAGTCCATAACAGAAAATACAAAAATATAAAGCCCCTCTCTTGCGGAGAGGGGCTTTGTGTTTCTTGTCTGTCGATTAAGAAGTCAGCGAGAACGGAGCCTTCAGAACCTTTTTGACTTTAGGAACTTTGCCTTGATAATGTCATAAAGTAATCAGCGGGCGAATAAGAGTGCGAAGTACGGCACGGCGAAACGCCCCAAGCAGAGGAATTCATTCCGCTGATCTTGATATGGTGGAACGCCCCCTGCACGAGGAATTTATTCTGCTGATCTTGATATGGTGGAACGCCCCCTGCACGAGGAATTTATTCTGCTGGTAACATATCCCGCTGTACAAAAGTTGCTGTATTAGGAGTGCTTACGGAAGCGACACACGAACCCGCGCCACCAACGTATCATTTTGACTTTCAGAGTTGGTGGATCAGGCTGACGATAGGTACGGAGATCGGTGAGATGCTGGAGTTCGAGGCGACCATGCTGGCGGACGGTCAGTTCGACAGCCGCTCGAATCGCTTCGGGGTTATGCTCGAATTTGCCATGCCAGCCGCAGACAAAGCATCCAGTGTTCGTTTCTAAATTGAGCCAGCCGCACAGTTCACACAACTTCAGTTCGGACGTTGTGAGTTCGATGAGTCTGCCTTGCCCTTGTTGTCCTGTTCCCCGCGCCATCTCTGCCGCTCCTTACTGAATTGCTGATTTTTACCCTGACATAATTCTCACAAGAGGAAAGCCCTCATGGTGAGGAATTTTTGCTCGCCGCGTCCGCATCGCTGCGGTGATTCCCATACAGCGGCTATTTTCGGTTGATTTTGCGCCTGAAATTATTGCCGATACGGAAATTTTTGCTATTTCGACGCGCTTTCGTTATAGATCACTTCGGCGAGAGTTTCGCCAACGGTTTGCAATGATTTCGGGCTGCAATTTTCCGGCGTATCCTGCATGGTATGCCATTGGACTAAGCCTGTCCGCTCATAGTTCCCAAAAGGTAACGGATGGATGAGATCAATTGTCGGGATGCCCTCTTGATTCAGCGGCACATGATCGTCCTCGACCTGCTGTATCTCATCGGCACGGAAAACCGAACTGTAGCCCAATTTCTGCGCTGTGCCGTATACGCGATCATTGACTTGCCGTGCATACTGATCCGAAGTCGCCTCACGCGGCAGAATCAAGTTTTTCGCCCCGATCATATCGATCAGGATGCCATACGCCGGCTGCCCAAGTGCTTTGGTTTTGTGATAGTTTTTGGCGAAATAGCGCGAGCCGAGAAAAACGCCCTCGCCCTCCGAATTATTGGCACTGAAATCGCCGTAATCTTCGCCGTCCACAAACATCACAAGGACACCGACATTCGGCTTTTGCTGCTTGAACATTTTTGCCAGTTCGAGCAAAACTGCTCCGCCGGACGCTCCATCGCTCGCCCCCGGAATCGGATTGATACGGTTCCAGCCTTTCGCCCCATACCGATAGGGCGCACCGCTCCGAAGCAAAGACGAAAATGGTCCATCGGCAACCGGGCGCGTGTCCCAATGAGTCAACAAAAGAACGGGATGCGCGGAAGGAGTTTTGGAGTCTGCCGGGTAGAAAACCCCGATGATATTTTTGACGGGCATTCCACGATAAGTGGTTTCCTGTATCACAACCTCATCGGCATACTTTTTCATCTCACTGGCAAGATAATCCGCACACTTCTCATGCCCCGCAGACCCCCCCAAATAACGCGGACCAAAATCACACTGCTTTTTAAGCTGAACGAACGCGGCTTGCCCATCGAATTTCGGGCGCAAAACAGGCTTCATGGACGCTTTTCTGTCGGTTGTCGCAGGCGGCGGCGGTGGAACCGGCGGATTTTGGGCGGCGTTCGCATTGGACGATCTGCCTCCGTTACAGCCTTGCAAGCCCAACCCGACAGCAAACGACATGACGCACGCAGTTATCAAAATCCCGTGTTTGCGCGTTTTACTTCCCTTTGATGACAAGACGTTCATCGCCTTTCGGTAAGGTTTTTTTGCTGCTGAGAAATGCCGTGATCGCTGTCTCTAAAGTCTGGTCTTTTAATTCTTTGTCGGCGTCTTTATCCACGTCGTTTTTCTTCCAGATTTTGGAGTATGCCAACGCGCCATCGGCAAGAGGAGCGGGCATCGCCACACGATAGGTTTTGTCGTTTTTGAGCGGTTCGCCGTCCACCGTGATCGAGACAACGCGCCCGTCTTTTTCCGCGTCGGGATTGACCGTGACCTTCATACCGGAGAACTGCAAAAAGCCGCTGTTCGTTTTGGGATAAAGATAGAGACTATGCTCCATCGCTTTACGAATTTGCGCCCCTGTCAGTTTCACCACACGAATCGCGTCGCTCTTGAAGTCCAACGCTTTCAGTATATCCGCTGTTTCGACCTTCGTTTTAGAAAGAGTCACGCTCTCTGTGAAGGAAGACGCCGCAATAAACGCGATGTCCGACTTCGCCGTTTCTCGGAGCGCGTCGGCAACGATCTGACCGAGTTGGCTCTCTTTCGTGCCGATTTCTTTGGTGGTCAGTTCCCCGTCCGGTTTGATTGTGTCCGCTCGCCCACTAGGTATGACGAGAAGCATCATTGCCGCTGCGCTCATTGCACCGAGTAGGGCGAACGCTTGTCGCCCTCGTCGTGTCATTGTTTCGTACTCACTTTCTTCTTATTGGGTCGTTAGGTGATTAGGTGATCCCTATTGAGAGCGATCACGTTGCCATTGGGGATTTGCGTCCGTAGGACGCCTGTTTTTGAGGCGGGTACGTTTTTGTACCCGAACCCAACGACCTAATCACCTATAACGCCCCAATCGCCCAATAACCTAATCATTTTGACGACTCTGCTGCCAGCGCAGATACGCCTCCATAAAAGGATCAAGTTCGCCGTTCATCACGCTTTGGATGTCGCCGGTTTCGTAATTGCTCCTCAAATCTTTGACGAGTGTATAGGGATGAAAGACATAATTGCGGTCTTGATTTCCCCACTCGTTTGCTTTGAGTTCGCCGCGCAGAATCGCCAGTTTTTCGGCGTTCTGCTTCTCTTCCAACTCCATCAGGCGGGCTTGCAACACCCGCATCGCCATCGCTTTATTCTTGTGCTGCGAGCGTTCGTTTTGGCACGTCACGACCAAGCCCGTCGGAAGGTGTGTAATTCGGATCGCCGAGTCGGTTTTATTGACGTGCTGACCGCCCGCGCCCGACGCCCGATATGTATCCACTTTCAGATCATTCGGATTGATATTGACCGAGATTTCCTCGCCAATATCCGGCAGTACATCCACATAAGCGAACGAAGTCTGCCGCCGCTTGTTGGCATCGAAGGGCGATATTCGTACCAAACGGTGGACGCCCTTCTCGCTTCGCAGATACCCGAACACATTGCGCCCCGAAATCAGAAACGTCGTGCTGCGTAGTCCAGCGATTTCCGCTTCGCTCTCATCGAACATTTCGACCTTGAACCTGCGAAGTTCCGCCCACTTCAGATACATTTTCTGGAGCAGAACTACCCAGTCGCACGCATCGGTTCCACCCGCTCCCGCCTTGATTTCAACGATGGCATCCTGCGAATCGTGTTCGCCGCTCAACAATGCCTCCAACTCGTACCTATCAATATCTTTAGTAAGTTGAATTACTTCGGCATTGAGCGTTGCGGTTTCTGCCTCGTCCGGCTCTTCTGCAAGAATCTCGCCAAATGCGTTTGAGTCATCGATCCGCGCCCTCAGTGCATGAAACGGCGCGATTTTTTCTTTCACCCCATTGAGCCGCTGATGCAGCGTCTGTGCCGCTTGGGGATCGTCCCACAAATCGGAACGCTGCGTCTGTTCTTCTAACTGTGCAATCTCTCGCTCACGGCTGGCGAAGTCAAAGATGACCTCCCAGCTCGACTAGCCGCTCACGGAGAGTGCGAATTTCTTGTCGCAAATCTTCGAGCAAATGAATTCTCCTTACATTTTTGACGACTCAATTCAGGGTTTCGTTTCCCGTTTCTTCGTCGTCCTTTCCTATTCTTCCATACGCACGATAGAGACGCTTCGCCACCCCATCTGGCAACGCTTACGGCAGCAATTCTTGCCACGATTCCACTTCCAGAGCGCGTTCGATGAGTTGTTCGAGCTGCTCAGAAGAAGTGAGCGCGTCAATCAGGGCTTGAATCTTGGCATCGGGAGTACCGAAACGCTTTGTTCCGATCCGCAGTAAGATACTTCGTGCTTCTTCTGCCTTGCCTTCTGCCTTGCCCTCTTCTTGCCCCTTGCGTAGAATATACTGGTAAGTACTCGATTCTGTCATCTGCATCACTCCTTCCAATAACTTCATTGACCACTCGTCGGGGTATCTCAGCCCCATCAACAGCATGGTTGCTCCCCAGAAATCTTCTTTGCCCTCCGGTGGAGCCTCGGCAGCGCGGCGTGCTTCCATTTTCCGAAATAATTCCGGGACATCGTCTTGCGCGATATTCGTCAGGGGAGCGAGCGGAAGCAGGGCGAGCGGCGCGGCAAGCAACTCTTCCGGTGACAGCTCCCAAATACGGATGATCCCGTACTCGAACAGCAGACTGCCGTAACGGACGCGCCCTGTCATGTTGGGACCGTCTGCCTCTTTTCTCAGCAGAACAACCACGCTTTCGACAGGCAGTCCATGTTTCCGAAAAGCGACCACATTATGGAACAGCGTGCGTTCGCCCAAGTCACTTTTATAGGTTGACTGCATTTCGAGATGCGCCAAATAATCCGGGTCTGTGACCCGAAGCATTTTGTCGGCATCGGCAACAAATGACGAGAGTTCGGGATCGAATAGCACGGCGGCTGCACCGGGCAAACCGACAAATTGGAGCCACGCCAGCGGGTCGGATTCGATCAGTTGTTTCGTTGCTGCATCGAATGGCTTGTAGGGATTGGACACTCGAATTTTCCTCTGATGTCATTATACCACGCCCACCAAAACCAAAGCCTCCTTCCCTCAGTCAGAGTCGAGGAAAGGAGGCAAGTTTCGCAAAATCGTTCGGAGAGAGCAGATTATTTACGGCGTTGTCGGCGGCGATACGAGCAGAACGCGCCGAATGCTGCCATCGAAGCCGCCAATGCCACCGTTCCGGGTTCAGGAACGCCGGGCGGCGGGGGAAGCACCGTATTGAACTCGATAATATAATTGAGTCGCGACGGCTCACTCAAACTACTCGGCAAATCGTTCCATCGTCCCGACTGCTTCATTTGTGTGTAATGTTCCGTACCGAAGGAGTTATTCGGTTCATTCACATCCCAGTTGATATAAGTGACGGGTTCTCCATTTGCCCAGACAAAGGTTCCTTCGGTTACTCGATCATTGAAACCGATCCAAGCGGTATTGGTATACTGCGGAAAGAAATTTAGAATGAAAGCGTTTTCGGCGGCATTATTGATTGTCGTGATATAGCCTTGCTGCCCATCCACAAAGAGCAACCCTGCGTTGTTGACCGCATCCGTCCAAAGTTCGGCGGCTTGGCTGAGTTCGTAGGTACGTCCTGTGGCGGGATCGACTGTACGGAAGGGTTGCGCCAACGCGGGGACGGCGGCGACGACAGAAATTAAACCAGACAATAGAAAACCGAGGCGGTGGAACATATCCGCGTCTCCTTTTGCACTCAGAAATGAGAGTCACTTTTAACTCACGGTAATCTTACCTGCAAAATCTATGCCAATCCAATAAAAATCCGATTTTTATTGGAATTTTCACGAAAATGACTCGCCGTTCCTCCGACAATGTACCCAATTGGTTTCAGAATGACGAAGCAGGAACCGCTTCCTGTTCGTATCGGTAGTAGAATACAGCACAGAGTCACTGAAGGTTTTTGTCACCCATCATGAGTATTGCACAGATAGACACATCATCACCACCGCGCCCCGCGTCGTTTCGGCGTACCGGCATTATGTTTGGCGAAAATTTGCGTAGTGCTTTCCGCGCCCTCTCGCTCAACTGGGTCAGATCACTCCTTACCATGACAGGGATTGTCATCGGTGTTCTGGCAATTGTCTCCCTTGTTGCCATTATGAAAGGTGTACAGACCGAAGTTTCGCGCCAAGTCGAAGGGTTGGGGGCGAATCTGATTCTGGTATTGCCGGGCAAAATGGGCGAAGACGGGCAGATGAATCCAATGGCGATGATGGGCGTCTCGACGCTTTCCGATAAAGATGTGGAGGCTCTCCAAAAGGTTCCGGGCGTGACGCAGGTTTCGCCGATTGTGTTTGTCGCCGGTACTGTCGAAGCCAAAGAGACGAAGACCGAAAACGGCAAGCAAGTCGTTCACCAAGCCGAAGCCACTGCCCTCGTTGTCGCGACCAACAAAGAGGGCGTCGTCATGAACCCGACGCCGCTTTTGGAAGGTCGCTATTTCGAGCCGTCCGAAAGCGACAAAAATCTGTGCATCCTCGGCTACAAACCCAAAACCGATCTTTTTGGTGACGCATCCGCATTGGGTAAAAAAGTGACTATTGCGGGCAAGCAATGGGATGTCATCGGCGTTTTGGCGAAACCCAAAGGCGACGGGACGCTCGGCAATGCAATGCTCGGCTTGAGTACTCTCGTCTATCTCCCGGACAAAGCGGCACGTCGCCAAATCCCCAACGGACAGATCAATCGGATCGCCCTCAGAACCGATTACAAGCACCCGGCGGCAGAGATCGTCCGAACGCTCAGACAGACGCTTATCAACTCGCATGGCGGGCGCGAAGATGCCAGCGTCATCACCCAAGAAAAGGGACTCGAACTGGTCACGAAGCTGCTCAATATGGCAACCGCCCTGCTGACGCTGATCACCGCCATTTCGCTGTTTGTCGCCGGTGTCGGTATTATGAACATCATGCTCGTGACAGTAACGGAGCGCACGCATGAGATCGGGATACGCAAGACAGTCGGCGCACGGCGGCAGGATATTCTGCTCCAATTTTTGAGCGAAGCAGTTATTCTTTCGTTGTTCGGCGGCGTGATTGGCTTGGTTCTCTCGTGGGGATTGTGCGCCGCGATTGCCGCGTATTCGCCCTTAACTCCGATCATCACTTTCCCGTTAATCGTCACGGCGTTGTGTGTGTGTACCGCCGTGGGCGTGGTGTTCGGTGTTTTCCCGGCGGTACGCGCCTCGCGCCTCGACCCCATAGACGCCCTGCGTCACGAATAGGGTTATGGGTACAAGAACGTACCCGTCAGAAAAACAGACGTCCTGCGGATGCACACTTCCCAAATTGAGAGCAATCACGTTGTGCATCGGGGATTTTCGTCCGTAGGACGACTGTACTTCAGGCGGGTACGTTCTTGTACCCGGACGAACAGACATCCACAAAAGGAGGTCTATCATTGTCCCAACCACCTACCGCCCTTCGCCCATGACAACAAACGCCGCCCAATAATAGGGATGGCGGTATTTCGAGGTGGACTGCAGGGTTCGTGATGCTGTTTGCAGGGCGTTGGCTTTGTCTTTTCCTGCCTTCAAATTGCCGTAGAAGCCTCCCATGAGTTTCGCCGTCGCCGCATCGTCCACGCTCCACTGCGACACCACTTGCGTTGGACATCCCGCGCACAACAAAGCCCATGTCAGCCCGACGATTCCCTCGCCGCTTCGGGTTTCGCCTCGCCCTGTATTGCACGCCGAAAGCGTTGCCATCTCCGCATTCAAGGTCAAATCATAAACCTCTCGCGCCGTCAAAAATCCGTCCTCTTTGGCGTTGGCATTTGGGGCGGCAAGCACCACGCTCGACAGCATCGGAGCCGCATCGTTGACAAAGCCATGCGTCGCGAAATGCAGATACCGGAACTTGCCCGCTTCCGCCTTGACCGTTGTTTCCTGTGCGTTTTTTAGCGTCAACACTTCCGCATTGGGAAAGAGAGTCTTGATTGCATCGGCTTCACGCTGAGTTCCGGCAAGCGAGGCGATGTAGCCGCCGCGTACCGGAACCGTCGCCGCCAACTGCATCGAAATCGAACGCGACGGCTCCGCCAAAGGACGTGACGGCTCTGCCAACGGACGAGAGGGTTCCGCCAACGGGCGTGAAGGCTCAGCAAGAGGACGAGACGGCTCCGAAAGCGGACGCTGACCCGGCAAATCGTTCAAGTCGCCAAAGCGTTTCGTTGTTCCAAAATCAGGATTCGCCACAATCAGCACACTGCCCTGCGGACGCTTGCGATTGCGTTCCTGCGCCAAGTGTCGTGCCGCCTGCATCCCTGTCGCACTATACGCCGACGAGAGAACATAACGCGAACCGAGAGTGCGTTCGCTCTTCAACAATGCCGCGAATGGCACATCCCACAGCACGCCATCGGGGCAGATAATGAGCCGCGTTTTGCCGCGCAGAGACTTCGCTGCGGGTGCAATCAGCCGCGCATACAACGCACGGGCTTGCGGCTTCCACGCTTTGCGCGGATCGGAACACGCCAATCGAAACGCCTCCGCTTGCTTTTGCATCTCCTTCGCAGAAATCGTGATCGCCCGCACCTGCGCCTTGCCTCGCTCCGTCGTCACCACAAATACGCACATCGTTTCCGAATTGAGAGCGGCATATTCCAGCAGAACCGTATCCGCCGGAATTAACTTTGCCATCTCCGTCAAGGTCGCCGTTTGCGCCACACGTCGCCGCGACAACTCAGGATGACGCGCATACAAAGTTTCGGTGAGAGTTTGCAGTTCGCCCTCTGCCGTTTTGAGTTCCGCCTTCAACGCCGCGAACCGCTTCTTCGCGCCGACTTCGTTCACGACTCCCTCCTGCACCATCCGCTCATTCAAGCCGTCCGCTTTTTCGTGCAGGGTCTGCTCCTGTTGCCGCTCTTCCTCCGTCAGCACCGAACTGAGGTCAACCCGCCCATAAGCGAGAGTGTCCAGCAATGTGCGGGCTTTAACCTTCTGCGCGAACTCGAACGCCTCCGCCTCTCTTCCTGCCTTCAGCAAAAACTCCAGATGATCGGAATAAATGGAAAGAAACGCAGAAAGAAATTCCGCCTTTGCCGCCGTGTATCCTCCCAATGCCGCCCGTATCTCTTCTAAAAGCGCAATGCCCGCCGCACTCTGTTTTACCGCCTCCGCGTAATCCTTACGCGCCGCCGCCATCTCCGCCAGTCCATTCAGCCCATGTGCGAGATACAAACGATTGCCTGTCGCCCGTGCCTCGGTCACCGCTTGCCGAAAATAAGACTCCGTCTCTTTGAGGGGGCTTTTATCCCGCTGCGACAATTTCCCAAGAGCGTGAGAAACATTGGAGACGCCGTTCCTATTGCCCGCTTGACGGAAGGCAGCGAGTCCCTCTGTCAAGAATTTTCGTGCCTCACGATAGTTTTTTTGATCTAAGAAGAGATTGCCGATATTACCGAGAATTGCCGCCTCTTTCTCTTTGCTCTTTTGCTCGCGAGAGATTGCAAGTGCATCCTTATAGTGACGCAAGGCAAGAGGGAAATTGCCCTGTGATTTGGCAACCATCGCCAACCCATTTAATGCACTGGCACGGGAGCCAGGAGCGGCGAGTTCTTTGGCAAGGGACAGAGCGGAGCGGAAATAGACTTCCGCCTGCGTGTAGCGTTTCATATCGCTGGCTACATAGCCCAGATTGATAGAGACATTGAGAATGCCGTTTTTATCACCCAGTCCTTGATCGATTTGAATTGTACGCTGGAGCAGCTCCATCGCTTTCTGCGGCTCCCCGATACGGCTGTAGATAACGGCTATCCCGTTCAGGATCGACGCTTCTGAACGCACATCTTTGACGCTTCGTGCCAGTTCCAAAGCGCGATTGCCGATTTCCAACGCCTTGGTCACTTGTCCTAATATGTGATATGTGATGGCATTTTGGGCAAGAACAAGAGCTTCTACTCGCAAATTTTTGCTTTCCCTCGCCGCTTCCAACGCCTCTTGACCCAATTTCAAGGCGTTTTGCATATCACCTTCATCCCGTGCGTATTCAATGAAACCGATGAGAATGTTTGCCTCATTGGATTTATCTCCGAGGGCGCGGTAAAGAGTAAGGGCTTGCGTCTTGTAGGATTTGGCTTGATTTCTTTTGCCCAGTTTGTCGTAAGCAATCCCCAAATTCGTCAAGACGTTCGCCTCATTCCCTTTATCTTTGCGTTCGCGAAAAATTGGCAGAACGCGCTCATAGATCGCAATGGCTTTGGGAGCGTCTCCGGTATTCTCATAGATAATGCCGAGGTTCATCATCATTCCGGCTTCGCCGAACTTGTCTCCAATGGCATGAAAAATCTTGCTCGCCTCCTCGAAGCGTTCTGCGGCTTGAAGGGGTTTACCTGTCGAATAATAGTAACTACCCAAACCTTGGATCGCCGTTGCCTCGGCTGATTTCGCTCCTGCCTCTCGCGCCAAAACAAGGGCTTGTTCCAGCATTTTCAGGCTTTCAGGCAGTTGATCTTTGCGCTGTAGCAACACCGCATAACCAGCAAGCGTCATCGCCTCACCCGCCTTATCTTTAGAAGATCGGGCTTTTTCGAGGGCTTTCTGATAGAGCGGTTCGGCTTCGGCAATTTTTTTGAGATTGCGGAGCGGTCTGGCTTGGTCAAGCAAGGCTTGCACTTCCGGCAACGGCTTGGGAAAGTCAGGGATTTGTGCGAAGATAGGCGCGACGACAACCAAAAGCGCGACTACAGCGCACAGCATTTTGAGAGACGCGAAAAAACGAGTGACAGACATCAGAAATTTTCCTCCATAGCGAACGCACAAAGACAATTCGTACTTGTTTGTTCGCCATCGGAGAGAGAATTCCTGCTTGTTTTGCGAGGTGGTGGTAAAAGTTGTGGGGCGAAAGAGGGTACAGCAGAATAAATGTCTGCGTGCAGAGGGCGTTCCGCCGTGCCGTGCTTCGCACTCGATGGGGCAAGGGAATTTCGTCCGTAGGACGGCTGTTTTTGAGTCGGGTACGTTCTTGTACCCGACCCTTGCAAGAGGTCTAATATAAAACCCCTCGTAATGTGACTGTCACAACGAAGGGTAAAGTATATCCTGCAAACTTAGGTTATCGGGGTGACACGATTTGAACGTGCGACCACTCGCCCCCCAGACGAGTATTCTACCACTGAACTACACCCCGCGATTGAAGTCCTCCTATTATACGGAACGAGAGGCGCATTGTCAAGGACGAATTCTCAGGGTAACAGTTACCTGTATGGACAACAGAAAAACAGCACGATTCTTGGGGTACAGTATTCATTATTAAATCTCGAACAAAAACAGAATCAAAACTGTACAATGGACTAAACTCCGTCGCTGGGTGACGTTCCGCCGAGTGTGCTTCGCACACGATTCCAATGAAACGGGAATTGTGTCCTGCGGACACTGCGCCGAAGGCTTCGAGCGACGGAGTTTAGTCCGTTGAAAACCGATACCCTAAATTTGATTCGCACCCAAAAACGGAGACATTGAGGATGAAACCTGCAATTTTATGGATCGCTCTGGCGTTTGTGTGGACAGTCGCGGCACTGCCCGTTTTGGCAAAACCGACGAAAACCGTCGTATTCATCGCAGGCAAAAAAAGTCACGGTGCGGGCGAACATGAATACGAAAAGGGTTTGTATCTGCTCAAAGACTGCCTCGAAACCGCCCCGAATCTGCACGACTGGCGCGGCATCGTTTATAAAGACGGCTGGGCGGCGGACGAGCGGGCATTCGATACCGCCGACACCATCGTTTTGTTCTGCGACGGCTCCGACCATAACGAAGACGATCATCCTCTTCTTGCCGGAAATCGCCTCAAAATGCTGGAAAAAGCGATGGCGCGGGGCGTCGGGCTTGTCGTTCTTCACTACACGGTTTTTGTGCCGACAGAGCGGGTGGGCGCAAAGTTTATTGACTGGGTCGGCGGCTATTTCGACTATGAGAGCGGAACAGGAACGCCGAAGTGGTACTCACGCATCCAAACCGCCGAAGCCACTCCCACCATCTCCGCCACTCATCCCATTGGGGATGGCGTTGACCGAAAATTCCCGCTCAAAGAAGAATACTACTATAAAATGCGGTTCGGCGCGAACGACGGGCGCGTGACGCCGATTATGACCGTCAATCTTCCGAACGAGAGCGAACTGCAAACCGTCGCTTGGGCAACACAGCGCACCGATGGCGGGCGCGGCTTTGCCTACACGGGCGGTCACTTCCATAACAATTGGGAAAACCCGAACGTGCGGCGCATGATTCTCAACGCGATTGTCTGGACTGCAAAGGGCGACGTGCCAAGCAAAGGCGTGGATTCCACTCTTAGCGCGACCAACTCACTCACCAAACGCACGGGCAAAACCGTTGACTGGGCGAACACCAACCGCGACAAAGGCGGAACCCGATTCGCGCCGCTCAAACAGATCAACAAGGCAAATGTCGCCGGTTTGCGCCCCACGTGGGTCTACCGCACCGGCGAAAAGATCACAGGCAACGGCGATACGATTCAATGCACGCCGATTGTGCGCGACGGAATCATGTATGTGACAACGGTCAAGCTCAACATTGTCGCACTCGACGCCGCCACAGGACGCGAACTCTGGAAATTCAACCCCTACCCGCAAAATGATGCGTTCGGCGTCAATCGCGGTCTGGCATATTGGTCGGACGGCAAGCCCAACGGAGTGCGGCGTATTCTGACCGGCACGCCCGACGGACATCTCATCTCGCTCGACGCCCGCACCGGAGAGACCGACGACGCTTTCGGCAAAGACGGCTGGGTTGATCTCCGTGCCGGAATGGATCGCGATCTTTCCAAGATGTTTTATGGCTGTTCCGCGCCGCCGATGGTCTACAAGAATCTGGTTGTTTTGGGGTTTTGGGTCAGTGAGGGACAGCCCGGCGCACCCGGCGATATTCGCGCCTTCGATGTCCGCACAGGGAAACAGGTCTGGATATTCCACACGGTTCCGCGTCCGGGCGAATTTGGCAACGAGACATGGGCAGAAGGTTCGTGGAAGGAGCGCGGAGCCGCCAACGCTTGGAACGGCTACACGATAGACGAGAAAAACGGCATTCTTTTCGCCGGAACGGGTTCTGCCGCCTCGGATTTCTATGGTGCGGATCGTCATGGCTCCAACTTGTTCGCCAATTGTGTTCTCGCTCTCAATATTGCCACCGGCAAACGGCTCTGGCACTTCCAAACGGTGCGCCATGACCTTTGGGATTATGACAATCCCTGCCCGCCCGTCCTCGTCACGGTCAATCTTCAAGGCAAGAAACGGGAAGCAGTCGCACAAGTCACCAAAACAGGCTACTGTTTCGTTTTGGATCGCAAAACCGGCGAGCCGATCTTCGGAACCGAAGAACGCTCCGTCGCCGCGTCGGAGATTATGGGCGAGGCGGCATCTCCCACGCAAATCTTCCCCTTGAAACCGCCGCCGTTTAGCCGTATCGGATTCACAACGGAAGATGCAACCAACATTTCGCCCGAAGCCCGCAAAGCCGTGCAGGACAAACTCAAAACCCTCAAGCACGGCGATCAATTCATCCCGCCGAGTCGCGAGGGCAGTGTCGTTGCGCCCGGCTTTCATGGCGGCGCGAACTGGTCGGGAGCGTCTTATGATCCGAACAGCGGCTATCTTTTCGTCAACAGCAACAATACGCCGTGGATTGCGACAATGCTCGCCTCAAGTGACAGCAAATCATTCAATTTCACGGGCTACAATTATTTCCACGATCCGCAGGGCTATCCCGCGATCAAGCCGCCGTGGGGCAACCTCACGGCGATCAATCTCAACACGGGCGAATTTGCATGGCAGGTTCCGCTCGGTGTTTTCCCTGAATTGATCAAGCGCGGCATCGCTCCCACCGGCACAGAAAACTTCGGCGGAACCATCGTCACAGAAGGCGGTTTGGTGTTCATCGCCGGAACCATGGATGAGCGATTTCGGGCATTCGACAAGGATACGGGAAAAATCCTGTGGGAATATCAACTCGACGCGGGCGGCTATGCGACGCCCTGTACCTATATGGTGAACGGGAAGCAGTATGTGGTGATCGCGGCGGGCGGGGGCGGCAAACTCCGCACCAAAAGCGGCGATTCTTTTATGGCGTTTGCCTTGCCCGACTAACGCCTTCCCCTTTCGAGGGCATCCACGGGGGCGGCAGTGAGCTGTGCAGAAGCAAGAAACTCCGCTTCAACAAGAGCGGTGAATTCTGCGTCTTCTTCGGGCGTCAACTCCGAAACTTGAGATTTGGCTCTTAAAGCGTAAAGGCGTTCGATTTGCTTCGCAGAGAAATACTCGTCGGCTTGCATTTGCGGTGTTAAATTCATTCGCGTTGAGATGGGCAGTCGTATTTTCCCTCGTGATGGCAAATGAGAACTGCGAAGAAGTTCATCGAAGAGCGATTCTGTTGGAGCCGCAGCACGCAAAAGTTCGCCGTCTTGCCCGTTGGAATTTGAGGCACGCAGTAAAGTTCGACTAACGGCAAGTTCATCACGCCGGATTTCCAAATAGGCAAGGCAATTGCGGGCAGACTGCCGAAGAGCATGACTGTTACCGTTTTTGCCGATACTTGCGACAGTGATAATTGCCTCTTGGTCTCCGACGTGTTCCAGTAATTTGAGACCGGCAAGAACAAACGGCTCATCGAACGATTCGCTAACATTCGCTTTCCATTTCATATGATAACTCACCTCTCGCACCGGGGGTTTTAAACCCCCGTCAGGAAAAAACAAGCGTCTTTCAGACGCACCAACTCGAATTGACTCCCCTCTCCTCCGAACTTGTTCGGGTATCAGGAGAGGGGTTGGGGGTGAGGTAAAGACGCTTGTACTTTCTTGCCGGGTACTTT
>Ga0163154_10002364_pt1 | contig 27694 bp, 27 predicted proteins | sample OliLakLV19MP9P1_FD_148649 | JGI IMG/M metagenome (GOLD analysis project Ga0163154, IMG submission 148649) | Freshwater microbial mat bacterial communities from Lake Vanda, McMurdo Dry Valleys, Antarctica - Oligotrophic Lake LV.19.MP9.P1 | ecosystem: Environmental > Aquatic > Freshwater > Lake >... | reverse complement strand
CAGCCCCAGAATAACGACGGCGGCGGCGCGTCCCAGTGGCAGCGCGCCCAACCAACCGCGACCGTCTGTGATGTTCGCGGCGCGCGCCCGACTTTCTGCCATGACCTCCAGCGGGATCAGGCGGAGCGCGATGACAATGCCTATTGGCAGCAGGATTAAATCGTCCAACAGCCCCAAGATGGGAATGAAGTCGGGAATCAGATCAATGGGGCTGACGGCGTAGGCGACGACCATGAACGTCCAAATTTTGGCGTACAACGGTGTGCGGGGGTGACGATAGGCGAAATACAACGCCACCAACTCGTTTTTTAGTCGGCGCGCGGCGCGGCGAACGGGTTCAAGCATGGGGCGCGGTGTAGTTTGCGTTTTCACGCACGATGATCGCGCCCCAGCCGCGCGCCTCCACATCGACCACGTAATCGGGGATGAGAATGCCGGCATACACGAAGCCCTTGCGAAGCTGCTTGCTCAGGTTCATGTCGAAATAAGTGCCATCGATCACGCCCGCGACGTAGGCGTGAATCGGGACGCGATCCGCCACCGCGTGATAGCTCATCAGCGCGCTGCCCGCCACCATGCCGCACAAGTTTAAGCGCCGTACCACGTCGAAGCGCGCCTCGATCAGCCGCCCGCCGATGCCCATACTTTGATAATCGGGATGGACACTCGACTCGACGCCGTAAAGCCAATCGCCGTCGGGATCGTGCGTCGTCAGCCAGCCGTCGCCCGTCGTCTCGCGCCATGGACGCACGAACGGATGCGCCAGATCGAACGGCATCCGCAGGCTGACGGTCAGCCCAATCACTTGTTCCCCTTCAGGCAAGGTCGGATCGAGCGCAATGAACTGTCCTTCGGGAAAAACGACAAGATGATTACGGAACATGGCGGCGGACAGCAGATCGACGCTGTTTTCTTCCCAGTCGTTATAAACAAAGCGATACAAATGCTCTAGTTGTTCCGCGTAGCGCGTGGAAGTCGGCACAATCTGGATCGTGGCGGGGTCTGGGGGCATCGCTTTCCTCGTCAGGATTCGTGAAAAAAAGATGAACCTCACCCCCCAACGCGCTCTCGGTAGCGGAGCGGGGGCTAGGGGGTGAGGTTGCCCGACCGGATGGTTAGAGCCGGGCTAGGAAATGCGCGTATTTTAACGCGCCGCTGGACGTTCGCCGTTGTTGGGTGGACGATTCCCCGACATAACCATCGGGAAGGGCAGAATCAACGCCGTCTTGCGCGCTTCGGGCGTGTAGTCGGGATTCTCCCACAGGATCGCCACGCCCCAATTCAACGAACGCGGATCGTGTTCGTAGTTGGGAATCAGGTTCAACGGGCGAAAACCCTTGTGAATTTGCTTGGATAAGTTCGTGTCGAAGCGCGTCCCCGCGATCACCTCGTGAACGTATTGATCCGGCGCGATCAGATGCGCGACCTCGTGATAGTCCATGATCATGCTGCCCGCGATCATGCCCCGCAGATTCAATCGTCGCAGCAAGGCGAAGCGCGCATCCATTAGACGCCCGCCGACACCACTGCCGCGATAATCGGGATGCACGCACGACTCGACGCCGTACATCCATTGTCCGCTGGGGTCGTGCGTTGTCAGTCAACCATAGCCGGTTGTATCCGACCAACTTTCGAGCAGCGGTTCGGCGGGATTGAACTGCAAGCGCATACAGGACGTATAGCCGACGACGCGCGGATGGTGGGGGTCAGTGGTATCGATGGCGACGAACTGCCCTTCGGGGTACAGCTTGGCTTGACTCTTGAACTCTGCGACGCGGCTGTAGCCCGCGTGACTGTAGACGAGCGTGGACAGCCGATTCATTTGTTCAGCGTGACGCGCCGTCGTGGGCTGAATGACGATCTGCCGCGCGTTGGTGTTCTGCGCGGCGCGCTGTTTGCCTTCGGGTTCCGACTTTACTGCGAACATGATTTGGTTACTCCATGTGTGCGATTAAAATAGTCCTGAGTGCTGATCTTTGACTCACGACTCAGCACTCATTACTTCTCTACTTGCCCGTATCCCACTCAAATACGCCCCGTGTACCGTCCCTGCCGCCGCGCCATCGACCGTCGCTTCGCCCGCCCAAAACATCACGCCATCGGTCGGCTGTGCCAGCACCGCACGCGCCCATGTCGCGCCGACCGGCACGGCGCTGTAGCCGCCGCGCGCAAACGGATCGGACGCCCAATCTGACCAGCGCATGTCGTCCGGTTGCAAATCGGGGCGATTCAGTTCCGCGCGCAGCATGTTCAAACCGTGTGCCAGCGCGCCCGCCTCACCGAGCGCGCGCAGTTCGCGGGCATAATCGCCCGTCGTGAACGCGATCCACACGGCTTCGCCATCGGTATCGACGCCCGTCTGCGGACTCCACCACATTGGTGGGTTGCGTGCGCTGTAGAGCGCGGCAATCTGTGGCGCGGCAATCGGCTGGCGGAAGCGGTAGACCAACTTGACAGCGGGTGCCATGCACAACGCCGCAATCGCGCCGCGCTTGTCCGCAGGCAGCGCCGGATCGAAGCAGATCACGTCCGCTTCGCCGCGCAGCGATGCTTGCAGCACCGCGAGGGGCAGCGTGATCACGACGCGCTCGGCGTCGAAGATCGTCCCGTCAGCGGCGATGGCACGCACGCCCGCGCGATTCCAGCCTAGTTCGGTGATCGCGGTGTTGAAACGGATATCCAGCCCGCGCGCCCACGCTTGATGCAGCGAGTCGTAGCCCTCGACGATCCGATAATCGCCCGATCCGAAGCGCGCATCCGCCATATCTTCCAGCGCAGCGCGCGCGCTCAGACGGTGGATCGCCTCGCCCGTCGCGTTGACATACGAGCGGCGCGCGTACTCGATCTGCACGTTGCTCAGTCCGAGACGACGCAAATAGGCATCGAACGGCTCATCGTCCGCGTGAATCGGGTGCGCATCGAGCAGCGCGGGCGGGAACGTCCAGGTTCGTGTCAGATCGAAGTCGGGGTACAGGCGGCGCGCATCCGCCATCGTGCGCAGACGGTCGTCTGCGAGACGGACGAGCGAATCATCGGTTTTGTGCCAGTGGCGGGTATGGAGTCCGTTTTCACGGACGCTCAGTCAGGTGGGCGCGGCATCCCCATGGATCAATTCTGCGCCGAACTCGACCGGGCGGGCTGCAAATCCACGATCCGTGTGAACCCGCCCGCCCAAACGGGCGCGCGCCTCCACGATGACACTCGGTGAACCAGCATCAGCCAGCGTGCGTGCGGTGATCAATCCTGCGGTTCCAGCGCCAATGATGAGCGTGGTCATGGTGTATCCTACGGGGCGTATTGCGGCGCGTCGTTTGGCGCGCGATTTGGGCGTAATACGCGGGATGTATCCCTTAGCTATCCAGCATAATCCAAGTCGGTTAAAAGTCAACACCCCTGATTCGGGGGGTAGGGTGAACGCACAGGGCAAACGCATCAAGATACGAGGTCTCAATTGACAAACTCACCTCACCCCCCGACCCCCTCTCCACTGCATGGCGAGGGGGAGATCGCCCACCAAACGACTCCCCCTCTCCGTATCGGAGAGGGAGGTTGGGGGGTGAGGTTGCTTTAAGGACTTTCTTGCGCACTTAGGTGAACGCACGAGGAGTGCCGCATTCCAGCGAACGGCGCTACAATCTACCCATGCTGTTGAAGGCACGAACGAAGGGAACCAACACCTTGATGCGTGGCGACATAACACGAGCCGAAATTGAAAGCCAACCGACGCTGTGGGCAGCCGCCCTGCGGAAGATTGAACAGCAGTCGGACGCCATCGCACGCTGGTGGACGGCGGCGGGTTTCAACGAGGTCATTTTCACCGGCTGCGGTTCGACCTATTACGCGGGCATGATGGGCGCGGCGCTGCTGCAAGCCGGAACGGGCATCACCGTCCGCGCCGTCTCGGCAACCGAAGTCATGTTGTTCCCCGAAATGGTGGTCGCGGCACAGCGGACGACGCTGTTGATCTGTGTGTCGCGTTCCGGCACGACGCGCGAAACCGTCGCGGCGGCGGATGGGTTCCGCAAGCATGGCGGACATGGCGTCCTCGTGATCACCTGTGACAGCGAAAGCCCGTTGGCGCAAACCGCCGATCTGCTGCTGGCGCTTGATGCGGCGCAAGAACAGAGCCGCGTGCAAACCCGCTCGTTCAGCAGTATGGCAGTCGTGATCACGGCGCTGGCGGCGCTCGTCAGCGGGCGGGACAGGCAGCAGTTGTCGATGCTGCCGGAAGCGCTGGAACGCCTCAGTTGGACATCGGCGGCGACCATCGACCGCGTGGGACGCGATCAATCGATCACGCAGTTCGCTTTTTTGGGATCGGGCGCACTGTACGCCATCGCGTGCGAAGCCATGCTCAAGATGACTGAAATGGCGCGGGTTTTCAGCGTCAGCTATCACACGCTCGAATATCTGCACGGTCCCCGCTACGCCGCCGACGCGCATACGCTCGTGGTCGGGCTGATCTCCGAGAGCGCCTATGATGAGGACATGCGCGCGCTTGTTTCGCTGCGCCAACGCGGGCTGCGCGTGCTGGCAGTGATGGAGCATGACCAACAAGCGCCGGACGATCTGAATGATGTGATCGTAGTGGCGTCCGGTATCCCCGAATGGGGACGCGCGATCTTGTTTCTGCCGCCGCTTCAGCAATTGGGCTGGCTGCAAGCGACCGAACGCGGATTCGACCCGGACAACTTGCCCTATGATCCACGCCAAACCGAAGGATAACGCCGTCATGAACGCCACTCCATCGCTCGTACTCGGCATCGATATCGGCGGCACCGCGACGAAATTGGCGCTGGTACAGTCGGATGGCACCATCAGCCGCCGCGAACGCATCCCGACGGATGCGCACGGTACCGATGCCGCGCCGTTCTTTGCCCGCTTGTTTGCAGCGGCTGACCCGTTGGTACAGAACGCAGGCGCAGCGCTCATCGGCATTGGCATTTCGGCGCACGGTGAGATCGACCGCGAACGCCGCCGCCCGATTATCGCCAGCAATACGCCCGCGCTCCGGCATGTCGATGTGCGCGGCGCGGTCGAGCAGCAGTACGGCTTGCCCGTGATCATGAACAATGACCTGACCGCCCATGCGCTCGGTGAATATTTTTACGGCTGCGGGGCGGGCATCGAACGGTTCATGTGCATGGCGCTGGGGACGGGCTTAGGCGCAGCAGTCATCGTCGCTGGCAAACCGTTGATCATCGACGGCGGCAATTCTGGCAATACGGGGCTGATCATCCTCGATCCGGGCGCGCCGCGCGACACGAACGGCATTCGCGGTTCGGCAGAGGGGTTAATTGGCGTGCCGGGCATCGAGCGGTTGGCGCGCGAACGCTACGGCTCTGCCGTCCCCGCCCATGACGTGATCGCGGCGGCGCGCGCGGGAACTGACCCGACGGCGACGGCGATCATGACGCAGATCGGCACGTGGCTTGGGCAAACGTTGGCAAGCCTGAGCGTGATTTTTTACCCGCACCGGATCGCGCTCACAGGGGGAACGGCGTCCGCTGGAACGGTCTTGCTCGATGCGTGCCGCGCGCAGTTCGATGCGCTGGTCGGGGACTTCTTCCGCGACTTGGCGGCGAATACGGGCGGCAGCTTCCGCGACGTTGAGATTGTCTTGGGCGAAGGCGGCGCGGACACGGGGACATTGGGCGCGGCGGTCGAATTGTTCCGGCGATAGTTGCTGTGCTGGGGGTGAGGAGCGGACAGGTTTGAGTTTCTCGCTCATTGACCTCACCCCCCAGCCCCCTCTCCGGTACGGAGAGGGGGAGTCTGCGTCGAGCGTTCCCCCTCAGCTGGTACGGAAAGGGGGTCAGGGGGTGAGGTTGCTTGAAAAGGTGTCCTCTCCTCAGTGATGAAATGGGGAGGGGCTGAGGCGAAGCATTCACGGGTCAAGTGCTTTGCGCTACGCTTTTATACCGAGCATCACCCGTTCGGCATTCTTGTAATACACCTTTTCCAGCACATCATCGGGCAGATACAGCCCACACACCCGCCAGCGCCCCTGTCGCGGCACATCCTCGACGCCATAGCTGAAATATTCGTCATCGGTTTCGAGAAAACGGAAGTACGTCGGATAAATAGCTTCTTGCGGCGGGCGATCCGTGCCAAACAGAATCCGGTCAGCGTATTTTAGGAAGAAACGCCGCGCTGAATACGGTTGGCGACCCAGTTCAGCGATGCGTTCGCTGATGTCCACATAGAAATTCGGGCAGCGATCCAGCACCTCCCCAACCCATGTCAGGTTTTCGGCGTAGCAGCCCAGATGCGCGCCGACAAAGATCGTGTTCGGGTGGCGGGCGACCGCCGCCGCCAAGCCATTGACGACCGTCAGAAACGGGGGAAACGGCGGACTGGGGAACTGCCAATCGGCGTGATCGTGAAGTTCTTCCCAGCGTTCGTTGGTGGCATCCACTGGATCGAAAAAGGCGACCGGATCAGCGATGTGGATGGTCACGGGCAGGTTGAGTTCGCCCGCCGTCGCCCAGATTGGATCGAGGCGCGGATCATCGACCGCGACGAGCGCGCCCATCTGATCGCGCACGGTCAATCCGAGCATCTTCCAGATTTTCAGCCCTTGCGCGCCGCGTGCTGCTTGTTGACGCAGGCGGTCAGCCGCCCAATCGGGGAAGCGATTGCCCAGTTCTTGCCACTTCGTCCAATCCACACCGCCGAACACGCGAAAGCGTTCCGGCGCAGCGGCTTTGAAGTGATCGAGGTGTGTTTCGAGGATATCCTCGCCCCAACCGCCATCCAAATCCACATAGACGCGCACATCGGCTTGATCGAGGATGTCGAGCAGTTCCGCCACTGGGCGCGTGTCCCACCCGCCAAATCCGGGCAGCGACAGATGATTGTGCGCGTCGATGACGGGAAAACGAGGGCGCGGGACGTGCGTTGCGCGCGTGACCAGCTTCGGCATCGGCTTGAAATCGGCTAACGCTAACGGTGAAAGCGTTGCATCTTGGTTGATGACCGCCATGATTGACTGTCCTTTGATTAGAGACGATTGAAAAGACACAATCTTAGCCCTCAATTCCCGCTCCAGCACAGGGAGTGGGCAGGGGATGCCCTGAACAAATCACACTGCCAACGCTTCAATGCCGAGCTTGCGCAGCGCCGCGAGGAAATCGGGCGGCGCGCGATCATCGGTGACAAACGTATTGACCATCGTCAGCGGCGCGAGAAACACGCTCGATGCGCGTTCGCATTTGGTATGATCCGCCACCAAAATGACATTGCGCGTAATGCTCAAAATTTTGCGGTCGGTCTGCGTTTCCGGCAGATAATCATTCATCAACCCGGTTTCGAGGTCGATGGCGCGAATGCCCATGATGACCTTGCCGACGCGCAGATCCCCCAGCGCCTGTTCGGTCAAGTGTCCGATGAAGGACTGTTCGGTTGGGCGCAGGATGCCGCCGAGCGCGATCAGCGTAAGTTGGGGAACATCGCGCAGCATATCCATGACGAGCAGCGAATTGGTGACGACGGTCAAATCGCGGTGATGGCGCAGATGCCGCGCCACTTCCACCACGGTCGTGCCACTGCTGAGTAGAATCGTATCGCCATCGTTCACCAATGCCGCTGCCGCCTGCCCGATCCGCTGCTTTTCTGCTGCTTGGGCGCTGGCGCGTTCGATAAACGGCGGTTCGGGGGCGCGCTTTTGGCAGCGATTGCCCCGCCGTGAAAGCGGCGCAATTTGCCCTCGTCCGCGAGAAGCTGTAAATCGCGGCGCGCGGTTGCCGGGCTGATGTTGAACAGGTCGCACAGCTCCTCGATGGTCACACGCTCGCGCGTTTGCGTAAACCGCATAAGCTGTTCACGCCGTTCTAAACCCGAATAAATCGTGACTTTTGTCATTTTGTCCCGACTGTCCTCAAATACGCCCAAAAGCGTACTGGTGGTCGCAGCAATGGTCAAATCCGTCAGATATAATCACATTCAATCATAGATTTGTCGATTTTTGATCAGAAATTTGCGCATTTGTGCAATAGTGCTATTCTTTTTGATTGACGCTGATGAAAAAAATCCATATGATCGAAGAAAATGCGACTTAAAATAATGAAAAAGGGTAACTACTCAGGGGTCGTTTTTCCCCTCATTTTGGCAAATTGAAACGCCAAATTTGTCTGCGATGAGAATAGGCTCTCCCTCAAAAGATTGAGGGTTTTTGTCGAAAACAACCTGTTTCTCCCTCAAATGACGGCTGAGTAGTTACGAAAAAGGTTACATATGAACAAAGTATCGGGCGCGTATAGTTTTGCTGAAATCACCAGCCAGCCGACCGTGTGGGGTCAGGTGGTGGACACGTTTCGCGGTCAAGCCGATGCCTTTCAAACGCTCTATGCCTCACGCCCTTTCGACCGCGTTCTCCTGACAGGCTGCGGTTCCACCTACTATCTCGCGCAAGCCGGTGCGGCATTGTTTCAGCCACTTTTGGGCGTAAACGCGCGCGCTTATCCCGCCTCGGAAATCGCACTGCTGCCCGATTTGGTGTTTCTGCCCAACACGACCCCCCTGCTGATCGCGGTTTCGCGCTCTGGCGAGACAACCGAAACCTTGGCGGCGGTGCGCGTCTTTCGGGAACGCACAGGCTGTCCAGTGGTCGCCGTGACCTGCGATCCGACCAGCAGCCTTGCCGCCGCCGCCGATTTCACTGTCGCCCTCCCCGAAGCTCAAGAGCAGAGCTTGGCGCAAACGCGCTCGTTCGCCAGCATGTTGATCGTCGTTCAAATGATGGCAGCGCTGCTGACCGGGCGCGAGGAGATGGGAACGCTGGCGAACATTGGCGCGACGGCGGCATCGCTCATCGACGATTACGGCGACCTCGCGCGGCAGTTGGGGGACGACCGCCGGATCGAACGCTTCTTCTTCCTCGGTTCGGGCGCGCTGTATGGCATCGCCAGCGAAGCCATGCTCAAGATGAAAGAAATGTCCCTGTCCTACAGCGAAGCGTACCACGTCCTCGAATTTCGGCATGGGCCCATGTCGATGGTCGATGAGCGCGCCCTAGTCGTTGGGTTACTCTCCGACGAGGCTCACGCCCAAGAAGCCGCCGTGCTGACGGAGATGCGCAAACGCGGCGCGCAAATCCTCGCGTTGGGCGAACAAGACTATGGACTCGAACTCGCGCGCGTGCCGCATTTCGTCCGCATCGGCTCAACGCTGCCGCGTTGGGCGCGTCCGGTGACGTTTCTACCCGTGCTGCAACTGCTGGCGTATCACCGTGCGCTCTCGAATGGACACGACCCGGATCGACCCGCAAACTTGACGTTTGTGATTGCACTCGATCAGTCAATGATGTGATGGGCGCTAAACCGTTTACCTCACCCCCCTAACCCCCTCTCCACGCAATGGCGAGGGGAATCAGGACAGGTTACAACGGGTTTGAAAGCCACCTCTCCATGCAATGGGGTTGGGGGGTGAGGTGAAGCGATCCAAAACTCAAGTTAAGGAGGGAAGGCGATCAGGATTTTGGGGGCGGTTGACGTTAGCATTGCTTTGAACGAACTTTGTTTAGGAGACAAATCATGAAGAAGGCTGTACTGCTCAGTGTAATGGCGAGCGTGTTGGTGCTGACGCTCGGTATCGGTCTGGTCAGCGCGCAAGACCCGATCACGCTGGTCTATTGGTCGATGTGGAACGAGGCGGAAGGGCAAGCGCGCGTCCTGCAAGATGCGATTGCCAGTTTTGAAAGCGCCAATCCGACGATCAATGTCGAAGCGGTCTGGAATGGTCGCCAAAATCAAACGCTGGTACGCACAGCGATCAGCGGTGGCAACCAAGTCATTGATTTGATGGATCAGGACTCGGATCAGATCGCTGGCGGTCTGATGCGCGATGGCTTCGCGCTGCCGCTGAACGATTACCTGGCGCAGCCCGCGCTCGACCACGACGAGGCGCTTGCCGAGGTTTTCCTGCCCAACACGCTCGAGATGTTCGCGCTCGATGGCAGCATTTACCAACTGCCCTACATCTATAACACGGTGCAGTTCTGGTATGACAAGCGCGTGTTCGAGGAAGTTGGGATCGCTGTGCCGCAGACGTGGGATGATCTGGTCGCAGCGTGCGACACGCTGAATGCGGCTGGCTACGCGCCGATTGCCGCCGAAGGCAATGAACCGGGCTTCGCGGCGTTTTATCTGACCGAAATGCTGGCACGCCTTAAGGGTCCCGGCTTCATGCGCGCCGCCGCCGCCGACCCAACGGGTGCGATGTGGCGTGATCCCGCTGTGTTGGACGCCGCCCAGCGTACCCGCATCTTGTGGGATAACGGCTGCATTCCGCCCGAAACGCTCGGCTACGTGTGGCCACAAGGACAAAACACGCTGGCATTTGGCACCGCCGCGATGGAACTGGTCGGGTCGTGGCTGCCCGTTGAACTTCAGAATGCAACCGATCCCGATTTCCAGTGGGGCGGCTTCAGCTTCCCGGCAATCGATGGCGGCGCTGGCAGCGTAACCGATGTCTACGCGCTGCTGCTGGCGTTCATGATCAACAAAGACACCGCGCACCCCGATGAGGCGTTCGCATTCCTGCGTCACATCATGACGGACGGCGTGCAGCAAGCGTTCACCGATCAATCGCTGGTCGGCGTCACCAGCAAGTATATTCAGTGGAATCCGATCATCGCGGACGCGGCGGCGGTGGCAGCGACAGCAACCTCGACCTATGGCGATGTGGACGGCGTGGCGTCGCTCTACAGCGAATATCTGAACACCATTCTGTACCCGAACTATATCGGTGTATGGCAGGGTTCAGTGACACCGGAAGATTTTGTCGAGACGATGGTGAGCCAATCAGCGCAATATTGGACGGATCACCCGCAATAATCGTCCGGCAAGCAACCTCACCGCTGCGCTCTCTCCACGCAGTGCTGAGGAGAGGACACTTTTTCAAGCACCTCACCCCCTGACCCCCTCTCTACGCAGTGGGGAAGGGGAAAGCTCGACGGTGACTCCCCCTCTCTGGTACGGAGAGGGGGTTGGGGGTGAGGTTAATGAGGGAGAAACTCAAACATGTCCTCCCCTCTCCACTGCGTAGAGAGGGGGAACACAAGGCGGAAACTCCCCCCTCTCCACTGGGTGGAGAGGGGGCTGGGGGGTGAGGTGAATCAGGGAGAAAACCAAACATGTCCTCCCCTCAGCCACGCAGTGGGCAGGGGTGAGGTCAAGTGTCATTGGTCTAATTAGAGAGAGACGAAGCGGCAGCATCTTATGAAAATCTCAAATCGCTTCATCATATTGTTTTTACTGCCCGCCTCGGTGCTGTATGTGCTGTTCTTTTTGGTGCCGACCTTTCAGGCGCTGCTCTACAGTCTGTATGATTGGAGCGGCTTCGGCGTAGCCCCACAGTTCATCGGCTTTGACAACTTCAGGGAACTGCTGAACGACCGCCTCTTCTGGCGCAGCATGGGGAACACCGTCGGGATTCTGATCGTCGGCGGGATCGTCATTTTCGGATTGGCGTTCGTCATGACGATGATGTTGTCGTCAGGCATTCGCGGACGAAAATTCTTTCGCGGCGTCATCTTTCTGCCCAACATCATCGCCATCATCGCGCTCACCACGCTCTGGGGCTATATGTATACCCCGCGCACGGGTTTGTTCGCGGCGGTGTTCGACGCGGTTGGCTTGACCGATCTGGCGCGCTTTCCGTGGCTGGGACCCGATACCATTTTCTTCGCCATGATGATCGCCATTGTGTGGATCGAGGTCGGCTTTTACGTCGTACTGCTGCTGGCAGGTGTCGATAAAATTCCGCCCGATTTCTACGAATCCGCCAAACTTGACGGCGCGACCGACTTCCAGCAGTTCCGCTACATCACCGTGCCGCTGCTTTCGGATGTCATCTCCATCGGCATGGTCTTGTGGAGCATCCACGCGCTCAAGTTCTTTGAATTTCCCTTTTCCTTCACCGGACTCGAACCGAACCCCAATTCGTATACTGTCGCCGTCTATCTGTATATTCTCGGTTTCGGGCAGCGGCAGCCGATCTACCGCTTGGGCTATGCGACGGCAGTGGGCGTCATGCTGCTGTTGGTCGTGATTCTGGTCGTCCTCGTCTTGCGCCGGGTGACGCGCCGTGAAGTCGTTCAATATTAAAGACTATTTCACCGCATCCCCTGCCCGCTCTCGATGTGGAGCGGGGCAGGCGGTGAGGCTGCGTTTGAAAAATTATTTACCTGAGCGCGCAGAGGACGCGAGAAGCGCGAATCCTTGTTTGCGCTGCGTCCTCTGCGGTGAATATTTTATCCCGTGAACGGTTTGATATAGAAAGGCAGGAGGGAAGATGACCGATCAGGCGCTCCCGATTGAACAATCCATCGCTAGAGAAAAACTGACGCGCAAGCCGCTCATTCCATTAAAACATATTCCAGCGTACCTCTTTTTGGGCGCGTGGTCGCTGTTCACCATTTGCGCGCTGTCGTGGGTGGTGTTGGCGTCGCTCAAAACGAACCGCGAGGTCTTCCGCCAGCCGTTTGCGATCCCCGCCGAACCGCAGTTCGTCAACTATGAGCGCGTCTGGTTGAGTTCGCAAGTCGGGCAAGCGTTCATCAATAGTCTCGTGACCGTTGGCACGTCCGTGGCGCTGATTCTGGCTGTGTCCGCGCCCGCTGCCTACGTCCTCAGTCGCGGACAGTTCAAAGGACGCGGGCTGCTGACGATGGTGTATATCGCCGGAATCGGGATTCCGTATCCGCTGCTGTTCATCCCGCTGTTCGCCATCCTCGCGGGCTTGAAACTGCTGAACTCGATCCCCGGACTCGTGTTGATCTACGTGAGTCTGTCAATCCCGTTCACCGTCTACATCTTGACCGGATTTTTCAGCACGCTCCCTAAAGAATTGGAAGATGCAGCCGTCATCGACGGCGCGAACGACTTCCAAGTGTTCTGGAATGTCATGCTCCCGCTGGCAGCGCCCGGCTTGATCACGGCGACGATCTTCAACTTCATCGGCTTGTGGAACGAATTCCAATTGGCGCTGATCTTCATCCAAGCGCCGGAACTGCGCCCGCTCTCCCTCAGCCTGTACACGCTCAAAAACTCCATGACCTATTCGGGCGATTGGGCGGGGTTGTTCGCGGGCGTGGTGATCGTGATTGTGCCAACCGTCGCGCTGTTCATCTGGCTGTCGGAACGCATGATTTCGGGCATGACGCTCGGCTCGGTCAAATAATCATGAGTGAATTACGCCTCGAAAATTGGACAATTCCCACCGTGCCGCTGGGCGCGGACAATCCGCTGCCCAACTTCAACCCGGCGCAGTATCAACCGTTGCAGCGTGATCGTGACGCCGGATTCGTGCCGAATTATCTGCCCTACACCGTGCAAGATGACTACACGCGCGCACGTCAGCCGAAGGAACAGCGCGTCGCCGTCCTCGAAAACGACATTTTGCGCGCCTCGTTCCTGCTCGATTGGGGCGCTCGCTTGTGGTCGCTGGTGCATAAACCGAGCGGGCGCGAACTGCTGTATGTCAATCCAATACTTCAGCCGGGCAACTTGGCGATGCGCAACGCATGGTTCAGCGGCGGCGTCGAATGGAATATGGGCGTGATCGCCCATACGCCCTTCACCTGTTCGCCGCTGTTCGCTGCGCGCGTCACGACGCCGGACGGTACCCCCGTACTGCGGCTGTACGAGTGGGAGCGCATCCGGCAAGCGGCATATCAGATCGACGCCTACTTGCCCGATGGATCGTCGGTGTTGTATATCCGCGTCCGCTTGGTCAATCCATTCGACCGTCCGCTGCCGATCTATTGGTGGTCGAACATCGCTGTCCCCGAAGCCGATGACGTGCGCGTACTGGTTCCGGCGGAACGGGCATATCAATATGCGCTCTCGGCTGCCGATCTGCGAACCGTACCGATTCCGGTCGTGGAAGGCGAAGATATCACCTATACGACGCGCTTTAAGCGGGCGGCGGATTATTTCTTCCTGATCCCCGACGACCAGCGGAAATGGATTACTGCGCTCGACGGGCGCGGCGCGGGCTTACTTCAGGTGTCCACCGCGCGGCTGTTCGGGCGGAAGCTGTTCCTGTGGGGGACGGGACAGGGTGGCAAACGCTGGCAGGAATGGTTGAACGGAGAAAACCAGCGCTATCTCGAAATCCAAGCGGGGCTTGCGCCAACGCAGCTTGAATACGCCACGATGCCGCCGCGCGCCGAATGGTCGTGGCTGGAGGGCTACGGGTTGATCGAAGCGGATTCCGCAGCCGTACACGGCGCGAATTGGAACGCCGCCCGCGCGGAGGTCGAGACACAGCTTGAACGGCTGTCGCCGCGCGCCGCGTTCGAGGCGGAATATGCGCGCGGCGAGGCGTGGAAAGATCAGCCGCCGACGGACATCCTGCATCGCGGCTCGGAGTGGGGCGCGTTGGAATCGCTCCGCCGTGAGAAGATTGGCGCAGCGCCGTTCGCTGGCACGGCGCTCGATTTCGGGACGATCTCCGATGCAGCCGTGCAGCCATGGCGAACCCTGCTCGAAACCGGACACTTCCCCGACACCGAGTCCCTCACCGCCGGGCTGCTCGTCGGAGCGGAATGGCGCGCGCTGCTGGAAGCCGCCGTCGCGCGCCAACCGAACGCCGGATGGGAGGCGTGGCTGCACTTGGGGACGATGCGCCTCCATGAGGGCGACAAGGAAGGCGCACGGAGTGCGTGGGAAACATCGCTGGCACGACGGCGTACCGCGTGGGCGCTGCGCAATCTCGCGGTGCTGGCGCGCCAAGATGAGGATTGGGACGCGGCGGTCGCATATCTGCTCGAGGCACAGGCGATGCGCCCCGATTTGATGCCGCTGTTGATCGAAACTGCCCGCGCCCTGATCGATGCGGGCGGCGCGGCGGACTTGCTGGCGCTGTTGTCGGCGCTGCCCGACGTGATGCAGACGCATGGGCGCGTACAACTGCTCGAAATCGAGGCGGCGCTGGCGGTCGGGGACATTGACCGCGCTGGAAAGCGGTTCGCGGACGGTTTTGAAATTGTCGATTACCGCGAGGGCGACGAAATCTTGACCGAACTGTGGCATCGCAGCCATGTCGAGCGGATCAGCCGCGACGAGGGCGTTCCCATCGATGCGGCGCTGTCCGCGCGCGTCTGGCGCGACCATCCGCTGCCGAGTCAGTACGATTTTCGTATGAAAACATAAGGCATTTAACGCAGAGACGCAGAGACGCAGAGAAAGTCGGGTGTTTTGGTGCATCGATGTGCGAACACGAGTTGAATGATGCTTTTTCAGACATGGATTGCGGCGCTTTCTTAGAAATTCACTGAATTTCCTCTGCGTCTCTGCGTTAATTTTCTTGAAGGAGTGATGATGACAACCACATTCAACGGACTGGGCGTTGACCTAGGCAACTTGTCGCGGCTGTCGAATGCCAAGTCGCGTTCGATCAGCGCGGAAAATTTTACAGGCGCGAAGGGTGAAGGCGGCAAAGCAACCGAGGGAACCGGCGCGCTGTCTGCGCAGGAACTCGGTCAGGGGTGGAAGATTTCGCCCAGTATCAATGTCGAGCCGCACAGCACCGTCACATTGGGGACGATTGACGGATCGGGCTGCATTCAGCACTTCTGGCTGACCGTCGATCCGGCGTTCTGGCGCGCCCTCATCATCCGCTTTTACTGGGACGACGAAGCTGCACCCTCCATCGAAGTCCCCATCGGCGATTTCTTCTGCAACGGCTGGTGTACGCGCTGCAATATCACGTCGCTGCCCATCGCGGTCAATCCGGCGGGCGGCTTCAACAGTTATTGGGAAATGCCGTTCCGCCAGCGCGCCCGCATCACGATTGAAAACTTGAGTCCCGATCCGATTCACGGCTTGTACTATCAGATCGACTATATCGAGACCGATGTTCCCGCCGATCACGCCTATCTCCATGCCCAATGGCGACGCAGCAATCCGCTCCCCTATGGACAAGTCCATACCCTCGTGGAGGGCGTGCGCGGTCAGGGTCAGTATGTTGGGACGTATATCGCATGGGGCGTCAACAACAATAACTGGTGGGGCGAAGGCGAAGTTAAGTTTTATCTCGACGGTGACGACGCTTTCCCGACGATTTGCGGCACGGGGACGGAAGATTATTTCGGCGGGGCGTGGAACTTTGAGCAGCCAAAAGGCGAATACGGCGTCTTTAGCACCGCCTTTCTCGGCTTGCCCCAAGTGATCAAGCCGGATGGACTGTATCAGAGCCAGCAGCGGTTTGGCATGTATCGCTGGCACGTCAAAGACCCAATCCGGTTTGCGCACGACCTGCGGGTGACGATTCAGGCGTTGGGCTGGCGCGTCTCGCCGGGCGGGGCAGAGCGCCGCTATCTGCCGCTGCAAGACGATATCGCCTCGACCGCCTTCTGGTATCAGACCGAGCCGCACGCGCCATTCCCTGCGCTGCCGCACCGGCATCAGCTCCACGTCATTTGAGAAGCCATTTAAAAAGTAACCCTCTCACTCCCTAGCCCCTTCTCCACTGCGTGGCTGAGGGGAGGACATGTTTGGTTTTCTCCCTGATTCACCTCACCCCCCAGCCCCCTCTCCACTGCGTGGAGAGGGGGAGTTTCCGTCGAGCGTTCCCCCGCTCCATGACAATCCCCTTTACGCGCCAACGTTCTCGATGAACGGCGCAAAAATTAGCGTTTCCGTTCTTTTATGCCTTGACGACAGCAGCGCACCCTCGACGGTCAGACGCATGATGTCGTACCAGCGGCAATTGCGCCCGTACTGGTGGAGTTCTTCACTTCCAAATCCTAGATGGACGCTAAACAGCCAGCTTCACATGCACAACAACGACGCGCATGGCTCCCCTGCCTTTAACTCTCGACGGGGTAGGAGGGGGGTGAGGTTGCCGTTGCAAAAGCGTGACGTGAGTTCAATTTCGCGTCTGAATTGTTGACGCCAGCCATAGAATAAATTATAATCTTCCCAACTGGGGGAGAAATTTTTCGCAATAAGAATAAGGGTTATTCATTTGAACTTAACTGAAAAATCGCTCCCGACGCCGCTTGAGCGGCGTCCAATCTCATTGAATCCCCTCACCTTGCTCGGTCAACTTTCCGAGAGTCGGTACTGGGCCTATATTCTGATCGCCCCCAGTTTGATCCTCGTCTGTGCGGTGGTCATCTACCCGATTTTGTCCGGTATTCGCCTCAGCTTCTATGAACTGCGCCTCAATCGCCCCGATTTGGGGACGGGCTATCTCGGCTTTGAACACTATATCGACCTCTTGAATGATCGCACATTCCGAAGCGCGCTGACGAATACGCTGTTATGGGTGGTCGGCGGCGTGACCAGTCAATTTACGCTCGGTCTGATCACCGCGCTGGCGCTGAACCGTGCCTTACGCGGGTTTCGGATCGCGCGGATTTTGGTGATGCTGCCGTGGGTGATGCCGTCGGTAATTGCCGGGAACATCTGGGCGCTGATGCTCGACTCGCGGCTTGGGGTCATCAACGACCTGTTGGTCAAGCTCGGTTTGCTGACCGAGTATCGCGCCTGGTTCGCTGATCCCCGCACCGCCATGCCGACGGTCTTATTGGTGGCACTCTGGCAATCGTTCCCGTTTTTCACGCTGCTTTTGCTCGCCGGAATGCAGGGCATTTCCGATGACCTTTACGAAGCCGCGTCGGTCGATGGCGCGAACCCGTGGGATAAGTTCCGCTATATCACGATCCCGCTGCTCAAGCCGATTATCATTACAACGGTCGTGCTGCGCGTGATCGGGATGGTCAATTCGCCCGACTTGTTGATTATCCTGACCAACGGCGGACCCGGCAATGCCACCCAAACGCTGTCGCTCTATGCGTTCCAACTCGCGTATTTGCGCTTCGATTTTGGCTATTCAGCCGCCATCTCGGTCATCATGATGCTGTTGTTGATGGTCTTTACGGTCGTCTATGTGCGCGCGTCGGGCGCGACCAAGGAATGACACCCTGATGTTCAAAACCAAACGCCGAACTGACCTGATTCTCAATACCGCCAGCTACATCGTGATTGTCCTGACGGTCATTTTTGCCATTGCGCCCATCATCTGGACGTTTCTCACCTCCGTGAAGCGCGAAGAAGATATCGTGACGCGCGATCTGCAATACCTGCCCGCCACTGTGACGTTCGACAACTACATCAATATTTGGCAGCGATCTGGCTTTCCGACGTTGATCCTCAACAGCGCCATCACCACGACCATGACGCTCATGATTTGTCTTACGATTGGATCGCTGGCAGCTTACGCCTTCTCCCGTTATCGCTTTCGTGGACGGACAACGCTGCTGCTGTTCTATCTTGTGATCCGCATGTTCCCGGTTGTCCTGCTGATCATCCCCTTGTTCATCATGCTGCGCGATTTAGGCTTATTGGATAAGCGCGAAGGGCTGGCGTTAGCATATACGACTTTCCTGCTGCCGCTGTGCGTATGGATGATGAAAGGCTTTTTTGACGCGATTCCGATTGATTTGGAAGAGGCAGCGCGCATCGACGGTTGTACCCGATTAGGCGCGCTCGTTCGGATCGTTCTCCCACTGGCGCGCTCTGGATTGGTCGCAACGGCGGTGTTCATTGGGATTGCGGCGTGGAACGAATACCTGTTTGCGCTGATGTTGACGACGGGACAGGGATCGCGGACATGGCCCGTCGGTATTCAGTTGATGGTCGGGGAATTCCAGTTGGCTTGGGGTCAATTTAGCGCGGGCGGCATTCTGAGCATCATCCCGATCATGATCTTCTTCTCGATTGTCCAGCGTTCGCTCGTTCGCGGCATCTCGGCGGGCGCGGTCAAAGGCTAAACGTTCAGCAGGGTGCGGATGCGTGATGGGCATCCCACCACGAGTAAGATTAGGGTCGGTCTGCAACCGCTGAAACCTCACCCCCTAACCCCCTCGTCGGTACGGAGCGGGGGAGCGCAGCGCAGCGGGGGTGAGGTCGAACAAAACAAGCGAAAATCGAGTTTGCAGGCACGCTCTAGTTGGCAAAGTTAAAGATGCAAATTATAATTCTTTATGATGTTGGAGATGGAAGCGGTATTCCCTATTTCTCCGGCTAAAATCAATATTTTGGAGAGAAAGTCATGTCGAGTAAAAACGCTTTAGGGTTAAGCCGTCGAGATTTTATGAAGGCTGCGACGCTGGGTGGCAGCGCACTGGCGATGGCGCGTTTTCTGCCGTTGGTTGCCGCGCAAGAGCTGTCCGGCAGCCTCAGCTATTGGCATCACTTCACCAGTGAGACCGAGTTTCGCGGGATGGAGCGCGTGATTGCACTGTTCCGCGAAAAATACCCGAATATCGAACTGCTTCAGGAAAATATCCCCAACGCCGAATTCATGGCGAAATTCACGCAAGCCGTCCAAGCGAATTCGCGCCCCGATACCACCATGATCGCGTCAGATCGTCTGCCCGACATGGTTGCCATGAACGGACTGATCGACCTGACGGATCGGGTGAACAACTGGGAGCTGTCCGAGTTTTTCCCAGAAAATCGTTGGCAAGGCATCACGCTTGACGACAAAATCTATGGTGTGCCGGCGTTTACGTTTGTCGACTGGATGTATTATCGCCTCGACTGGTTTGAAGAAGCCGGAATCGCCGTTCCCACCACGCTCGCTGAATTCCGTGAAGCGGCAATCGCGCTCACCGATCCCGCACAGGGACGTTATGGTTTCGGGATGCGCGGCGGCGCGGGTGGACAGGGCTTTGTCATCGATATGCTAGAATCGTTTGGTTCGCCGATCTTGGACGCCGACGGCAATCCAGCCATTGATCGGGACGCGGCAATCGAGGCGCTCGCGTTCTGGACGGGGCTGTTTACCACCGATGGCGTCGTTCCCCCAAGCGCGCCCGAAGACAGCTTCCGCCAGATGATGGACGGCTTCAAGACCGGACAAACGGCGATGGTGTGGCATCATACTGGATCGCTGCGCGAGATCAGCGACGTGTTCGAGGCAGGTGTGCAGTTCGGGACGGCGGTCAAGCCGGCGGGACCCGCTGCGCACATTTCGCGCGTGAGCTATTTGTATAACGGCTTGATGAGCGATATGAATGCCGATGCCGCGTGGGCGTGGGTAAGTTTCTGGGGCGAAGCCGAACCCGCCATCGCGTTCTTAGAAGAAACGGGCTACTTCCCCGTCTCCGAAGCGATTGCAACCGACGAACGCATCACCGGAAACCCGATTTACCAAGCCGCGTTGGAAGCCGTCGGAATTGGGCGTCTGCCGCAAAGCTTCATTGGTTATCCATCATGGGCGGGCGAAATCGTGCTGCCCGCCTTCCAAAAGGTGTTGGTCGGTGAATACACGGTCGAGGATGCGGTCGATGAAATGATCGTCGGACTCGAAGACGCGGTTCGCTAGCAGTACACCGAAAGCAGCATTGGCACGATGTGACGGGCGTCCCAGTGGGACGCCCCTACGATATCCTGCCCATGTTGGTGCGTTTCTCGATCAGTCATTTGCGATATTGCGTGTCGGGGATGCACAAAGCTGCATCCCTTTTCTCTGCATTATTTAGACAACTCACAAAGATGGTTGACATGGACAATCTGACAGGCAAAATTATCCTGATTACTGGCGGCGCACAGGGAATCGGTGAAGCAACGGCGCGCCTGTGTGTGAAACGCGGCGCGACGGTCGTGATGGCGGATATGAAGCGCGAACAGGGCGAGGCGCTGGCGAAAGAACTCACCGACAGCGGCGCGCAAGTCTCATTTATCCCCGTCGATGTGCGCGACGATGGACAGGTCAGCGCAGTGTTTGAACAGGTGCGCCAGCAGTACGGACGGCTCGATGTGCTGGTCTGCGCCGCTGGAATCTTGAAAGGCGCGTATCAGACGCCCGAAGAACTCCCGATAGACGTTTTTCAGATGGTGATCGATGTCAACGTGCGCGGCGTTTTTCTGTGCGCCAAGTACGCAACCCCGCTGCTTGAAGCGAGCGGAAACGGCGTGATGGTGGTGATCGCATCTGGCGCGGGCGTCATTGGACCCAGTTCGTCGCTGGCGTATGGGGCGAGCAAGGGCGGCGCGAATGGCTTGAGTATGACGCTGGCGGGGCATCTCGAAAGTCGGGGTATCCGCGTGAATACCCTGTGTCCGGGCAACATCGTCACCGAGATGAAACTCAGCGTCGAGCGCGCCAATGCCGAGCGCAAAGGCTTGGATGTCGATGCCGCTGTCGATGAAGCGCGGCAGAAATATGGCAGTCCAGACGGCGTTGCCAAAGTGATCGCCTTCATGGTGTCCGACGAAGCAAATTATCTGCGTGGGGCGATTTTCACGCGCTAAAACGACGATTTTCGCCGCACACACACGAAACGGTGAACCAACATGAAACTAGGACTTGTCCCGTACACGCCTTACGACTGGCGGACAATGACGGTTGAAGCGGCGCAGGACGTGCGCCAATTGGGGTATCGTGGGCTGTCATTCTTCTTTGACGCGCCGCTTGATGCTGACGACGCGACGGTGACGCGCCTGCGCGAGGTGCTGCGCGCGGCTGATCTCGACGCCGCGCAGGCGAATGGCAAATATGAGGCGCTTGTGAACCCCGACGATACGCTGCGGGCGCTCGGCGTGCGCGCGCTGTCGGCGCTGTGTCGGATCGGACGCCAACTGGACGCGCACAGCATTTACGTCCGTCCCGGCGGCATGAATCCGAATGGACACTGGTATGCGCACCCGGACAACCATACGCCCGCGACTTTTGATCGGCTCATCGACAGCTTGCGCCAAGTCAGCGCGGTTGCCGAGACTGAAGGCGTTATATTGGGGATCGAAGGGCATGTTTTATCGGCGCTCGACACGCCAGAGCGCGTCGTCGATCTGTTCGATGCGGTCGGGTCGCCCGCGCTGCAATTCAATCTCGATCCGGTGAACTTCATCGGCACGGTGCGCGATGTGCATGATACGACGCGCGTCCTCAATGCGCTGTTCGATCAGCTTGGCGCGCGCACGGTTGCCACACACGCGAAAGACCTTGCGCTTGGCAATGCATTGGTCGTCCACATCGAAGAAGTGATTCCCGGTCAAGGGACGTTGGACTATGCGTTGTTTCTGCGCCGTTTAGAGCAAAGCTGCCCGGATGGTTACGTGTTCATCGAACATCTGCCACCAGAGTCGGTTCCGGCGGCGCGCGCGTTCATCACGGCGGAAGCGGCGCGCTTAGGGTTGCGGTTGGAGATTTAAATAACCTGAGTTTCGGATAGCTTCACCTCACCCCTAAATCCCCTCAGCCACGCAGTGGAGAGGGGGTTGGGTGGGGGGTGAGGTTTCAGAGTTTGCAGACAGACCCTACATCGCGCTGCCCCGCTCGCCGCAGTCGAGCATAGGGGTATCGCCAGTAGGTTTAATCCGTTTCCAGCGTCAGCGTATAGCCGCCGCTCCCCACGCCCCATGCGCCCACTTCGATGCGATACACCCCATCGGTGGGCAAGCGCAGATCGCGGATTTCCGAGTCGGTCAGGCTGTCCGGCGCGATATCGTCGGCTTCGCTGAGCAGCGATCCGTCCGGCGCGAACACGCGCACGACCGTATCGAGTAAGCCCGTTCGGTCGGGCGCGTCGTTCGCCGGATGATCGGCGCTGACGCGGATCGTTAGCCCGTCGCCCGCGTTCGCGGCGTATGTCCATACATCGCCGCCGCCGATCTCCAGCGTCCCAGTCTGGCTGCCGATCTGCGCTTCGGCGCGCGGGATCGGCGTCGCAGTGGGTACGAACACGCCATCCCCCGCGCAGCTACTGCTGATCGCCCCCTCTATCGCGGCGATCTGATCGGCGGGCGCTTCGCGGTCAACGGCGGCATTCAAATCGTCGATCAGCGTGGCTTTGATGGGCGTGGACGACTCGGCGGGGAGCGTGGCGTAAATCGTCAGCGCCTCACGCCATGCGCTGCACGCCGCCGCCCGATCATCGAGGGAATAGGCGACGACGCCCACACTGCGCAGCGTCCCCGCGCGCGCGGCATCCGGCGGCGTGCCGACGCGCAATGCGTCGTAGAACGCCGTTTCTGCCGCCCGCAACTGCGTCCGATTCGCGCTCCCCATAAGCTCTGAGTAGCGATAATGCGCCAAGCCGATGTTGTTTTGGATCAGCGCATAGAGGCGCGGCGACGTTGCCGCCGGATAGAACGTCAGCGCGGTGGCATAATTCGTCAGCGCCAAATCCAGATAGCGCACGTCGGCGTACAGTTGGGCTTCCTCATAGTGGATGAAGGCGCTGTAGAAATAGAGTGCGCCCGCGTTGAGCGCGGCGGCGCGGTCGGCGTGCTGTTCCGCGTGATCCAACGCGCGCGCCAAGAAGGGGAGCGCCGCCGCGCGATTGTCCGAAAAATAGGCGAGCTGTGCGAGCGCGAAGTTCAGCGCATACGCGCTGTCGGCACCGTCGAACCGGAACGCGCCCACGATATCTGGCGCGTCGTACACGTCAGTCACGCCCGGCTGCACATCGGCGCTGCCCGCGCGCACGAACAGCGTGTAATTGACCAACAGCCACTTGTCGTTGGGGCTGCGTTCGCCCCAGATGATCAGCGTATTGCTCTGCGCATTTGCCAGGCGTGCGGCTTGCGCGGCGTCGCGGATGATGCCCCAGATCGGGTAGATGCGCACGGGCGATCCGCCGATATCGACGGCAGCGGCGGCAGCTTGCAGCCGTCTCGCCCAGACGCGCTGCATGTCTGCGTCAGCATCGCCGTCGACTGCCAATTCCGCGATCAAGACCATGATTGCGCGCGGATCGGCGCTCCCCGCCCATTCCGGTACCGGGGCTTGCAGCGCGCCGCCGTTCTGGACGAAGCCTGCCGATACGCCGCTCACCACGACCTCGACCTGTCGATCCAAGTTACCCGCTTCGTCGTACCAGAACACATCGCGCGCGCCGACTTCCGCGAGGTAACGCGGTTGGCTGTCGGGGCAGTCCAACGGCAGCGGTGGGCGCGTATCGCGGGCGCGCAGCACAAAACAGGCGGGCGCGACAAAAAATTCGCCGCGCGCGGGCAGTTCTGAGAAATCGCTCAGGTTGATGTCGCGCCGCTCCCCGCGGATCACGACACCGAACGTCACGCTATCGAGTGCGGCGGGCGCGGGGACGACGATCACGAGCTGTTCGCGTTCGACGATCACGGTCACGTCGATGGGCGCAGGTTGCGCGCGGGCGATCACAGCATTGAAACATAGACAGCACAGCGACACCAGCGCGAGCAAACGCATGACAGCCCCCCATGATTTTTTTGTGCAACGCTTATTCCACCTCGCCCTCACGACAAACACATCAAGGTACGAGGTCTCAATTGACAAGCTCACCTCACCCCTTCCCCCTCTCCATACAGTGGGGATGGGGTGAATGATCCATTGTAGCTTCGTGCGTTTGCCTTGGCGGGTGAGGTTGTTATGATCAGACGAACTTTACGGCGCGAACAACGTCATCGACTCCAGCAGCAGGGGCAGCGCGAACTGCTTGTGCCAGCCGGCGCGCTCGTCCGCCAAGCGCCCAAACACATACACGCGCAGCTTGCTCACGAGCGCATCTTGCGCCAATGTCAGCACCGGGCTGTCGTCCAATGCCAGCCACGTCGTGATCGTCTCTGGCACGTCCTCCGCCATGCCCTCGCGGAACGCCGGGAACGGATACGGCACATTCCGGCGCGCGGCGGCGTCGGGGTACGGCTGCACACTGGGCAACAGGGGCATCCCCCCGACGCTTAGCACGACCAGCGCGCGCTCATCGTCCAAGCCGGAGATCGGCGTGATGTGCATGGTGTCGATATAGCCGCCGATGCGCACCTGTCCATCCCAGTCCAGCGCATCCGCTTTCCAACGCAGCCGCGCCAGTGCTGTCCCCGCGCCGACCTCATACCGCTCCCCTTCGCCCAAACTGGCGGCGCTTGGAGCGTCGTTGCCCCAACGGAGCGTGACCAAATCGGCGGGCGACGGCAGCGCGAACGTCCCGTGTTCGCCTTGCGTTTGCACGAGCGCATCGGACGTTTCGATCCACAGCATCGCGCGCGCGTAGGGCGGGATCGCCCAATTTCCCGTCAGTTGTCCCGTCAACGAATCATTCATCTTTAGCCTTTTAACCGAATTATCCAGCAACATTCGAACAATGTTAACCGAATTTTCTGGTATCGTCGTTTATCTCCATTATACTAGAGCGTATCTGCAAACTCGATTTTCGCGTGTTTTGTTCGACCTCACCCCCGCTGTGCTTCGCTTCGCTCCGTACCGGCGAGGGGGTTGAGGGGTGAGGTGAAGCGATCCAAAACTCAGGTTAGTCTAAATGAGTGTGTAGGGGTTGGGCGTGCCAAACCGAACCTTTACAAGCCATTTCTCCAATGGGAGCAGCAGCACATGACCTTGACAATGCCCAAGCGCGTCTCGTGGGCGCGCGTGATATCGAATGTCTTCTGTCCGCCCGCCGTCTGGACGGCGCTGGCGTTCCCCATCGCGTTCCGCGCGGCAAAGTCGCCGGGCGATGGTTTGGTGTGGGGCGCGATTTACGCGGCGTTCGTGTGCCTGCTGCCCGCCATCTACATCGGCGTGATGGTGTGGCGCGGACACATCACCGATATACACATGCCGCTGCGCCATGAGCGGATTCGCCCCTTCATCGTGACGGTGCTGTGCGCGGCGATGGCGTGGGGTGTCCTGCGCGTGCTGGACGCGCCGCCGCTGCTGCCGACGTTCACGCTGTTTAGTATGGTGGCGATTGGCGCGATGCTGGTGATCACGCTGTTCTGGCAGATCAGTATGCACGTCATGAGCGTGGCGTGCGCGGTGGTGGCGATGTTGGTGCTGTTCGGCGTGGGCGCGGGCTTGCTGTTGTCGCCGCTGATCCCGGTGGTGGGCGCGGCGCGGCTGAAGCTGCATCGGCACACGCTGGCGCAAGTGGTGGCGGGCGCGGCGCTGGGCGTCGGGCTAACAGTCGCGTTCGTGACGCTGAGTCCGGTGTAGGGGCGCGCAATGCCCTTCGTCGTCGTCCGCGACGAAAGTAAAGCAACCTGAGTTTCGGATCGCTTCACCTCACCCCTAAATCCCCTCTCCACTGCGTGGAGGGGACTTTCATATCCATCGTGAGCCGTCCTGCTCCCCCTCTCCACTGCGTGGCTGAGGGGAGGACATCCAGCTTGGGGCGACTGGTAATATCCCTGCTCCGTCCGCTCGTTATTCCTTCTCGATCCGTCCCCCCGCCACCGTCCACACCACCGCACGCGCCAAGAAATCATCGGTGAAGATGTCGCGCTCCGTCGTCGTCATCAGCGTTTGCGTCGTGCTGGCGATGCGATCCAGCAGGTACGCGCGCCGCGATGCGTCCAGTTCCGCCGCCACCTCGTCCAGCAGCAGGATCGGCATCTCGCCCGCGCGCTCGTGCATCCACGTCAGCTCTGCCAGCTTGAGCGCCATGACCGCCGTGCGCGCCTGTCCGCGACTGCCGTACAAGCCTGCGTCGCGGTCGTTGATGAACAAGCGCAGTTCGTCCCGATGGGGTCCCGAAAGCGTCATGCCGCGCGCGATGGCGTCGCCCTGTTCCGCTGCCAACTGTGCCGCGAACTGCGGTTCGATCTGTTCGGGCGTCATGTCCCGATGCAAATCCAAGCCGAACAGGTCGAATGATCGCTGTCCGTCGCCCGCCGCCGTTGGGACGAAGCTCGGCTGATAGCGCAGCGTCAGCGTCTCGCGCCGTCCGGTCAAATCGAGATGTGCCGCTTGGGCGCCGACTTCGAGTTCGCGCAAGAAGCGTTGGCGTCCGGCGATCAGCGTCGCGCCCGCGCGGATCAGTTGATCGTCCCAGTACGCCAGTTCGCGCGCGTTGGCTTTGCGCTCCCCGATGCGCTTCAAGAGGGCGTTGCGCTGCGGCAGGATTTTCTCGTATTGGTCGAGCGCGTTCAGATAGGCGGCGTCCACTTGTCCGAGCGTATCATCCATGAAGCGGCGGCGGTGGGCGGGCGTACCTTCGATCAGCGTCAAGTCTTGCGGCAGGAACAGCACGACGTTGAGCAAGCCGACGATATCCATCACGCGCTTTTCGACGCCATCCACCTTGATCGTCTTGCGAAAACGCGCGCTGCCAGCCGAACCGCCGTTCGGTGAGGCGTCCGCTATCCGCTCGAGCATCAGCGTCATTTCGACGCGCCGCAGCGTCCCGCCGCGTCCGCATACGTCCGCCGCGAGGCGCGCGAACGGGATCGGATCGTCCTCCGCGCGCCAGTGGATCAATTGGCGGTCGCTGGTGGTGTAGGGCGAACGCGCCGTCGCCACGTAGTAAATCGCTTCGAGCAGGCTGGTCTTGCCTTGCGCGTTCGCGCCGACCAGCAGGATCGGGCGATCTGACGGCAGCCGGAGTTCGAGCCGCGCATAGTTGCGAAAATTCGTGATCGACAGGTGTTCGAGATACATAGTCAGCGGGTTTCGTTTGGGCGACGACGCGGATGGTCATTCAAGCTTGCCCGATGAATCGGGATTTGTCCACTTGAAGAATACCCACCTCACCCCCTGCCCCCGCTCCAAATGGAGGGAGTCTACGCCGTGTGTTCCCCCTGTCCATTTGGAGCTGAGGGGAGGACACGTTTTCAAGAACCTCACCCCCTGACCCCCTCTCTACTGCGTAGAGAGGGGGCTGGGGGGTGAGGTGAATCAGGGAGAAAACCAAACATGTCCTCCCCTCTCCATTTGGAGCGGGGGTTGCGGGGTGAGGTGAGAATCTTTAGCGGTCGGTGGT
>Ga0163154_10002362_pt1 | contig 27716 bp, 29 predicted proteins | sample OliLakLV19MP9P1_FD_148649 | JGI IMG/M metagenome (GOLD analysis project Ga0163154, IMG submission 148649) | Freshwater microbial mat bacterial communities from Lake Vanda, McMurdo Dry Valleys, Antarctica - Oligotrophic Lake LV.19.MP9.P1 | ecosystem: Environmental > Aquatic > Freshwater > Lake >... | reverse complement strand
TACCTATATATTAGACCTCTGTGGCGCAATCAAGGCTTGGGTTCCTATTTATTAAGATATCTCATCCACAAATCTCCCAATCCAGTTTCTTTAATTTGTAAACCTAAATTAGTTGAGTTTTATGGTAGTTATGGCTTTTCGCCAGTTTCATGGCAAGACTTATCACCAACACTTAAAATTATGTATGGTATTTTTCGTCCCCATCCTAAATTAATCGGTTGTCCTTTAGTCTTAATGGAATATCAAAATGCTCCATAGTTTTATTCCCGCGCATCGTTATTTTGCCTATCTAAATTGGGCTCAAGTCTCCGAACTTCAAGATAAAGAAAATATAGTAATTATCCAACCAATGGGAGCGATCGAGCAGCACGGTCTACATTTACCCTTAGCTGTAGATGCCGTAATTGGCATGGGAGTATTGGGTAAAGCACTAGAAAAATTAGAAGATGCCATTCCCGTCTATAGCTTACCCCTGCTTTACTATGGCAAATCTAACGAACATTCTGGTTTTGCAGGCACGATCGCTTTATCCGCCACTACTTTAACAAATATCCTAATTGAAATCGCCGAGAGTCTCTATAAATCTGGATTTCGTAAATTAGTATTTATGAATGCCCACGGCGGACAACCCCAAGTTTTGCAAATTGTCGCAAGGGATCTTCATGTCAAATATCCAGACTTTATAATATTTCCGTTATTTGTCTGGAATGTCCCCAATGCTGCTGCCGAGCTAATCAGCCCGCTAGAGTTGGAAATGGGAATTCATGCTGGCGATGCCGAAACTAGCTTAATGCTGGCTTTACTACCCGATCGCGTTGATATGAGTCTGGCTTTAAAAGAATACCCGCAAAATCTACCTCAAGACAGCCTACTTTCCATCGAAGGAATGCTGCCATTTGCTTGGGTGACTCAAGATTTAAGTAAAAGTGGCGTAATTGGCGATCCTACAGTGGCGACCAAAGAAAAAGGCGATCGCCTCCTCGAATCCTTGGCAATGGGATGGGTGAGATTAATTAAGGATATTTACATTTTTAAGCAGCCTCGAACTTGTTAAAATCTTGGTTAGAATTTTTAGTAATATTAGTAAAGTTGTATTTCTTGGGAAAGCAAAATGTTCAAAACCTTTTATGTAGTTCCTCTAATTTTTATTTGTATTACTGGTAGTAATATATCCTCTCAATCGGCGATCGCGGCAATGAGTGCGGTAGAAGTGAGTAAAGTTGCCAAACAAGTTACCGTTTTAATCAAAACCGATCAAGTTGGCTCTGGCGTAATCATTCGCAAAGAAAAAAATACTTACTACGTTCTTACTGCCAAACACGTTGTCGATGAGAAAAAAGATAACTACACGATCGTCACCGCAGATGAACAAGAACATCGCTTAATCTACAATAACGTCGAAAAATTACCTGATGTAGATTTGGCGATCGCCACTTTTACCAGCGACAGGAACTACAATATCGCAAAAATCGGCAACTCTAATAATGCCCCAGAAGGCACTACCGTCTATGTCTCAGGATTTCCAAAAATTGGGAATGCCATCGATCGCTCGATTTATCAATTTACACCCGGACAAGTCACAGCCAATGCTTCTAAGCCTTTAGCTTTTGGTTACGGATTAGTTTATACCAATAAAACCTTACCCGGCATGAGTGGCGGTGCGGTTTTGGATAGCAAAGGTCAACTCGTAGCAATTCACGGCAGGGCTGAAGGTGGTTCGCTCGAACGTCAAACTGATACTATTTATGTCAAAACTGGCTTCAATTTAGGTATTCCCATCAATACATTTATCCGAAAATCGCCTAAAATCGCTACGAACGATACTACTGTTCCCGTAAAAGTTCGAGAATCTGGAGCTGATAACTTCTTTTTGCAAGCGGGTGATAAATATCAAAAAGGTGATGTCAATGGTGCAATTAAAGATCTAAACCAAGCCCTAAAGCTCAATCCCAACTATGCCGCCGCCTATAGTAAAAGAGGTATCTTAAATTATGTTCTGAGCGACCAAGATGCTGCTCTTAGTGATTTTAATAAAGCTCTGCGGCTAAATTCCACCGATGCCGATAGCTATGTAGGTCGAGGGCTAACTCTTTCAGCATTGGGAAGTAAACGAGAGGCGATCGCTGACTATTCCCAAGCAATTGACTACAATGCCTTTCAAGGCTCTGCTTACTATAACCGTGGCGTACTCTACTACAATTTAGGCGATACACCTAAAGCGATGACCGATTTACGCAAAGCGGCAGAATTATTTAATACCCAAGGTGATGTAGATGAGTATAAAAGAGCAAAAGAAACTATGGCGATCGCGCTCAAAACCTGCCGTCAAGCCATTAAAACCCAATGTGATTGGTAGAACCTCATTTTTAAGAGCGCAACATTTTTAAGAACCTAAATCTAAATTAGTGTCGTTCTCCATAATTTTCATCGTCACCTTCAATAAATATCAATCCTGCAAAAACTTCTTCAACTAAATCATCAGCCTTTACCTGTGACGTTAACGATAGCCAAAATAAAAGCAAATTTCATCCTGATTTCATAATCCTGTGTCATGCTCAGTCTGTCAGCAATACGCTCTTAAATCTATGAAATTAAAATCTCCCACATTGGCAATAATTGCCATAACCGTAGCGATCGGCATCATTACATGGCAGTCCTCTGCACAGATGGATAAGCAGGGCAAAATGAATCACAATATGGGTGGAATGTCGATGGAACTGGGTAAAGCCGATGCTAACCTCGACCTCCGATTTATTGACGGCATGATGCCTCACCACCAAGGAGCGATCGCCATGGCAAAAGAAGCATTACAAAAATCCAAGCGACCAGAAATCAAGAAACTTGCAACAGAAATAATCAAGGCGCAGGAAACCGAAATTGCCCAGATGCAAAAATGGCGTAAGGCATGGTACCCAAATGTCAGCAGTACCCCAATGGCATGGAATTCAGAAATGGGGCATATGATGACAATGTCTGACGCTCAAAAAGCAGGAATGATGATGAAAATGGATTTAGGAGCCGCCGATGCCAACTTCGATCTACGCTTCATCAATGCCATGATTCCCCACCATGAAGGCGCATTAATGATGGCAATGGAAGTTCAAGGTAAAACCAAGCGAACCGAAGTAAAGAAACTCGCCCGAGACATTCTCTCTTCTCAGAAAGCAGAAATCACTCAGATGCAACAGTGGCGTAAAGCTTGGTATGGGAAATAGTCAACATGACCTTAAATGCAGAAAATGCAGAGAAAATCGTATGCCTCATTCCTATGATCTAGTACAGCATTGCTATTAGTTCCCATAGCGAAGTTCTTAACTGATCAGCTGCCTTCGCAATCACGTAGGTAAAAGGATCGAATTTACGACGTTATGATAACTCAACAAGTGAACGAACATCTTGAAATAATTGCCGCAAGATTGAAATCAGAGTATGGATATTCAGCTTTAAAGCCCAATATATTTAATACTGAAACCACAACGATCGCTGGACTAGAATCAGAACCGTTGGATGGATTAATCGCTACAATTCTTTCACATCAAAGTCCTAATGCCGTAACTCAACGCATGGGAGAAGCTTTACACACCGCCTATGCAGATTGGAATGAAGCGTTAGATGCAGGAGTTGATGGCATTCAACAGGTTTTACAAAATGCTAGAGGTAATCTCACCAGAAACAAGGCGGGTTATATCCACGGCGTACTTTCACGGATTCAGGAAGAGTATGGTGAACTATCGCTTAATTTTTTACGTTTTGCTAAGGTTGAAGATGTACGCTCTCTGCTTCTATCCTTTAAAGGTGTTGGCGCAAAAACAGCAAGTTGTGTTTTACTTTTCAATCTTCAATTACCTGCCATGCCAGTTGATACTCATGTTTTGAGAATTGCTCAAAGATTAAGACTTGTCAATGAGAAGCTTAAACCCCCTAAAGTAGAAACTTGGTTTGAAGAGAATTTACCGAAAAATTGGGAGGCTCATTATGAATTTCATTTGAATGCGATCGCCCACGGTCAACTTACTTGTAAAGCTCTAAATCCTAAATGCGGTAATTGTGTTCTTAAGGATTTATGTCCAAGTGCCGAAATCTCGTCTGAGACTAAATCGTAGTATAAAAAAGAATTTCGTATCCGCTCATCCAAAGACTTGCTCCATATTAAGTGATTTTCCCTTTTGATATTCTTGGCGGGATGACGCAACTTGTTTTAATAAATTTGGCACTTGCATCAGTTCGGCAGTTTCGGTCAGAGATTCCCATTCTTCTTGAGTAATAAGAATAAAACTGCGATTTTCGCGGACGATCGCTATTCCTTCAGGCTCTAGATCTGCCCGATCGCAGAGTTCGTCAAGGTTTGCTTTGGCATAATCGACTGTAACTTGATACATACTTTTTTAACCTAATCCTAATAAACAAATTGACATCTGCGAAACCAACTCAAAAATCCTATTGCTTCCATTTCACATTTTCATTTTCCAGAAGTGCTGCTAGCCAAGGTAATTGGATTCGATCGAATTAATTATGCTTTATTTACAATGCTTTTTGTGAGATTGGCAATAGCTCTAAAATTGATAAAATAGCTTCTTACTGATACCACATAGTCTCTGTGCTCATATCACGAAGGTTTATTTGCTCAGCGATGCGATCTGTTTGAGACACTGAGCATAATTATCCCTAGTCGCTATTGTCTTAGGATGATCTTTACCTAAAATCTTTTCTAAAATCTGTAAAGCTGGAGAATACAAAGGTTCGGCTTCGCTGTAGCGTCCTTGCGAATAGTATAATCCTGCTAAATTATTGAGACTAGTTGCGGTAGAGGGATGATCTGCTCCTAGTTGTTGTTCGCTAATTTGGAGCGATCGCAGATATAAAGGTTCGGCTTCACTGTAACGTCCTTGAGATTTGTATAGGCTTGCTAAATTATTGAGACTTGCTGCGGTATCGGGATGATCTGCTCCTTGTTGTTGTTCTCTGATTTGGAGCGATCGCAATAACAAAGGTTCGGCTTCACTGTAGCGTCCTTGCGATCTATATAACTCTGCTAAATTGTTGAGACTTTGTGCGGTATTGGGATGTTCTGCTCCTAGTTGTTGTTCGCTAATTTGGAGCGATCTCAGATATAAAGGTTCGGCTTTACTGTAACGTCCTTGCGATTCGTATAAGCTTGCTAAATTGTTGAGACTTCCTGCGGTATCGACATGATCTGCTCCTAGTTGTTGTTCTTTGATTTGGAGCGATCCTAAATATAAAGGTTCGGCTTCATTATATTTACCTAAAAATAGTCGTAGTCCGCCCAAATCATTTAAAGTTGTTGCCAATGAAATTAATCGATCTTCTTTCGTTTGAATAGCGATCGCCTGATTGAGATAATCTTCTGCCAATTGGATTTCCTGTTCTCTTTCTATACACTTTCCATTTTTAATCCGTTCGGCATAAAGATTTCCCAATTGAGCATACAGAGGTTCGGCTTCGCTACTATCTTTTCCCCAACGGGCAATTACTTTTGCCAAGCTTGATTCCATTTGTTCTGGAGTAAAGGCTGAAGCTATGGTTAATTCGCGATCGAAGATTTGTTGAGGGATGCTTGTTGAATTTTGAGAAATATCTACTTCAGGCTCAAAATGGAAGATCCCGTTCCGCCAACTATAAAAATCGGGAGCTTTGCGTGAGATCAGCGTATGAATACGGGAGGGAATCCATAGAACAATTGGCATATTTAACGCTCTCATTCCTTCCCTTGTCCATTGCAGATAACCAAAAAAGCGATCTAGAGTCGGGTCGTCCTTTCCTAAACCCAAAGATTCTGCTCCAATAACCATTGCGATCGCTTTCTGCCGATTTGTGACCTGCTCTACGGCAAGGCGTAAACTCGGTTCTTGAGAATCTAGTTGCACACGATAGGTATGCATTTCGGGAGCCAAGGACAAGGAGAACTTCTCAATCAATTGCTCTCTTTGGCGATCGGCATCGCAAATACCAATAAAAATCTGTAATGTATCAATTCCCGCTTCGATTGAAACCAATAATTTATTAAAAGTAGAGCGATTTAATCCAGCGATCGAATCTGGAATAAAGCTTTTATTCTCAAACTTAGAGACTGTATTCATTCGATCGTGCCTTCTTGCCTTAATTGCACTGTCATTAAAGGGTGCAAGTCATACCAACTATCAGTATTTCGATACTCAATTGCATAGATATTGTGGAGCAAATCTAGAAATTCTTGTTGCTTAGGATCGTCAGGTCGATAATTTTCATAGGTCTGTTTCAAGATCTCGCGATCGCCTTTACTCAGGGTAATTGCCATATCATTTCGCAAAATATCCAAGGCTTCCTGGACGATGGCTCGATCGACACGCATATCTACCCAGCTTTCCTGTGTTTCCAGTATCTCTCGCAAACGAGTCAGCATTAACCTACAGCATTCTTGGGCAATTCTAATCAGTTCACGAATTATGCCGCCACTAAATAAAGCCACCATTTCCAGAGCTTCTGGCTCAAACAAATCCACATCAATTCTTTTTTCTAAAATATATAAGAGCTTCTCCATTACTTCCGATACTGGTTTAGGCTGTGATTTATGACTTTCTCCTTTCCCATAGAGCTTCAATACTGGCATGATAAAAATTCGATTTCCCGTCTCGTCTTCGATATGTTTTTTCAAAATGCCATCTCTAATTGTGGCAATGGGAATCGAATAAATAATATTCAATCTCGGTTGAGTCAGAAGTTTAATATTTTTGTGAAAGATCTCATCTATTTGTGACAAATCTAATTTATCAATATCATCTATAAAAACCACAATTTTCTGATTTACGGTTGCTTCGATCTCACTGGCAATCAGGTTAATGGTATCAATCAATTCGCGCGGATTTCTGAGAAACTTGGTCTTAAGAGCTTCCCGCGTTGAGGCATCGTTTTGTAGATTAAATTTGATTATGCTAAATAAATTGACTTCGGCTTTAACTCCTCCAGCAACAGTTGATTCTTCAACTTTGGTATGCTCTTTAAACCAATCGTAAAAGCTTTTTAGTTTAGATGCCTCAATCTCAACTCCCAAATTCTTCGCCTTTTCCATAATTTGGACGGCAATAGCGAAGAGGATTGTAATGTGATTGATGTCAGAAGATTCGATCAAATCAGCGACAGAGAAAAATACCGAAAAGTAGCGATCGCTAATATTACGCGAAAATTCCCAAAGTAAAGTTGATTTACCACATCCTCGATGACCAGCAAATATAAGTTTGTTATTCTGATTATCACAATCTTCTAATGCTTGAGTAAGTCGGCGCGGCGTATCGCGATCGTAATCCACCCTAAATTTCTCGATATTCTCAGGCGTGAGCAATGGTTGCAATGCCAGATTACGAAATGCTTGACGAAATTGTAAAATACGTGGGTTATCCATAGAAAAATTGCCAGCTAATAATCTGATTTTACTTTAACAATTTTTGGGTAAGCTTCACATCCATCTAATCGCGATCGAGCGTTCAGAGTTTGGATATTACAGCCAGAGATTTATTAATCTCACTACCACAAAATCCATAGGGCGATCGCCTGCGGTATGCGTTCCGCCGCTCTCTGAATATATCCCTTGAACTTCGGAAGCTTAAAGTCGAACTTGATTAGGTACAAACCTGATGCTCGGAGCTTAAAGATTGAACTTCTTGAGGTTCAACCCTGACTTAATTTAGTTCAAACTTGACCTTCAGAGCATCAAACTTCAACTTCTTGAGGTTAAAACTTAATTGAATTTGGTTCAAAGTCGAACTTGATTAGGTTCAAACTTGACCTTCTGAACATCAAACTTGACCTTCAGAGGATCAAACCTGAACCTTAGAGGATCGACATAGACCTGCGGAGGTTCTTCGGCTTTCTGAGATTTACGAACAAATCTGCGCCCCAACCGAGGTGTTGCTTTACATAATTTAGGCAGATAAGAAGAAGCGATCGCCTCCTATGACAGGGCTCTAAAAATTAAACCTGACAATGACGGTGCTATATATAACAAGGCATGTGCCTATGCTCAGCAAGGTAATCTCGATCTTGCAATAGATAATCTTCATCAAGCCATCCTTCTCAATCCTGAAAAATATCGAGAAATGGCAAAGACCGATAGTGATTTTGATAGTATCCGCCACGATCCGCGCTTTCAGACATTAATACAATAGGAAAACAAGATGATTACTACCGTAGAAATTCAACAAGCCATTTCCAACTTAACCCAAAAAGACTGTTTAGCGAAATGGCAAAGAACAACTCAGATTTTGACAACATCCGCAGCGATTCGCGCTTTCAAGAATTGATAGAGTAAGATAAAACCTAGTAATTAGGGCTTAAACCTATGAGCATAGTTTTAGAATACGAAGCACCACCCTTTCAAGAAGAAGCAACTGGCTCGATCCGAGTCGGAAAAACTAGAGTGCTTCTAGAAATAGTAATTAGAGCTTTCTTAGATGGCGCATCACCTGAAACCATCGTGCAGCAATATTCCACGTTAACCCTATCTGATACCTACACCACGATCGCATATTACCTACGCCATCAAGAAGTCATAGAAGCCTATCTCATCCAACGCGAACAACTAGCAGAAAAAGTCTATCAACGCATCCAAGATATACAGCCCGATATGAACTTATTTCGATCGCGCCTATTAGCCAGACAACGCGATCGCAAGGCTTAAACATGTTGAGGCTATTAAGCGACGAAAACTTTAACGGCAATATTCTACGCGGTCTATTTTTACGTCAGCCAAATTTAGATCTATTGAGAGTTCAAGATGTTGATTTACAAGAGGCTGACGATCCAACGATTTTAGAGTGGGCGGCAATCAATAATCGAATTTTATTAACTCACGACCGCGCCACAATACCAGACTTTGCCTATGAAAGATTATTAAGAAATCAAGACATGGCAGGAATGTTCGTGGTTAGCGATCGAATATCTTTCAGACAGGCAATAGATGAATTATTATTGCTTATTGACATTACAGAACAATTAGAATGGGAATCAAAAATACTGTATCTTCCATTAGATTAGGAATAGGATCGGCGATCGCAAAATAGCAAAGCCTGACTCAGATTTTGATAGTATTCCCGCGCTTTCAGGCATTAATACAATAGGAAAACAAGATGATTATTACCGTAGAAATTCAACAAGCTATTTCCAACTTAACCCAAGAAGACTGTTTAGCGATCGCCGAAACTTTCTTACAAAGGCTTGATTTTTAGGTACATCTGCGTCTCTGTCAAACCTGCGGACATGTGGACTACTGCGATTCTTTCAGTAAATTCACCTATTTACAATGTCTTAGCGTAACGATCTTTCTCTAGTCCGATCGCAAACAAAAAAGAAGTTTTAAGAGTAGAACTAGATTGAGTTACGAAAATCACAAGTGCCAGAATTGCCATACCGCAGGCGACAGCAAAAGCTCCAGACAAACCAATTATCACAATCAAGGTGCCAATAATCGGACTACAAGCTGCCATACCCAGATCGAATCCCAGCCATGTTAACCCAAAAATAAATCCTCGTTCTTTAGGAGTGGTGCGATCGCTCAGTAAAGTCATAATTGATGGGATCACAATACCAGAGCCAATCCCTTCCAACGCTCCTGCCCCAATCAAAGCCAACCTAGTATGAACTGTCGCAATTACCAACATTGCCAAGACATAGAAGCATAAACCCGCCGAAATAAATATGCCTCGACCATAGCGATCGCTAATATTGGCAATGGGTAAACGAATCATAAAACTGGCGATCGCGGTTGTCATATAAAAAATGCCCGCATTTAAAGGAATATTCTGCTCTTTAATCAGTAAGGGCAAAAATGAACTGAGAATACCAAACACCGTTCCTAACAGTAGTAAAACAATCGCGGGTACTTCAACTCTTGGACTGGTTAAGGTTGCCCATAACGGTAATCTATCTTGTCCATCATTATTACTACTACGAACAAAATTAGAGCTTTCATGGAGATTAGTAGCAACAATTAATCCCGCGATCGCTAAACCCGAAGCAGTCATAAATAAAGGCATGTAACCAAATTCTTCTTGTACCCAGCCACCAATCGCAGGACCAAATCCGATTCCTAAAGGATGAACTAGACTCATATAGCCTATAATTTCACCCCGATGACTTTGCGGAGCTTGATCTACAGTTAAAGCAGTGTAGGCAGTGGCAAAGGCACCAATACTCACTCCATGCATCGCCCTCAATACCATTAGCATTGGCATAGATGTAAAGGTTGTGTAAAAAAGCGGAATAATTGCTGCTACCGCCAACCCTAGCCAAATCATGACAACCCTCCCCCGCCGATCGGCTACCCGACCCAAATAGGAGCGACACAAAAGCAACCCGATCGCAAAGCTACCCATGACGAAACCAACTTGAGTAGTAGTTCCACCCAAATAACCAATATACAAAGGCAGCGTTGGCAACTGAGAGGCAAGACTAGACCAAAACATCAACCCCACTACAAATGTAGATATGAGTTGATGCCTTGTATCTGTGGGGATTTGTCGAAGGGTTTTAAACACTTACCAATTTGGTTACTTTAGTATTTAGAGCAAGTGGATTTCAATCTAGTTTTTAACTTACTTCGATCGAGCAGGAGTAAAGCGTCCAGATTTATTACCTTGGTCACCTTTGTTGCGATCGCGGTCAAATCTTTCAGGCTTTTCAGGGCGATCGTTACGCTCGTAGTTATCAAAGTTACCTCGTCTGCCAGTGGTGGTATTACCGCGCTTTACTGGTTTGCTGCCACCGCCAGATGATTTATCAGGTTGTTTAGACAAGATATTCATTGCTGCTTGCTCAGACTTCTCAGACTGAATATGACTGTAGGCTAGTTGTAAGGCGGCGGCGGCGATCGCTTGAGGATCGTAATCTTCAGACAACTGCGACACCAAAGGTAAGAATGAAGCTAATCTTTCTCCCGTTAGTACCTCGTGGATTTGTTGCTTAAATCTAGCGATCCGTCTTTCTTGAATTTGAGTAATAGTAGGCATGGGCAGCGCATCTAAGGTTTGCCCGATCATCTTTTCTAAGTGGCGCAGTTTATAGCGTTCTCTTGCTGAGATGATCGTGATAGCCGTACCTGTGCGTCCTGCGCGTCCCGTACGTCCGATGCGGTGAACATAGCGTTCTAGGTCGTCGGGCATATCCAGATTAATCACATGGGTAAGGCTGTCAATGTCTAGTCCGCGTGCGGCAATATCGGTTGCTACTACCCATTTCACCTGTTCGCTACGGAATCGGCGTAATAATCCTTCTCTTTGAACCTGAGTTAGATTACCGTGGTACTCATCAACGCTATGCCCTGCGCTTTGCAAGAGATCGGTAAGTTTGCTGGCAGCATCCTTAGTCCGCACAAAAATTAAAGCGGAGTGCGGAGCTTCTAGTTCTAAAATTGGCAATAAAGCTTCTTCTTTAGATAAATGCGGTGGAGCCAAATATACCTGCTGTTCGATGCGGCTTGGGGCAGTTTCATCGGATTCTACTTTGACTAGAATGGGCGATCGCAGATAATTTTTAACTAACCTTTTCACGGCTGTGGGCATAGTCGCTGAGAAAAATGCTGTTTGTCGCTCTGGAGGAGTTACTGCCAAGATTTTTTCGACATCTTGAATAAAGCCCATATTTAACATTTCATCAGCTTCATCTAAGACAAACCAAGATAGCTGGCTGAGATCGAGTTTACCTCGTTCCATGAGGTCAATGACTCGACCCGGAGTACCAACTACTAAATGTACGCCACGGTCGAGTTGAGAAATTTGGCGATCGATTGCCTGTCCACCATAAACAGTTAAAATTTTGGCACCAGGCTTAATATTAAAAGTCCGAATAGCTGCGCTAACTTGAATTGCTAACTCGCGAGTTGGAGTCAAGATTAAGGCTTGAAGCTGATTTTTATGGCAATCGATCCGCTCAAGAATCGGTAACGAAAAAGCTGCAGTTTTGCCTGTGCCAGTTTGAGCCTGACCCAGCATATCTTTGCCTTCAAGGAGAGCGGGAATTGATTGTGCTTGAATGGGAGTAGGTGCGGTGAAGCCTAATTCAGTTAAAACTTGAACGCGGGCTTCAGAGAGACCTAGAGATTGAAAAGAAGAGGGCATGAATGCTCCTAAATAGTGAATTTGCTCTTTTTGGTCGCCTTCTTTTGTTCGTCTAGTTTCTCGCACCAACTCATTCAAAAGCTTGCCTGTGAGGGCTAACTTTTATAGAAGCTTTGAGGAAAACCAAAAGAACTTAGAGTTCTGAACTCTATACTTATTCTGTACCTGTTTAGAATTTACAAGCTATAGAATTTAAAAAACTTGTTAACGAAAGCGATCACTAATTATAATACAAGCTATTGTAAATAAACGTAAAGAATTTACAGATAGTTTTTAGAATTTATTTGTATCGATCTACTCAAATTGACTGTTTTTTAATCACAAATTTGGCTCAAAGCTATATCTAATCTATTCTGTAGTTTCTTTAAGTTTATTTGCGGTCTTAATCTATTCTTAATCTATCGTGATGACTTGTAGTAATGAAATTTATTTATGAAGGTACATGGTTTGAAATTAAACTAAATAAATAATTAATTTAGTAGTTTAGGATATTACTTTGCGTAAAATTGCGATCGCTGGCAACTGGAAAATGTATAAAACCCAGAAAGAAGCCAAGGATTTTTTTACAGATTTTTTACCTCTTGTCAAAGATAAATTGGAGAAAAGCAGCGATCGGGTTTTAATCTGCGCGCCCTTTACCGATCTATCATTTTTAGTCAGCTTTACGGCTAATGCTCCAGATAACTTGGCGATCGGAGCGCAAAACCTGCATTGGTCAGACAGTGGGGCATTTACAGGCGAAATTTCGGCACCGATGTTGGTAGAATTGGGGCTCAAATTTGTAATTGTCGGACATAGCGAAAGACGGCAGTTTTTTGGTGACACCGATGCTACCGTCAATCAAAGACTTAAGGCTGCCCAAAAGCATGGAATTACACCAATTCTTTGTGTGGGTGAAACTAAACAGCATCGCGAACAAAATGAAACTGAATCCCATATTTTTTCTCAGCTTGAATTAGGGTTAGATGGGGTCGATCAAGATAATTTAATTATTGCCTACGAACCAATTTGGGCGATCGGTACGGGGGATACCTGTGCGACAAAAGAAGCCAATCGAGTTATAGGATTGATCCGCAGCCAACTGCAAAATCCTGATGTTACGATTCAGTATGGGGGGTCAGTTAAACCCGATAACATCGATGAAATTATGGCAGAGTCACAGATTGACGGGGTATTAGTAGGGGGTGCCAGTCTAGAACCAGTAAGTTTTGCTAGGATTATTAACTACACCGAAAATTACACCGAAAAGCTCTAATTCATTCTTACTATGAGTTAATTCAGTAGAATAGTAGGTAATCTGAGGTTGTTGGAGGTTATTGAAATGAATAAATTTGCTAATAGTGATGATAATAGTGCGGTTCCACCTAAGCCTCCAACCAAAAATCTTTCTAAGCAGTCTAGTCAATTTTCAAATAAGCCTAATAAGTCTGAGTTGGAAATTGTAAGAGTAACTCCACCAAATAATGACTCAAACCTCCGAGATATCCAATCCGCAGATTTAGCTGGATCGTCAACACCAATTCCGCCACCCAATAATACTTTGCAATATCGAGCGATCGGAGTCATCTTGGCAAGATATATGCCTAGTTCGGAACATTTCTGTAAGGGTAAGCTCACAGCACTTGATGGCACTGTAATTGAAGCTGTAGTATTAGGTAAAGTCATGCCTATATTACAAAAAAAACTCGATCTAGAACAAGCCTATCTTTGGGTAGTTTATCCTCGCACTGTGGAAAAAACTTCTCAGCTTTATATGCAAATTTCAGGGGTCTGGGCACCAAAAGAGACGGGTAAACCTGATTTAGATTTAGATCCAAATGTGGAAGATGGCTATTTCTCAATTAGGGGTGAAGTGATCGAGCAATCAATAGCCCGAAATTATGTAGTAGTAAAAATCAAGCGCAGCGATCGCGAAAAGAAATTACCCAAAGCCCGAACTAGGTTTAAATTAAAGTTAAAAGGAATTTTGCCCAGCAGTGCCATCGGCTATTTTTGGGATATTAAAGTCCAACGTCAAAATCATAGCTTGATAATTACCTATGCTAAAGCGATCGCAGTAATCCCTAAAAAGCCGCCAAAGAAACCAGTTCGTAGAGCTATATCGTCATCGTCTGAGCTTGATAAGCCTTTTGATATGTCCAAAGCATTAACAAGCGATCGCCCCACTCCTCCAGTCAAGCGGTCTAAATTTTAAGTCTTAACTAAGCACAATATCAGGTGATATTAATATTCCGAGTTTTGTAAAGGTAATAACCAGCGATCGCCAAGGTGCAATTACCAATTAAAGTCGTAGCTGCCTGTACATTTACTAACCATTCTAAATATGCAGAATTATCAAAAAAATGCCAAGTACAAGCACACATCGCGCTAACTAAAGCTGGTACCATCCCTAAAGCCAAGCCTTTCCATGCACTAGAAAATTGAGGATAAGCCTTACTGTAGCTCCAGATCAACCACATAGCGATCGCCCATTCCAAAACACTAGAGATATGAATAACCCAAGTTGGTAAAGATAAAGCATTCATAATTTTAGATATTTGGCGTTGCTACTAATTTTTCTTACTTAAACTAATCTTACTTAAATTAAAAGGAGTACCAAGACAGAATCTCAATACCCCCAAAAAATTGTTTTTATAACTCTTAGCTATTTTTATAAGTGGAGCCGGAGGAAGTCGAATCCTCGTCCGCCCTAGCTCATAACGCCCCATTCACTCACAGGTTTATCCGTTTTGATCCGCACGGCGGGATATATCTATTGTCCCAGATACAAGGATGCTCTAAAAGTTTCTTAAGTTACTACTCTATTAGAGAAGGGCAATAACAGCATCAGTTGGGGGTTATCTAACGACTACTTAACTGAGTCATAGGTTAGAGCTCGAAACAGACCTTTTGAGGGGTGGTTCTTAGGCAGCTACAGGAGCGGCTTTACGAGCAAAGGGTACAATGTTGTTCGCATGTACTTGTTTGAGTCCTTGATTTACGAGAGATGGCTCACTCTCGACCTGCATGAGGTGGTTTCCACTAACACGTCGAAACCGTTACGGCCCCAAGGATTAATATTATATCTTAATTGTTAATGATTTTTAGTTAATATACTCAGGCAGAGATTGGACTTTATTTTTAAGAGGGTAAAAATGAGAGAGAGTTAGTATTTTCCCAAAACCCTATTCAGCTATATCTAATTCCCGCCTCTTTTAAAAGTTTTAATGCTACCCCAAGGCGATCGCAATCGGCAATTAAACTCACTCTGACATAACCCTCGCCACCCCGACCAAAGGCATTACCCGGAGTTAAGACAATTCCCGTCTGCTGCAATACCTCCAAAGCAAAATCTGTAGAGCCAATACCCTGCGGACATGGAACCCATAAATACATAGTTGCATAGGTCTTAGGAATATCCCAACCCAATTTACCTAAGCCCTCAATCAGAAAATCTCGGCGTTCTTTATAGCGATTGCGAACAATTTCTAAATAGGAGTCAGGGAGTTTCAAGGCAGTTTCCGCCGCAGTTTGAATTGCCGAAAAAATTCCATAATCTAAATTGGTTTTCAGGGTGCGTAAGCATTGAATCACATGACGATTTCCCACGACAAAGCCCACGCGCCAGCCCGCCATATTGTATGTTTTAGATAAAGTGTGAAACTCTACGCCTACATCTTTTCCGCCCGGAATTTCTAACAGGCTAGTGGGTTGATAACCATCAAAAGCAAGCTCGGCGTAACACAAATCGTGAACTAATAAAATCTTGTATTTTTGGGCAAATGCCACTATGTCCTCAAATAATTTACGCGGAGCGATCGCCGCCGTAGGATTGCTAGGATAGCTAAAATACATAACCTTAGCCCGATGCGCCACATCTTCAGGAATAGTATTGAGGTCAATCACCCAGTTATCTTCAGGCTTAAGAATAAGCTCGTAAATTTCTGCCCCTGCAATTAAAGGACCTCGAAAATGGGCGGGATACGCAGGGCTGGGAACTATGACTAAATCCCCTGGATTGATAAATGCCAGTGCTAAGTGAGTCAAACCTTCTTTAGAACCGATCAAAGGTAATGCTTCACCCTCGGAGTCAAGATTGACATTATAACGGCGGTGATACCACTCAGTAATTGTGCGGCGAAAATTAGGAGTACCTTCAAAGGGTGGATATCCATGATTACTTGGATCTTGGAGAGCGGCGATCGCGCTTTTAACAATTGGCTCAGGAGTTGCCCCGTCAGGATTACCCATGCCTAAATCAATTAAATCTAATCCTTGCGCTCTTGCTCTAATTTTGAGTTCATCTAGTCGAGCAAAAACGTATGGGGGAAGGTTTCCCAATCTTTGAGCGGGCTTCAGCCAATCTTGCATAATAAAAACAGACAATCACAGACATATCAATCTACTATCTCTTGGGATCAAAATCTACTGTCTTTTGAGATCGAATAGTCACTTGAGGTTCGATCGGAAGGTTATCAGAAGTTAGTTTTTTTTATTAGGAAGATTTGCACCTTCAACCAAAACTAGATTAGTAACACCTAATTGTTGTCTTTGTTGTTGGCGAAACTTTACACTTGCTTCATCTAAACTTTCTTTTTGTCCAGCGTTTACCTCAGCCGCAGATTTACCGTTAAGTAGATTAGCACTTTGAATTAGTTGTAAAAGGTTTAGCCCGCTATTAGTACCACCAAGAGAAAAGTTAGATTGAGTGGGTTGTTGAAATTCTTGCAAGCTTTGTTGAGATACTGGCGGTGGAGGAACTTGGGCGATCGCAGGATTTATATTACTAAAACCAGAAAAACCTAAAACTGTAAAAGCGGTAACAAATATTCTTGGATACAGCATCAAAATCTCCTTAATTCCACTAAATAAGTTTGCACCTACTAACTATAACTTTTATACAAGGGAAGCGACTATATTTGAAATCGAATATTTCCTTTAATCTTGACCTCAACATTACCATCAGATATTCCAAATTGAGTTTCAATCGATGCGGGACTGGCAGGAACTTGATAGCGCAGACTAAGCCCATAGTTAGAGGCGATTTCACGGGTATCAACTCCTTGGGTAAGCTCCCTAAAGTTTCTAATAAATGCTCCTACTGTAAAGCTTGGGTCTAGTCTCTGAGTCCCCTCAAAGCTCCAAAAAGTATTTTGATCTAATTCAACGCTAGTGCGAAATCTGAGTCCTCCCCCAAAATCTATGCTGCCTTGGATAAAACTGACTGTTCTAAGCCTCGTGCTTTCATCGGCAATGGTAACACCCGGAGTTATGGAAAAACTTAAACCTGAAACCTGTCGAGAAAAAGTGCAAGATATATTCGCTGTGGATGAATTATTGGAATTTGCGGAACTGTTCCAAGCAATTCTAATTAGGGGTGAGATGGTTGTAACTGCGATCGGCATCTCCTTTTCATCTCGCTCTGTGAAAGATGAACTAAGCGTAAAAAAAGCGGTAGCATAAGCTCCAAGCGTGGGTTCTGAAGTGCCAAGAGTATTGTCGCTCACATTACCTGCGGTGTTGGCTGCCGTATTTAACCATAAACCCGTACTAAAACCATAGTTATAGCTGTCACTAGAACCATTCCAACTCAACTCCACCGAGGGCGAGGACACATAGCCAAAATAGGTGAAAAATTTACTACTTTGGCGATCGGTTCGGGTTAATTCGATGCGATCGAAAGCTAACTTGGTGCGGTTAATCCCAATCGGAATAGCCACTAAATCTGGATCGCTAGAATTAATACTTTGGACAAATTGCTGACCATTAGGAGCAGTCAGAACTACTTCAGAAGCAAAAGACTCATTGGTAGGAATCAGAGTTTGACTACGGGGAATTTGCGAACCAATAAAGGTTAAGGGACCAAAAGTATCCACTGAAACTTGAGCCACGGAAATCGAAGTATCCCCTTGAACCACATCTCCAATTTCTGACCCCACAAACTGCACGGTGCGCCGATATAAGCCAGTTCTAAATTGAAAAAGATCCGAGCTTGTGGGTGTGATGTTACTGGCAAAGGTGAGATTACCTGATACTTGCTCTAGGGCGCTACCAAGAGTGCTATAAAACAGGCTGCTATTTATCCTTTGATTAATTTGTTGCCTTTGTTCAGAAGTTGCGATCGTAGTTAGTGGTGTAAATTTGGCTTTGTCATCTCGTAATTGTTTGGCTTCTCCGAGGCGATCGCCCAGATTTTGCGGGTCTAGGGCTAAAAAAATTCCTCCGAGCAGCATACCGATAGTGCTGTTATAGGTCTGTGACCAATTGATCTTGCCAGTATCGGGGGAATAGCTAAGGGATGCTCCTAGATTAATAAAGCGGTTATTGTAGGTTGCACTAATTTCTTTAGGATCGTAGCTAATCATAGATTGATTAACTGGACGACTGATGTAATATCGTTGCCATGAATTAGTGGTCTCCGACTGAGATACTGTGACTATAGGTGGACGGTTTCCCAAATCTGACCAAAAAAGAGAATTGAGGTAAAAGAACTCCCGTTCGCCTCTACTTAAAAATGGATTAGTTAAAATTTGGAGTAGATCTTGATTATCAAATTGATTGAGTTGCAAAATTTTGAAGCCAGGCGGCGAGGTCGATCCACCCAAAATATTATTGGGATTACTGGGGCTATCAAAAGAGAGTCCGAACGCTAAAAGATTTGCTTCGGGAATTATCGATCCTTCGGCTATAGGAATTTCGCCATTACTAAATAAAGCTTGAAGATTGTTAGTGGGAAAACCTTGGAGAATTTGGGGCGTATTATCTGGTTCTAAATTGGCAAAGTTGGAGCCACCGCCTTGATTACTGTTGGTTGTGGCTACGCTGGAGTTGATGATAGTAATATTTGGGCTACTCAGATTAACACCTGTATTTAAAACGATTGGTGCGGCGGGTATACCTGGTGGATTTATAACCTGTGCCGAAGTAGAAGAAATTGTAAATGTAGATGGGTCTATGGCTTTGGTAATTTCTGAGAAATTTTCGGGCAAAGTTGTAACTACCTGTCTGCCCGAAAGCGCACGGGTCAAAACCACTGTTTGTTGTACGCTTATATCTCTACCCGAACCTTGCTGAAGCACTCCAGCCTGATAGCCATTGGTCTCAAAAACGACACGGTTGTCGGGAAGTACCCAGTAAAATTGATCGCTACGGGAAAAATAGCCATAGGTGAGTTTGGCAATTAGAGGATTATCACTGGCAAAGCGAATATCGGAGTCAAAGTAATTTTCGGCTTCGCTGGGGTTGAAAATATTGGGGGTAAAAGTTATTCTATCGCTGGGATTGACAAGAAAGGGATAGCGCACCGCAGTGCTTGTTATGGCAAAGCGAATCACTTCACTAATTTGGTCGGCATCAAACTGAATTGGAGGTGCGGTTGGGGCTGGGGTGAGAGGATTATTCTGTTCAAGGATTTGATCGGGAACTCTACCGGGGTCAAGGGGAATGCTTGGGGTCTGTGCTTGAATTGGGCTTGTCACAGTATGGGCAAAAATCAAACAAATGATTCCGCATCCAACCCTGACGGTATTAGCCTTTAATTCGGTCATGGCTCGTCAAATTTTTGGGCAAAAAGGCAATAATTTGATTAATCTAAACCGTTTACACCTGCACCAGCTTTGATGATGGCGGTAACTGAGTCGATATTGGTATTAATGGAAGTGTTACCAGTAGAAGAATTTATAAGAACTTGGGCGGCGGCGCGATTAAAGCTAGAATTAGCTGCAACAACTCGTGTAGTACCAGGATCTATTTCTAAGGCTGAAACAACACCAACATTATTTCCGCCAATCATCACACCTGTATAGCTTGGGGTAATTGTCGCTATACCATTGAAAAAATATCCTTGGGGGAGAACGACTTCACCTGAGACACTTGATGTAGCACCATTTACAATTACGCTGCTTGTAAGATTGCCATTAACAAAGGTATTCGTGATCGTACCACCAGAAGAAAAAGTTGCCGAGCCTGATGCACTGGCGGTTTGAGCTTGGATTGAACTGGGAACAAAAAATATTGAACTAGCAGATAAAGATAGCAGAGCAATAATTTGTAACTTGTGTTGGGTATAGATAAGTTTAGTTAACATAATTAATTAAAGGCTATTAATTTTCAAAGTTTTTATTTTGTTTTGGTGGAAAGCATAATAAAGTCAGATCAAAAAGGAGATATGAAATTAGCCATATCTCCATTCATACTGACTAGCTATCTTTTAAGTGAGAGCTTAGGGGAAATTAGTCTAAACCGTTAACACCAGCACCAGCCTTGATGATGCCAGCCAAACCTTCAATCCGATTAAGAATGATATTGGCATTAGGTACTGTTGTTAAAGGGTTGGATAAGGTAGTCAGCAATGCAGTGGCAGCAGCAGCAAAGGAAGCGGAAGTAGTAGTAGCAGAAGGAGCTATCGAAGAGCCTACAGACAAAGAGGTAACTACAGGAGAGGTACCCAAGATGTTGTAAGCAGGTGCTACAAGTACTTGAGAGCCAGTAAGAGTCGCAGAAGTATTTACAGGAGGTACAGGAACTGGATCGAATACAGCTGGAGAGAGAACAGAAGGAATAGTTGAAAAGATAAAGCCACTGGGCAGAATTGATTCACCACTTACGGTGGAGGTAAAGCCAGCAGCGGTGACTAAGGTGGAAGAACCAGAAATAGAAGCAGGGGTACCAGCAAAAGCAGGAGCTACGCTGATAGCACCAGCAATTACACTAATTAAGCCTAAAGTTGATAAACGCATTTTTGAGTGTCCAGAAAGTTTTTAGTTAGTAGTTCGATCTTCGAGATCATCCTACATGATCATGTATAACTTGTACATCTCAAAAATATACAATTACTTAATAATAATTTGCAAGAATTAATCTTTTCCTGTTAAAAAAGCTAAGTGAGGAAAGAGAAAAAATTATCGACTTTTCTATAGATGCCAATCTACAGATAAATATAGGTATGAGAAAGCCTTAGGTCATTCGTATAGTTCAACTACATTTGCAGTGTAGCAACAGGCTAGAAATTTTGTAAAGAATAAGATTGCATCTAAAGATAAAATCTAGACTAGAGCAAATATCTGTCCGCCATACAACAGCCGTGTGATGCCTTTTTTGGAAAGATGTGATTTTGTCGCATGAATTAGAACACTTGGAAATTTAATCACCTTTTGGTTATGTGCCGAGAATCTCCGTGCGGCGCGATGGTTATCGAATACTGGTAATGCTAATAAATTTATTTCTTCGCTAGGAACTTTGCCTAAATCTTTAAAATCACGCATTGGTCTAGTAACGATTTCAGAAGCTTTATCAACTACGATGTAGCAAATATTGGAAAGTTCAGCTTGTTCGAGGGGGAGGATGACGAGTATGTTTGGGGCTATTTTTAAGCCAATATCGACAATTGGTAAGATATTCGGATGTGACTCTTCATCTTCTAATTCTTCATCTTCTGGTTCCAAGTCTTCGTCTTCATCAAACTCATCATCGTCTATATCTAAAATATCCGAACCTGCTAGTTCGCTGGCAAGATCTTCGACCACACTTTGAGGAGTTTCACTGAATGGCTCAAAATCATGATCGATCGCCAAATCAAAATCACGATCGAGCTCAAGTGAAATTGTTGAAGTAGATAATTCTGCTTGATTAATAATTTCTTGAGTTATTTCTGGAGCATTAATAAAATCTTCCTGAACTTCTGGATCTTCAGAATTTCGATCGAAATTTTCAAAAGCCAGATCGGAATCTAATAGCTCTAAACCTAGCTGATCTATTTCAGGTTTTACTATTTTTTGGACTTTTTTGGGCTTTGCTTGCTTTTTTTGGACTGCTTCTTTGTATTCTTCGGGCGACATCATTTCTTGCAATAGCCTTAACGTGCTGCTAGAACTGATACCAAACTGTTTCGACAACTTGGCAGTTGATAGATCTGTTTCGCAATATAGACGGAGTATTTCTTGTTTGTCAGCGATCGCTAGTTTGGAGGAAGTCATTTAGCCACAGAAAATTAAAGCTTTTTTTATCTTAGCTCTTAAGACCGTTTATTCTCAAACTTTTATCGCTTTTTTACCTAAGATTTGCTCAAGCCCCAATTAGCGTAATATATTCGGTTTTATTTAAGTCTCTTTGATTAAAGCTTTGAACGTGCAGGGAACTAATTTATAACTTGCTCTTAACGACCGAACTCCTAACCTGTGCTTAGATACTAATAAAAGCCGCAATTAAAGTTGTTCCGATGATTGTTCTAATCGCCCTTATATTTTCTTTAGCTTTCATCCTTGGTTGTATCGCTAGTATCTTGTCGGTATGGACTGGTTATATATGGCTGGGTGGGGCAGTGATGCTGGGATTGGGGATAATCACGACATTATTTGTTCCCTTAATATTTAAATCGAGTTTAATTAAACGCTGGGTATGGTTGGTGGCAGGATTAATTGGCTGCTTTGCCGCATTTTATATTCAGTTTCGAGTGCCGCAGCCTTTAGCTAATGATGTTTCCAAATTTGTTAATACTGATACCGCTATAAAAGCCACGATCGCAGGTGAGTTATTAGATGCACCAATGATTTCGGGGAGTGGTAGGGGTAAATTTACGCTTTTGGCTAATGAAATTACGCTTAGTTCGGGCGAGAAAAAGTCTGTAGGCGGAAAGCTTTACACGACTATCTCTTTGACCCAAGTTACGGGCTTAAGACCCTCGCAAAAGGTAGAAATTACGGGCAATTTGTATTTACCATCACCACCAGACAACCCCAGTGGATTTGACTTTAAGGCTTTTTTAGGGCGATCGGGAATCTTTGCAGGGTTTAGCGGTAGGAGTTTGAAAGTAATTAGCGATCCTCCTCCTTTTGGCGACTGGTGGATTCGGAGTCGAATGGTGCGCGCTCATGTGTTAGGTGCAGGTATGCCTGAAGGTGCATTATTAAGTTCTTTAGTTTTAGGAAATCGCACGGTTGATTTACCCTCCGAATTAAAGCAAACATTTATAGAAGTGGGTTTAGCAGCAGCATTAGCAGCTTCAGGATTTCAAGTTTCGATTATTTTAGGTACGGTTTTAGCGGTTTGTGTAAACATCTCGAATAAATTCAAATTTATTGTCGGAACCATTAGCCTATTAGGTTTTTTAATTCTGACAGGAGTAAGTCCATCCGTGTTACGCGCGGTTGTGATGGGGATGGGAACTTTAGTCGGATTAGTTAGCGATCGCCAAACTCGTCCAGTAATTGGTTTAACTTTAGCGGCAGTAATTTTATTAATAATTCAGCCTTTATGGATTTGGGACTTAGGATTTCAGTTTAGCTTTTTGGCAACTTTGGGCTTAGTCGTCAGTGCTCCAGCGATCGCCGACCGTTTGCAATGGCTACCTCCAATAGTTGGAACTTTAATATCTGTACCGATCGCTGCTTACATTTGGACGTTACCTTTGCAGCTTTATATGTTTGGTAAAATCAGTGCTTACAGTATTCTCGCTAATGTTTTAACGACACCAATGGTCTCTTTGGGTACGATTGTCGGCATTATCAGTGGGGTTTTGGGTGTAATTTATGTGCCTTTAGGTGCGGTGATTAGTTGGCTGTTGACTACGCCTTTAGCTTTGATGATTGCGATCGCGACTTGGATTCGGTAATTGCCGGGGGCGATTACGAGTGCTGGGGCAATTGGGCTATGGCAATTATTAGCGGGCTATGGAATTATTTTTTTAGTTTGGTTGCAACCGCAAGTGCGAAAATTTTGGCTGGCAGCATCTTTAGTATTTGTGATGATTTTGTTTGTTCCGGGAGCAGTAACGCGATCGACTTTATTTCAGGTATTGGTAATTTCCAGCGATCGCACGCCCGTTATGTTAATTCAAGATCGAGGTCAAGTAGCGTTAATAAATAGTGGTGACAATGAAGTAGTAAATTTTACGCTGATTCCCTTATTGCAAAAATCTGGAATTAATCAAATTGACTCGGCGATCGCCACAGGTTCCGAACGCGATTCTGAAGGTTGGACATCCATTGTGGGAAAACCGATCCCTATTAAAAACTTCGCTCCCCTTGTAGAAAATCTCACTCAGTCATTAAGTCAGTCTTTAGCTAAATCTGGGGCAAGTATTGATGCTTTGAAATTAAATCAAACTAAAGTAATTACTTCTCAAACCCAAATCGAACTGATTCACCAAAATCCCAATCTTTTGCGACTTCAAACTGCCGATACCAGTTGGCTGATTCTTACTGATACTTCTCCTACCCAACAACAGCAACTACTTACTAACTCAGTATTAATTCCTAAACTCAAAGCTAAAATTTTGTGGTGGACGGGTGAAGATTTGACTCCACAACTATTAGAGGCAATTCAACCTACCTCAGCGATCGCCTCTAACCGAGAAAGCATCTCAGATGCAACTTTTAAACAATTACAAAGTGCCAAAGTTGATTTTTATCAAACCAGTCGAGACGGGGCAATTTCATGGACAAATAATCAAAGCAGTAATCAAACCCAACTTCAGGCATTAAAAGAACGCCAAGATATAGAATCCCCGATTTAATCCTTAACGGGAATAATTAAGGGCATCTTTTGGTTCAGGCAGGCTTACAAAATGTGGGGACTTCATTTAAAGAAACTTGCAAACGTGGCAGCATTGCCTAATTCATTACAGAACATAGGCTATTTGGCGAAGATTACTGTAGAGTTTATCCTCTCGACCGTGAAGATTGGTTTCATTATGACCGAAGATAATCTCAATTTAGTAAGAGTAAATGCGATCGCTCAAACATCCTATCCCAATATCAACCCCATCGCCTTGTCAATAACTGCCGCGCAATCGACCATTTTGTTTAACTCTTCAGACTCATATCTACCTTCAAAAGTCTCTCTAGATGCAGCATCTAAGGCGATATCATAGGCATCTTCAAAAGCCTCTCGAAGTTCTGAAGGCTCGCAATAAGTTCCACTAGCTTTACGGCGTTGATTTGTACGCTGAATTTCTCTTACAGAATTTTTAATTGAGAGATCCCAAGATCTAGTCGTGCGATTTTCTGCCATTTGTTTAATGAGATGCAATAGCAAAATCTTTGCAAAACTAAAAATTTTGTTCAGTTTGTCATCCTTGCTCATCTCAGTCATCTCCTCCACCAACAGCAAAGCATCAGAAATATTGCCACCAACCAGCAATTCTTTAAGCTCTAATAACTCTTCCATATTGTTTAACTCCAGCCTAATCTATGCTCGATTCTAAAAACCGTATCACAATCTGAATCTTGCCGCACATGACAGAGAATTGGTTGGTTCTGGCAAGGCACAGAAAAATTGAAGGTCTAGACTTTATCCCTAATGCGATCGCCTGCGGTATGCGTTCTGCCACCCTTTAAACTACTCCCTTGACCTTCGGAGGTTCAAACTTTAACCCCGTGAGGTTCAAACCTGATTGAATTAGGTTCAAACTTGACTTTCAGAGCATCAAACTTCAACTTCTTGAGGTTCAAACTTGATTAATTTACGTTCAAACCTGACCTTCAGAGGATTAAACTTCAACTTCTTGAGGTTCAGACCTGATGGAATTAGGTTCAAACTTCACCTTCAGAGTACATAATGCCAAAAATGCTATGAAAGAGAGCCTAACAGTTTTTTTCATAATCTTTATTTGCTAAGTATTGAGTATGTTTTGGATCTAATTACAAACGTCATTTTAAATGAATCTAGTTAATAGCACTCGGTAACGATTCTTTTTGGTGATCATAATTTCACCCACTGCCAGACGACCTTTGCCACTAACTGCTACTAAATCGCCGCTTTTAAGCTGATAGCTAGGCTGAGTTACGCTTTTCCAATTTACCCGCACATCATCCCCATCAATAAAATCTACCATTTTGCTTCGAGACATTCCAAATCCTGCGGAGGCGATCGCATCTAAACGCAATGAGGCTTCGACAGTGGCAATTTCTTTGGTTTGGGGGGCTCTAATTTTGAGGGTGGCGAGATCGATGCTGCGGGTTTTGACAGGCACAGTCCGAACTTGGGTCAGGCTAACTGTTAGATAATCCACTAATTCAGGTACGACGATCGCCTGTGCGCCTTTTTCACCAAGTAAAATCAAATCCCCAACTTTCTGCCGTTCCAAACCTGTCCCTAAAAGCGCACCTAAAAAATCGCGATGACTGGCGGGGTCGAATAAAAAATTTCCGGCAATATCGACAGCAGCGAGGCTGACCATTTCTGGTTCTAAGGGTAAGTCGCTTATTAATTCACTGTGGGCGATCGCTATGCGACACCGTTCCGCCTGAGCGTAGCCACCATAGGTGACAAATTGCACTTCTGTAAATTTCTTAAATACTTGTTGTGCCTCAATTAATTCGGGTGGAGATAAAAAATCACTACATACCACTTCCCATGTTTGCAGCGCGCGATCGCCCAAATCTAAAAGTCGGGTAATAACTTCGCGATGTTCTAGTCCAGTTAATAAATCTCGTGGCAGCATAATATTAGAGAAACAAAGTAAAGCTCCTAACTGGAGCAGATCTAAAAATATCCTGAAAATATTCTAGAAATATTCTGAAAACATAACTACAAGCCGATGAACATACCTTTAATTATTGGGGCACTTGCCGTTTCTTTCTTCCTGTTTTGGGGCTTATTAAGCATTATTAAAACCACTTTTAAAACCGCCTTGATCGTCGCTCTAATTGTATTTGGCTTGCAAATTGGCTTAAAAATTCAACCCCAGCAAGTATTCAATCAAGTTACAGAATTTATCGGTGGGATCGGCAAATGGTTTATGAAATGGGGAAATACCAATAAGCCACCCTCAGATTTTCGTGATAAGGAGTCAATGCTGTGGCTTTTAGAGTCTTTCTTTACTTAATAATCTAGAGTTAAAATCTAGCCACCTGCGATCGCGGGAATAATACTAACTTCATCGCCATCATTCAAAACCGTATTAGCACCATCTAAAAACCGAATGTCTTCGCTGTTAACGTAAAAATTGACAAAACGGCGGAGATTTCCAGCTTCATCACAAATGCGGGCTTTAATACCGGGGCAATTACTTTCTAAAGAATTCAACATTTCCGTAACATTTCCACCTTCGCATTCCACTACGGCTTGATTATTGGTTAATTGTTGCAAGGGTGTGGGAATTAAAACTTTGAGAGCCATATCTATATAATTTTATTAATCAGATTTAATCAGAACTCCTCTAATTTTGCCATAAGTAATACCTATTCTTTTGGATTTGCTGGGATTCTTCAGAGTCTAAACGAGGCTTGAAGGGCGCAGGGCGAAACTTGTAAAATTTTTATCCCATCCGCGATCGTGGGAATTTAAGACTTTTTAATAGAGTTAATAGAGGCTTTAGCATTACGGCGGAGGCGATCGGGTTTAATGCGGCGGAGGGCGGAGCCTGTAGAAATTTTATCCCATTCTCGATCGCTAATCGCAGCCAAGTCAGATAAGCTCGGAGCCACATTCTGAGGATAGGGCTGAAAGTCATCTACAGTCGTAACTTGAGCAAAGCGTTGATTCCAAGGGCAGACATCTTGGCAAATATCACAACCTGCCACCCAGTTATCAAGAGCTATTTCAGGTAAAGACTCTGACTTGTTTTCAATAGTGTGATAGGCAATACAGCGATTAGCATCTACCACAAAAGGCTGGACGATCGCACCTGTGGGG
>Ga0163154_10002360_pt1 | contig 27738 bp, 30 predicted proteins | sample OliLakLV19MP9P1_FD_148649 | JGI IMG/M metagenome (GOLD analysis project Ga0163154, IMG submission 148649) | Freshwater microbial mat bacterial communities from Lake Vanda, McMurdo Dry Valleys, Antarctica - Oligotrophic Lake LV.19.MP9.P1 | ecosystem: Environmental > Aquatic > Freshwater > Lake >... | reverse complement strand
GGCGGAAGCATTGGCGCTGTTGGGGGTACAGCCTGTATGGGAAGGTGCCTCGCGGCGGGTGATTGATTTTGAGATATTGCCGCTGTCGCTGTTGGGTCGTCCGCGAGTCGATGTGACACTGCGGATTTCGGGCTTTTTTCGAGATGCCTTTCCCAACTTGATTGATTTGTTTGATCAAGCGGTGACAGCGGTGGCTGCACTGAATGAATCGGCTGATCAGAATCCCTTGGCGGCACAGGTGCAGCAAGAAACCCAAGAGTGGCAGCAGGCAGGCTTAACGGCTGAAGAAGCAGAGCAGCGATCGCGATATCGAGTGTTTGGCTCAAAACCGGGTGCCTATGGTGCTGGATTGCAAGGATTGATCGAATCGCAAAACTGGGAAACCACAGAGGATCTTGCCCGTGCTTACCTTAACTGGAGCAGCTATGCGTATAGCGCTCAGGGCGTGGGTTACTCGGCACCGGAAGCTTTTGAACGTCGATTAACCAATCTGCAAGTTGTGCTGCAAAACCAGGATAACCGCGAACATGATCTGCTCGATTCCGATGATTATTACCAGTTTCAGGGCGGCTTAACCGCAGCGGTACGATCGCTCCAAGGACAAAACCCAACGGTGTATTTTGGCGATCATTCCCTGGCAGAAAACCCGAAGGTGCGATCGCTGGAACAGGAGATTGCGCGGGTCTATCGATCGCGCGTCGTCAACCCCAAATGGATCGCTGGCGCGATGCGGCATGGCTATAAGGGAGCCTTTGAAATGGCAGCAACAATCGACTTCCTGTTTGCCTACGATGCCACCGCCCAATGCGTCGCCGACTATATGTATGAAGGCGTGGCAGAAGCCTATGTGCTTGATCCACAGGTGCAGGCGTTTGTGCAGCAGAAAAATCCGTGGGCACTGCGCGATATGGCAGAACGACTGCTGGAAGCACATCAACGGGGCATGTGGGAAAACGTCGATCAGGCAATGCTGGATCAGTTGCGATCGCTCTCATTGGAAGCCGAAGCTGAGATTGAAGGACGACTGGGAAGTATGGGTGGATAGTACGACAACTTGTGTTCTGCAAATTGTATTGGTATGTTTCCGACCAGCTTACGGGAGATTACCAACCGATTGATTCGCAAAATTTCGTGGTTTCGGGCAGCGAAAAACAGGTTTGTATGGCACCAATTTATTGCAAACTTCGGCGGATTCAGAAGAGTATATTGCCTACGGTTGGTATCACCGATTGCATACTTTAGAACGCTCAAGAAACTTTCAATTGCAATGGAAGAATCAGGTTCCTCAGTTAATCAGGTTGCTCAATTAATTAGCAATCAAAATCGGCACGTATTCACTCTCAAAAAATTAAACTTCACCTCGAATCGTAAACGAATAATCGCCACCCGGTTCTAGCTGATAATCTTTTTGCTCTAAAAATCGCCCTAGTGGCTCTTTAATCAAAGCTCTGCCCAAAGACGGCTGCACAGAAAGCTCACCTAGCCGAAAGCACCATTCAAATTGCCACTCAAACTGATTTGCCCGCACTTCACCCGCCAGGGTGCCTTGCTGCCAGGAGTGGCGAGTGATCCGAACATGTGCCGTAGTTTGGGGAAGGCGTTTAACCACGAAAGTGCTGATAAAGGGATGACTATCGAATGGTCTATGACTTTGCTCGTCGAGCATCAGATTCAAATATACACAATACCAAACCCTAAGAATTTTGCGCTAGTACAATTACATTACCGCTATTCACTCATCGTCCGGCTGCGCGTTGAGCAATTTCTAGTAGAAAGAAGCACTGAAAATACCGATAAAAACTCTCTTGGTAATAGATAGCACCAGTGGGGGGATGGCAGGTAAGGTAAGGTTGTATAACAATTCGTAAGTGATTTACGATGGATTATCAGCGCAACATTCGGTGTGACGAAACCTTCAGAAAAATTAGAGATAGGTGTGGATTTGGCGAGATCGCTCAATTGGGTACTCTGAGAATAATAAAAACTCTCCCCAAACCATAACTTCAGACTACAGAATGCTTCGCGATCGCATCAACAGTCAAATTACATATTTCATTCAGCTAGAAGGTGACAGCATGAACCAATTTTTACAAAAAAATTATCAGAAAACATACGGATTAGCTACACACGGAGAGAATTCTATTTCTAGTCAGTGATTGGAAAATCTTCTGTCATCAGAGAGAATGGTTTTTCAGCGCCAGCGAAATTTACCCAGATTGAAGAATACCATCTACCAAGTTATGGCTTCTATTGCCCGTAAAAACTTATTTGAAGATATCCCTCGCTTTCTCGTCGCCCAAGCAGGCATCATGTTTGCCGTCAGTTTGGTAACTATCCAAGTAGGAATTTTAGATGGCTTTACTCGATCAACGACTCGGTTGATCGAACAGTCAGATGCCGATTTGTGGATTGCCTCCAAAGAAATGCTTCAGCTAGAGATCACCTTGCCGATGCCGCTACAGCGATTGATTCAAGCGCGAGCAGTGGAAGGGGTAGACCATGCAGAAGCCGTTATTTCTCGTAACTCCCTGTGGCTGGATGCAAATGGAAAAATCGTCCCCATTAGAATATGGGGCTTTAATCCAACGGGTCGGCTGTTTAGTAATTGGTCAATGTCTAAGGGAACACCAACTGCTTTGAAAGAGGCATATACATTTATTACAGACCGAAGTAACCTGAATGCCCTAAATATCAAGCAAGTGGGCGAGACGGGCAAAATTGTGCCGCTAAAAGCAAAGCTGGTTGGGTTAAGCGAATACACTCAATCAATGGCATCTAGCACATCTATCTATGCCTCATTGGAATCTGCGAATGCTTTTACCTCAGGATTAGGCTCATCTTTAAATTGCACGATCAATTCTGGCGACGTGGATTGCAAAAATCCGCTCTCAACTGCTGATATTCAATTAAGTGAACCTCAACCCCAGCCCCGTCGTCTAAATTTAGTAGACCCCATTAGTTATGTACTTGTGCAGGCAAAGCCAGATCAAGACTTGCAAGTGCTGAAACAGCGCTTGGAGGCAAAGCTACCGAACACTCGCGCTTATACCAAGGAGGAAATGGCATCGATCACTCGATCTTACTGGCGAGAACGGACTGGAATTGGCTTTATTTTAGGGTTGGGCGCAGCCGTAGGGGTGATTGTGGGGATTGTGGTGGTCAGCCAGATTTTATATTCGTCGGTTTCAGACCACCTGAAAGAGTTTGGAACTCTGAAGGCAATGGGAGCGTCTGATTGGGTAATCTACGGCGTAATTACAGAGCAAGCGCTGTGGATGGCAATCCTGGGATACATTCCCAGCATGGCGCTTTGTTGGGGGTTGGGTGCTTGGACGGTTGCCGCGAAAGGAATTGTAATTTTGATTACCCCGACGACCGCGATCGCTGTTTTTGGACTCACGGTGGTTATGTGTGTCGGCTCTGCCCTAATTGCCATTCAAAAGGTAACTCATGTTGATCCGGCAATTGTCTTTAAAGCTTGACCGCTTAACCCGCGATCGCTCTGTAGCTACATCACATGGACCAGTAGGTCATCTGGTATCCTCGTTACAATAATGAATAAAAGGCTGTTTTTGTTTAATTTATAAAGTAAATCCAAACCGTGCGGATAAAACGTATTCTCGATTGAAGCTAAAATCTCAGTCCGCTCTCATCAATTGTTAAATCCAAACCACTTCTCGCTTTTGTCTACGCCTGTATCATCTACACGCAACCAGAGATTTAATCAATGACTGCTTCGCAAATCAACATTAACAAACTCATTCAGCATTCAGAGTACACTGCATCTACTGTGCAAGAGCGTCCTCTGTATGCACCAGGCACTTGGGAAAGATTGGGTAAACGAGCGGTGGTTGCCAAGGGTGTGAAGATGGAGTTTCGTTCTGGAGCGGATTCTACCCCGATTCTTCAGGGCATTGACTTAGAAATTCCCCGTGGTGAAATTCAACTGCTGATGGGACCTTCTGGTTCTGGCAAAACGACCTTGCTTTCGATTTTGGCTGGCATCTTGACCCCAACATCGGGAACGGTCTGCTTGCTAGGGCAAGAAATTACACGCATGTCGAAGGATGAGCTATCACGCTTTCGTTTGAAAAATATTGGCTTTATCTTTCAAGGGTTCAACCTTTTTCCAGCCTTAACTGCGGCTGAAAATGTAGAGGTGGCGCTAAGGATGAAGGGGATTCGTAAAAACGAAGCGCGCAAGCAAGCAAAAGATTTGCTAGTAGAAGTGGGTTTGGACAATCGCATGAATCACCTGCCGCGCGATTTATCGGGTGGGCAAAAGCAACGAGTGGCGATCGCCCGTGCTTTGGCAGACAACCCCAAACTGATCATGGCGGATGAACCCACTGCCTCGCTTGACTCTCATAGCGGTCATGCGGTGATTGAACTGCTGCGTAAACTGGCAAAAGATAACGGACGCACGGTGCTAATCGTTACCCATGATTCTCGTCTGATGGATGTGGCGGATCGAGTGGCATATTTAGAAGACGGTCAATTGAAAAATTAGCTCGAATGAGTAAAAGTTCTAAATTTTGAGGTATGACTGTTGAGTTGAAGTGAGTTCAATCCTCAGAATTTAAACTTATTTATGTCAGGCATTTCTATCATTCAAGCTCTCCAAGGTGGCTTGATCGTCTCGTGCCAAGCTCCGGCTGAGTCTCCAATGCACCAGCCAGAGGTGATTGCGGCAATGGCAGAAGCAGCGGTCAATCAAGGAGCGATCGCCATTCGATTAGACACGCCTGCTCATGTGAAAGCAGTCCGGCAAAAGATTTCACTCCCGATCATTGGCTTGTGGAAGCAGCAAATTCCCGGCTTTGAGGTTTATATTACACCGCAGTTTGATCATGCAGCCGCGATCGCCCAAGCAGGAGCTGATAGTATCGCCATCGATGCCACTGCGCGATCGCGCCCCAATCAAGAAACTGTCGCAACCTTGATCGAGCGAATCCACACCGAATTAGGCAAACTGGTGATGGCAGATGTGGATACTTTAGCAGCGGCGATCGCGGCGGCTGATGCCGGAGCCGATTTAATTGGCACCACCCTATACGGCTACACCGCCGAGACTCAACACCTCAGACCTCCCGGCTTCGATTTATTGGCTGAACTGGTCAAAAACCTGCAAGTACCGATTATTTGTGAAGGCGGTATTGCCTCTACCCAAATGGCGAAACAGGCTCTAGACCTGGGAGCCTATGCGGTGGTAGTGGGCACTGCCATCACTGGCATCGATCTTCAAGTGAAAGCCTACGCTACCGCTTTAAGTAATCAGCATTCCGTTGCCAGAGGTATGGAACGCTCTCAGGGGCACCAAATCCATTTACCACAATAAAGTCTTTGATAAATTAAACATCTCTCCTGTTCTCTGGGAATACTTAAGAAAGTTCAGTGACTTTTGTGGGTGGAAATTGGTGCATGTGGCGTTCGCTCAAAAACTTTTTTCATAGTCTTAGAACTTATCCCGATCTCAGCCCTGACCTGCGGATGAGGCAACGTGTGAATCGGATGCTGAGCGATCGCCCCCAGCTTAATCCAGAAGATTGGCATCAAAAGTTTTGGCAATCCCTCGACATTACGCAACAAGTCTCTAATTTTGTTTATCGGCACCTCCCCGACTATTCAGGACTCGACTGCGGCAGAATTTATCCGAGCGATCGCCTCCAGGAAGACTTACACCTCTCGCTGGTTTGCTGGTTTGATTGGCAGCAGTCACTCCGACAAGACTTTTTCACCCAATTCAAGATTGATCTAGGCGAAGAAACTGACCTAGAAACTCTATCAACCATTCAAGACTTTATAGTCTTTCTGGATCGCCATCTAATGTCGATCAATCATTCCTAAAAATTCTCCATTTCATCATCAGTTTTTTCTCAGTTTCTAGCAATCGCCTTAAAATCGAAAAGATTATTATTTTTGCTGACTGCATGACCTATTGCCTTGGAATTATTACGGATGCGGGTCTGATTATGGCAGCGGATTCTCGCACCAATGCCGGGGTAGATTACGTTTCGACCCATCAAAAACTATTTAATTTTTCTCGGCTAGGCGATCGCGTGATCATAGTTTGCACAGCGGGAAACTTATCAATCACCCAAGCGTCCTCAACCTGCTGCACCGAGACGTTGACACCCAAGCCGAGGTAAATCTTCATACCTTAGATAGCCTCTACGAAATTGCCCGTTACATCGGCGGCAAGGTTCGGCAAATTCGCGACCAAGATCGTCAATGGCTCGAAAAAGACCGGATTGACTGCCAATGCAGCTTTTGCTGGGCGGACAGATCAAAGGAGAAGCACCAGGACTATTTCTGAATCTATAGCCAGGGCAATTGCATTCAGGCTTCTAAAGACACGCCATTTCTGCAAATTGGGGAAGCGAAGTACGGCAAACCCATTCTCGATCGCATCCTCAGCTTTGAAACCTCTCTAGAAGCAGCCGCAAAATCTGCCCTACTCTCGATCGACTCCACCATGAAATCCAACATTTCGGTAGGACCACTAATCAACCTGGTAATGTATGAAAAAGATTCCTTCAAAATTCGCTACGAACTGAAATTGGAGCTAGGCGCACCTTACCTGTCACAAATGCGCCGTCTATGGGAAGTCTCTTTGAATGAAGCCTTCGATCGGATGCCTGATGTCGATTGGGAGCAACATCTTTAGTTTCCTCAAACGGGCGACCCCTACTGGCTTTAGTCATTGACTGTGTTCACTGGTCTACACTAACGACTTTGAAGCGCTCTGCCAGTTGTCGCATCAACCCTTCTTTTATGAGTCCAAGGCGATCGCGCTTGATCAACCGTAAACTTTTGAGGGCTGTGGATGTAGCTTTCCCATGCCGCCGAAGAGGGTTAACCAGGCAGTGGTGACGACCCAGTGAATCAGCGTAATGATTAACAGGGAGCCAGTCAGAAAATAGGCAACAGTGCAGGTGATACCGAGCAATCCGGTCAGGGTCAAAAACACGGGTTTGAAAAAGGTGGGGTTGCCGGGTTTGAAAAAGGTTTTGGCGTTGATGGGGTGGTAAGCAATGAACAGAATCAGACTGAAGACCGCCCAGATAATCCACATTTGCCCAGTAATTCCAGCGCTAGGATAGGGCAACAGTAAGACGCGAAAAATGAACTCTTCGATCAGAGCAGGCATGAAAAATAAGCGGATTGCCAACAGCAGGTATTGCTGCCCGGAGACATGCCAAGGTTTGAATTGCAAAAAGCGTTGAGAGTAGCCAATGGGTAGGGCGATCGCTGCATAGAACAGCAGCGCCCAAAACGCAACGCCCCATTCCTGTAAATTTGGCAAGTTCACTGCACCCAAGATTCGGGTGAATAGAATGGTGACGATCGCAATGTTCGTGCCGGGCAGTGTCCATCTGCCAAAGGCTTGGGTTGGGGCGATCGGCAGAATGTCGGGATTGTTGCCGCCGATCTGATTGGTTTGCAAAAACCAGAGTTTTGCACCATGCCGCAGAAATTGAATGCTGAGTTCATCCTGTGCTTGGCGCGGCAAAATGGTTCTCCAGCTTGTCAGAGCGGTGAGAATATTCCCCATACCGGATGCAGCACGAATAAATTGCGGTTGGCTCTCGGTGCCAGATAGGGCAGCATTGGTTTTCCAGTCTTGCCGCACAATTCCAAACGGGGTTAGTTTTTGTTGCAGATCGTTTCCTAAGATAATCAACTGCTTAAATCGTTTAATAGTTGGATCTTGAGGATGATCTGCCCACCAGCGTTGAATCTCTGGACTCGATTCAACCTGTTTGCGAATGGATTGAATCGTCGCGAACAATGCCTGGTTAGAATCCTGCACACAGGAGGTTGCGGCTGTGACGCTAGCGATGCCGGTGCCGTCGCCAGTCCGGTAGCGATCGCTAATGATCCGAAGTTGACGAGTCAGTTCAGTGAAGGGCGAGAGTTTGATGCCGCCGAAGTCATAATCTTGCCCAATCGTATCTAATTTGACAATCACATCGGTAACTGGACGGGTGCCTAGCCAGCCTCGTTGGAGGTTGCCCATGTAGTTCGTCCAGGAATTCTCCCCAGAAATAATCCCTTCAATGTTGTTGGCATAGATTTGTTGATAGCGCACGTCTAGCTGGAGTTCGTTGGTAAACGGGTCGCGGATCACCTCTGCCAATCCATAGGCAAAATGTCCGGTGACGGTGCCACCCACAGAACCCTCGCCGCTGTTGCCGCCCCTGCCGCCAAACAGGTGCATGACTAAAGCGCGATCGCCTGCTTGCCATTGGGCGATCGCCTCTGCTGAAGTCTTCGCTTTAGGATCAACTAAAACCGTTTGCACTGTGCCCTTTCGTTGCTCCGTATTCTCCCAGTTTTGATAGTTGATGTAGTCTAAACCTTTACCGGTGCCTAACAAGACTTGCTGGGGCTTCAGTTGAAACAGCGATCGCGGTTTGATTGCCTGCACGGTAAACAGCCCCGTTTTATCTTGGGCACCGGATAAATACCAGCCCGCCGCGCCTGCCGGGGATTTTTCCAACTCTCGCGGCGTGGAAGCATACACCCCATTGCCATCAATCGGCTGTTGGGGAATACGAACGGTTGACTGCACACCGTCAAATTGCCCAGTTGCCGAATTGTAATGCTGCACCCGAAAAAGTTCACTGGGGCAGGGAAGCTTACCCGGACACGCTTTGGGGATAAATTGGGGCGGCGAATTAGTCACTGCACCGAGGATTTTAACAAGAGTCACATATCTGCCTGTATTCAATAAAGGTTCCCGCTCAATTTGCAAGACGGGTTGACCATTGGGTTGCTCAGTTAAGCTTGCCGCGCTCAGCGATACCGTCACGTCATCCTTGGGTCTGGCTCCGGCGATCGCCTGCAAAGCACCCACCCGCGATCGCCCATTCAGGCGATCGGCGTATAAATCAGCTTTCGTCCGCCGCAGTTCTGCCACCATCGGCGAAAATTTTACATCTCGCGTTCCGGCTGCTACATCGCGCTGCACAGATGGATTTTGACTCCATTCCAACCGCACCTGTTTGCCAATCAGATTCGTTGCGTTTGGCGGCGCATGGGTAACTTCCATCCATACCCAATCTGTTTTACCTTGCTGCTGTTGATCGGGCAAAATCAGCCTTCCCATCCACGGGGCAACGGGGCGATATAGATCCTCAGGCAGGGTTTGCTGAAGCGGATAAAATGCTGGCTGGTTAAACGGCGCTCTGCTCGTGATGGCATAGTTTGATTCGATGCCGACACTAGGACTGATATGAAATAGCAGCGTGGCGGCGATCGCACTCAGCAGCAGCACCCATTTCCTGACCCCATTGCCACAACCAAACGGCGATAGCACAAGTGTTGGCTTATTAGTTTGCGGCGATCGAGCCATCTATGTAACCTCTCTTCAAACTCGGCTTTGAACAGCCTTTTGCTTCACTATCCTAGTGGAACCCGCGGATAGATTACCATCCACGATCGCTCATCGACTTCTACCCAAATCTGACTTGTAAAGCAGCGTCCACTCGCTAAAGAAATAGGCGATCGCCATTTAGTTTTGAGGGTTACGCGATGGGGCGATCGCTCATCGACTTCGGGCGATTGACTGCTAAAACAATATGAATCAGTTCTGCGGTTAGTTCTAACATATTGCGCTGAGCCAAGACATCAAAATTGACCTAGAGGAGCAGTCAACGATACACTTCTCGACGGTGAGCAATCAGCAGGATAAGCTGATGTGCATTCAAGTTGCATAAAATCGGGCTTGAAACCCACACAGCGAGGGGATCAGCTTGGAAAAATAAATGACGATTAGCTTAGTAACAATCAGCCCCTCGTCATCTTGATCAACGTTAGTAGGTTCCATTTGACTTGTTAGATCAACTTTATAAATGACTCGCCAGTCGCCAACTCGATAACGGAAACAGCCAGCAAACTCTCCTTTAAGCGATTTGATCTTAGTTGAGTTGTAGGGATCTTGACAGAGTTGGTCAAAGCAGCGATTAAGTCGTTGAGCCAGATCAGGAGGTGCTTGCTGATAGAACTTCTGCGCTTTACGAGTTAGAACAAGCTCAACCATTCCGACGAATTTGACTGAAGGGAATGACTTCGCCTACTGCGGCTTCCTGCATAGCAGCGTGAAATTCGGTAGTCAACCCTGAAATATTCAATAACTCCTCAGTCGCTTCGTCCTCTTCTTTTTGCTCCAGGTAGGTTAGGAAGTCGAGAGCAACACGCAGGCGATCGAGGGAAAGGTGCCGTAATCGCTGTTCGGCTGCGTGCAAAAGGGTGTCTTGCTCTAGTTTCATGGGGTTTCTCTGGGCTAAGTTTCTTGCAAAACAGTGTGGATCAGTTCTGCGGCTAGTTCTAGTTTATCGCGCTGGGTCAGGGCATCAAAGTCTACGGTAATACTGGAGCGGAAGTTAGTGGCAGCGATAGGTGTGAGCGGCAGGTCAAAGCTTTCATAGAAATAGTCGATCGCCCTGCCATAAATCGCCGCAAATGCAGGTAGCTCCTTCTCCGCATCCACTCTGCGTCTTCCCATCTCAATAGTCGAGAGCGTCTGCTGACTTATTTCAACCTCAAATCGGTTTTCTAGCTGCTCAATCACCTGCTCTTGAGTCATACCTGACAGTTCACGCGCAGCGCGGAGACGCTGACCGAGGGAGAATGCCATACTTTTCTACCGAATAATCACGTATTTAACAATAAAATCTTATATTTCTTTCTCCATAGATTCCACAATGCCAGCAGGTGCTATACAACGCTAGATTGTGGACATCAGATTTTCTTGTAAATCGAGAATGTAGCAATGACAGACGAGCAAGAGCAACGTTTAAAAGCTGATCGCAGAGATGCCAAGCGATCATCTGGATCTCTACCGGATCAATATCCTCCTGAAAACAACCAATCGGCGAATAAAAGGGTAGGTGAGGTTGGTACAGATCTCAACCTGACCGAAGCACAGAGGAGCAAGTTACATCGTTCCATCACAGGCGACCAGAGATTGACTTACCACCAGATAAAAGCTGAAGCGGAAAGGATTCTAAAAGAGGAAGAGGAGGGATAAACGTAAGCTTGTGAGAATCCTTAGTTTTACATCACTAAGGTCAAAATCTCTGAAGTCTGAGACGGTAAGTTTTTGAAGATGCAGACAGTTTCAAAGTGGAAAAATCCTAGTTTTTAATAAGAGGTAAAGCGTGAAAACAAGAATTGATGAAGAAATGCTAAATAAGCTACCAAAAAGTCTCCAAGTTGCACAAAAAGCGGTTGAAACTAAAGAAGTGCAAGAGATTATCAAGCAGCTTGCAAAGCACAATCTTGCAGTGTGTATGCCACATATGCACAACAGCGGGATCGTGGAACTACCAAAGGATATGATTCAAGTAGAGCGGCAATTAGTCACCTCTTTCGTTCATTCCTCGGAAGTAGATCATAAAACTATGATTCCAGTTGTTTGGCGCTACATTGATGGCGTAGTTGCAAGCGCGTCAAGCTGTCGTATGTGTGAGTAATTCTTAAGAGGCGATCGCCCTTTCATTCCACATGAGCGATCGCGCTTTTTTGGTGAGAACTAAGAGAGCGATCACCCTCATTTTTCAAGAGCGATCGCGCTTTTTTGGGTGAAAATTAGAAGAACGATCGCTTTCAGGGTTAAGTTTCGACCTGCCATTAGCTGCCCTTGCAGATCCAGATGGGTTGCCTCTAGGATAAGGTCTTGACCAGCGGAGAGATTTGCCCGATTGGTAATGGTGCCAGATGCAATGCTGCCCGATTGCAGTCCAGGTGCTAAATTCACCGTGAGTAGGGGTGGCACTTGGGGATTGGTGGCGCTAAACTCGCTGCCATCGGGAAACTTGAAACTGCTGGCGGTGCTGGCAAAAAACGAGCCGCCAATTTGCAGCCGCGCATTCTGCCCAAATAGGATGCCGTTGGGATTGAGCAGAAATAGATTGGCAGTGCCGTTGGCTTTAATTAACCCATCAATGTTGGAGAGGTTATTGCCTATCACTCGCGTCAAAATATTTTGAATTTGCGCTGAGTTATTAAACCAGGCAGAGCCGCCTGTGGGAATCGAGAATTCGCGAAAGCTGTGGAATAGATTCACGCCGCGCATGGTGCCACCATCAATAGTACAGGTGGTGCAGCCGCTCGTAATGCTGGAGTTGACTGGCAGCGTAGTGTCGGGAATGATTTGTGCTTGAACGGGAGAAATCTGTGTGAAAGGAGCGATCGCACTTATTCCAATCCCAGTCAGCCAACAACAAGTAATAAAAGCCTTCATAGTGAATTTTTAAAGTCTCAGAGAAATTAACCGATACCTTAGCCGCATCGGATCAAGGAACGCCTCAGTACCACAAGCATATTTACAATCGATTAAAATTCGACGATGACCGGAGTGTGGTCGCTGGGTTGTTCTAGTTTGCGGGGTGCTTTGTCAATCGCGCAGGCGATCGCTTTCTCATACAGGCTCGGCGTAAGGTAAATGTGATCAATCCGCCAGCCCATGTCGCGCCGAAATGCCGCCGCTCGATAATCCCACCAGCTAAAGTGTCCGCCGTCTTTGATAAATTTGCGAAACACGTCTGCCAAGCCCAACCGCAAAATCACTTGCAGCGCTACCCGCTCTAAATCGGTTGCCATCACCTGATTCACCCGCCCTGTTGGATCATGAATGTCGATGTCTTCTAACGCAATATTGAAATCGCCGCACACCAGCAGGTGATTGGGTTCCAGCATCAGCGTTTTCAAATAGTCATGCAGCACTTCCAACCAGCGCAGCTTGTAAATATACTTTTCGCTGCCCACGGCTGACCCATTGGGCACGTATAAATTCACCACACGCAGATCGCCAATAATCCCGGTAATCACCCGTTTCTGCTGATCAAACTCAGCCACGCGATCGCCCAAGATTGGCGCAAAGCCTCGGCTCACATCACTCAGTGGCTCGCGGCTCAAAATCGCAACGCCGTTATAGCTGGGCTGCCCAAAAATTTCTGCATGATAGCCAATTTCAGTAAAAGCATCGCATGGAAATTTCTCATCCACCACCTTGGTTTCTTGTAAACACAGCACATCCACGGAGGTATTTTTCAGCCAGTCTGTGGTGTGGGGCAGACGGGTACGAATTGAGTTGACATTCCAGGTGGCAATTTTCATCAGCAGTTGAGGGGCGATTTGTGAAACGTTAGCAAAGCTTTCCACAGGAATTCCTACGGGAATCGCAGTCGGCTTTTTGAGAATAGCAGTTTTGCGTTTTGGGAATGTTCCGAGACAATACAAAGGAACTTAAAGCCAATTTTTACATGGATGGTTTCCTAAATCTAAATAAGCCTGTGGGTTTCACGTCGCATGACTGCGTGGCAAAACTGCGGCGATTGTTGAACACACGGCGAATCGGGCACGCTGGCACACTTGATCCTTTGGCAACGGGTGTTTTGCCGATCGCTGTCGGTCGGGCAACTCGGCTGCTTCAGTTTTTGCGATCGGATAAGGCATATCGAGCCGTGATTCGGTTTGGGGTCAGCACCACCACCGATGATCTGGAAGGCGAAATCCTCAATCAGCAGTCTGTACCCCATTTAGATTTAGCGACTGTGAAAATCGCGCTTCAGCAGTTTCAAGGCATCATTCAGCAAGTGCCGCCGATTTACAGCGCCATTCAAGTAGATGGAAAACGGCTTTATGATTTAGCGCGATCGGGAAAAAATGTGGAAGTGCCGACGCGCACTGTGGAAGTGTCGGAAATTAAAATAGTGGATTGGCACTCAGGAGAGTTTCCTGAGTTAGAGATTGATATTGCCTGTGGCGGTGGCACCTACATTCGGGCGATCGCTCGTGATCTGGGCACTGCGTTACAAACCTTCGGCACCCTGGTGAACCTGATTCGCACCCAAAGCAGCGGCTTTGACTTAGAAAATAGCCTCACTTTAGAACAACTGGAAGATCAACTTCAGCAAAATATCTTTCAACCCGTTTTGCCCGATGAAGTGTTGGCACATTTGGAGGCGATCGCCCTCTCTCCCACTCTTGCCAAACGCTGGGGCCAAGGACAGCGCATCGCCCCCTACGACCTGCCAGAAACTTTCACCACTAGCCGCGCCCCGCTTCGGATTCACACCGAAACCGGAACCTTTCTCGGCATCGGGCAACTCACCGATCCCCCAACTGGAACCATCCTCACCGCCCGCATTGTTTTTCTAGACAGCGCAGAGTTATAGACAAGCAAAGAGTTTGGAGTGCAGAGCAAACTATCTCAAAACCCCGAAACCCAAAACCTGAAACCCGAAGCCTTGCCCCTAATCTTCGTAGCGCATCAGCTTTTTGTAAAAACTTTGAGAAAAGTCTGCCAGCCGCATCCGCTTAAAGTTCAAAATAACCTCAATCAAAAAATCAATAAACTCAAAATTCGCCAGCATTAGCTCGTAGCTCAAATCAGCTTCACTATCAAACTGAATGCGGCAACGGGTTAAGTCAGCAGGCAATGCCGATATGTTCCATGTGGCAACAAAGGGAATGCTCTCCCCCCCTTCAATGCGGCGCTCTCCTTCTAGGTTGCCTTTTTGGTAAAGGCTAATTGCATAGGGCAAAATCGATCGCTTCCCTTGCTGAGGATAATAAGGCATGTAAACTCCCACTTGGGGTTGAGGTGCGGGCTGTAGCTTATCAATAGCCATACCGAATAGTCCTAAAGCTGTTTTGTTTGTGCACGTGTAATATTAAAGCCCATCTTTGGAAGTAAGCCATCACTAGAGTCGTGAATATCACTTCAAGCCCAAAAGCAATCCTAGATAGTTTTGTTTTAGTTAAGCCGATATCACAGACACTCAAGCAACTGACTCACTACTTTTCAAAAAGATAGCCTTTTTAAAATAAAAATCTGCAAATAGACTCTTATTCTTGTTGAGAATGGGCAAAAAATCATCATAAACAACACTTTGCTCCAAAAAATTTCACACTCACTAGGATTTTGGTTTAATTCGTCCGTCCAACAGCAAACAGTCTTGGTCTTAAACACAAAATCGACGGGTAATAATAATAGTAGAGGTACAAAATTAACTGCCATCGGGTTTCGGCTGCGCGTTCGGTTGAGCATTCGTCGAAGCCTCAACCCTCAGTAGCCTGATCGAGGTGGGTTGAGCGGAAGCGAAATCCACGTAGAATGGTAAATAGTTCAATCCATCTACTTACCAGCAATTTCACCTATCCCTAAAACTTCCGTCACTTTTCATTCAAAAACTGTCACCTACTTTATCGAATGCTTGTGTTGCATCTCTCTAAGGCTTATTGTGTAGTTCAATGAATCTTGACAATGTCTTAAAAAATCTCACAGATATAACTCTGGTACAACATTATGGCACCTCTGGTTGCAAATTATTATCTGACCTATCGCTGTAACGCGCGGTGTCATTTTTGCGATATTTGGGCATTAGATCCGAAAGAAGAAGCAGAATTTGACACTATCCGTACCAACCTGATGGATTTGCGGCGGCTGGGCGTAAGGTATGTTGACTTCACAGGCGGAGAGCCGCTGCTAAGATCTGATGTTCAGCAGATTTACGCTGAGGCAAAACGGCAGGGTTTCGTGACGAGCATGACTACGAACACCATCCTGTATCCCAAACGGGCGCATGAAATGCAGGGGTTGATCGATTTTCTCAACTTTTCCTTAGATGGACCTGACGCAGAATCTCATAATCAGTCGCGCGGGGTGCAAATTTTTGACACGCTCGTTGAATCGGTTGAACTTGCCCATTCATTAGGTGAGTATCCGGTTTTAAACCATACGGTAACGGCTCAAAACTTCGATCGCATCTCAGAAGTGGCAGAATTGGGCTTAAAGCTAGAGGCACGAGTCTGGCTAAATCCGGCTTTTACTGCCTATGGCAACTACAACTCGAAGAAAAACCCGACTCCCGATATGGTGCTGGCGATCGAGGCTGCCGCGAAACAATACCCCAACGTTGGCTACAATAAAGCTGCACTCGCTTTTATTGAAGCAGGTGGAAATGACACCCAAAATCCGCGCTGTAAGGCAGTGGATGCCGTAATTGCCATCTCACCTAACGACGAATTGCTTCTACCCTGCTACCACTTTGCTCAAACAGGTTTGCCGATTAACGGTCGCCTCTATGAGCTTTACAAACAGTCGGAAGAGGTGGAAAGCTACCGTCAGTTGCAGGGTAAGTTGTCGGTGTGTGAAGGTTGTACGGTTTGGTGCTATCTAATTCCTAGCTTCTTTAAAGGAATTGACAAGTATTGGTGGTTAAATCAGGTAACATATGCCGGAGAATTCCTGGCGCGAAAGCGATTCCTTCAACGACCTGCCCCCTATCAGCGCTCTGCTAGCTGATTTATCTGATCTAGTCGAATTGGATGAAGATCCAGACCCGCATATTTATAGAACTGGCAATCGGCGGCGTAGGGCGGCGATCGCTCTAACGATGATTTGGAGCGGCACGATCGCCCTTCACTTTGTGGCTTGGAGCTATTGGTTTGTCGCGGGCTTAACAACACTGGTGGGCATTCACGCCGTGCGGATTTTGTTTGCGCGTCCTTTGCCTCCTGCCAAACCGTTAGACACTGTTGATCCTGCTTGCCTGCCCGTCGTATCGGTTCTTGTTGCTGCCAAAAATGAAGAAGCGGTCATCGAGCGACTGGTTAAAACCTTGTGCAATCTCGATTATCCAGCGACTCAGTATGAACTTTGGGTGATTGATGACAATAGCACTGATAGAACATCGGCTCTGCTGAAGGAATTGGCTCAACAGCATAAACAACTTCGGGTATTTCACCGTCCTGTAGGGTCGGCTGGGGGCAAGTCGGGAGCGCTCAATCAAGTATTGCCGCTGACCAGAGGCGAAATTATTGCGGTTTTTGATGCCGATGCTCAAGTCACGCCTGACTTGTTTCAGCGCGTACTTCCCCTGTTCGACCGAGCAGATTTGGGCGCAGTCCAGGTTCGCAAGCAAATCGCGAACGTGTCAAGCAATTTGTGGGTTCAGGGGCAAATTGCCGAAATGGCGTTGGATTCGTTCTGGCAAGATCAGCGGATTGCGATCGGCGGCATTGGTGAGCTGCGGGGGAATGGTCAGTTTGTGCGGCGGACGGCGTTGGATCGCTGTGGCGGCTGGAATGAAGAGACGATTACTGATGATTTGGATCTGACCTTCCGCTTGCATTTAGACGATTGGGATATTGATTTCACCACCTATCCCGCTGTGCAGGAAGAAGGGGTGACGGACGCGATCGCCCTCTGGCATCAACGTAGCCGCTGGGCAGAAGGGGGCTACCAGCGCTATTTGGACTATTGGCAACCGCTACTTCGTACCCGCATGGGCATTCGCAAAACGGTCGATATGTCTGTCTTTTGGGTCTTGCAATATGCGTTGCCTAGCGCCACAGTGCCCGATATGCTGATGGCGATTTTGCGGCATCAACCCCTATTATTTGCGCCACTGGCTGGCTTGTCGGTCTTGATGTCGCTAGTGGGGATGACGTTTGGCTTGCGGCGGATTCGACGCTCAACGCGATCGCTGCCCACTCCGCCCCCAGAAACCAATGCGTCTACTCTGCCATCGTTGATTCTGCTCAGAGCGGTCTATGGCACTTTCTATATGCTGCACTGGCTGCCTGTAGTTGCCAGCACCACTGCTCGAATCTCTGTTCGCCCTAAACGACTCAAATGGATCAAAACAAGGCACTACGGTCAGGATGAGGCGGCATAGATAGTCTAGAAGGGAATATCGTCATCATCTTCTAAGTCTGTTTCTAAATCTGTATCTGAACTGGAATTAGTCCAAGGTTCTAGCGTTGGCTCCTCCGGCTCAATCTCAGGCTCAGACACCTCGATCGCTGGATCAGTGGGCAGATCTGTTCCATTGTCGTCATCTACCACCTTGCCTCCAAAAAAATTGGCGAGCAAATGGGCGGCATCGGTAGCTTCATGCTCCTTCCAAAGAGGGTTATCGGAGTCCAAATGAGCAGGAACAAGCTCATTTCCCAAAACTTCTTCAAGCGATTGATTCGGTGACTCTACTTCAGGGATGTTTTGCGGGGGAGTTTGAGGCGGCTCGAAAGGCTGCGATTCCCGTAGGGATTCTCCTTCGGAGACGCTTCGCGAACGTTCCACGAATCGCGCTGGTTCTGACGGGTCAGTTCGCGGTTTGGGCTGGGGTGGATTGGGTTGAGCGGGAGGGGCAGGCGGTGGAGGCACCTGAGCTTGAGGCGTTATGTTCGTTCGTTGTCCTGGCGGTGCCACCTCCAAGCTAATCCGAATTTTTTGTCCAAATACCTCTTCAAACGCCACTTCAATATTGGATAATTTGCCCTGTGCCATTTTGAATAGCTGCTGAGTACTCACTGCTAGCCGCGCTTGCTCTCCATCAAACCCTACCAAATGGCACTGTTGGCGCACCATCACCTGGGTTGAGTAGGGTTGGATTTGGAGAATTACCTTTTGCCAGGTATTTTCTAAATTGCTGGGCAAAGGTGACGGTTGAGGAATTTGTTCAGGCTGAGATTTAGCGATCGCATCTGCTTCGTCTGCTGGTTTCTGTGGATCTTGATCTCTACTATTTTTTGGCTGATTTGAAACGGGTTGTGCATCCGAATGTGGGATGGTGGTCGGTGAGATGGTGGCTGGGGCTGGGGTGGAAGGATTTGATTGGAGCGGACTGACTGGCTTGTGGGATGGAGTAGGGCGAAGTTGAGCAGTGCTACTGGGCTGGGCGATCGCTGGAGCAGTAGCGGCAGACGGCAATAACCCCATCAGCGTCACTTCTAACCAGAGACGGGGTTGAGTTGTGTTTTTAAGTTGACTTTCGCTGCTGCGGAGATGCTGCTGACTGGTCAGAATTAGCCCAATGTCCAACGTTTGCGTCAGGTCGCAAAGTTGCTGCCAAGTAGCCGGAGTCAGGGCAACCAGATCGCTTCGCTGAGGAGCCGTTTTAGCAATCAGCATATCTCGATAAAAGCTAGCAAGATTTTGCAGGACAATCAGCGGTTCCCGACCCCGATCCATTAGGCGGCGGGTGCTGTCGAGTAACGCTTCTGGGTCATCTTGGGCGATCGCGCCGACTAACTCCAACAAATCTCGCTCCGGCACCGACCCTACCAGATCCCACACCTGCTCCACGCTAATTTCAGTGGGCAATAGGCTTAGTTGGTCTAGCAAGCTTTCCGCATCGCGCAAGCCTCCTTGAGCAATTTGCGCCACCAACGTCACCGCTTCCGCTGTAATTAGAATGCTTTCCTTGTCGGCAATGTGCCGCAGATGATTTGCCATCGGTTCCAATGGAATCCGGCGATAGTCAAACCGTTGACAGCGCGAAATAATCGTGGGCAAAACCCGCTGAGGATCGGTCGTTGCCAGGACGAAGACCACGCGATTGGGAGGTTCTTCCAGCGTCTTCAGCAGCGCGTTAAATGCCGCCGTACTCAGCATATGAACTTCATCAATAATGTAAACCTTGTAGCGGCACTGCACCGGAGCAAACTGCGATCGCTCAATCAGTTCACGAATGTTGTCTACCCCTGTGTTGCTGGCGGCATCAATTTCAATCACATCCAGCGCATCTCCTTTGGCGATCGCTCGACACACCTCACAAACACCACAGGGCGTTTCAATCGGTTTTTTACTGCTGAGACAATTCAGCGATTTTGCCAAAATTCGAGCGCTCGAAGTTTTCCCAGTTCCCCGCGCCCCGGTGAATAAATAGGCAGGCGCAATTTTCTCCTGCCGGATCGCATTAGTCAGCGTCGAGGCGATCGCCTCCTGCCCCACCAACTCCGCAAACGTTTGAGGTCGATATTTATGATGCAGCGGTTCGTAAGACATAAAAGGGGCAGAAGAATTGAGTGACGAATGACGAATAGCGAAAGACTAATGTCGAATGTTGAAGGAATCTCTCTTATTTAGGACTTACGCACTCGCCCCCTAAATCCCCCAATTCTGGGGGACTTTGATCTCTAGCTCCCCCAGAATTGGTAGGGACGATTCTTTAACAGAGGAATAACTCTGGAACCCTTATTCTTTGGTTTACCCTCAAAAGAAGTTGAACCTAAAAATAGGACTTTCAAGAATTTGTTTTCTTTAGAGAATCAACCCTACCCCAGAATTGGGGGTTGGGGGGCAAATTTCGATTGATTTGCGTAAGTCCTGTTATTCTCTTATCCTTCACTCCCTATTCTCTCTAAAATAAAGGATTTTCTTGCGGACATTTGAACTACTTTGCCAATTCACTCACACCTTTCCTCCAGCCCCTTGCTCCACATAAGCCTTACCTGAAAACCTGAAACCCGAAACCCGAAACCCGAAACCCATTAATCTGCCCTCATATATTGCCTTTCTTTGCTGAATATTGCAGATTGTTTCAACCCTGAGTCCGAATGCTTTGTCGGTCAACACTCCGGTGTAAAGTATCTGCATTAGCTGTGTGAGTTAAGCAAATAAGGGAAAACACTCATGGTTCAGCGTGGTTCTAAAGTCCGTATCATGCGTAAAGAGTCTTACTGGTTTCAAGAAGTAGGCACTGTTGCCTCCATTGACCAGAGTGGCATTAAATACCCCGTTATCGTTCGATTTGATCGGGTTAACTATGCTGGGGTCAACACCAATAACTTTGGTCAAAGCGAAGTTGTTGAAGTTGCGCCTCCTACTAAGAAGGCTAAAACCACTGCATCCGGTGGTGAACAAACTACTATCAATGAAAGCACCCGCAGAACGGGTAGTAATGTTGTTACCGATGCCAAGTCTACTGCTAAAGCCGAATCAGGCGAAGGGAGTGGCGTGGTTGAAGGATCTGCTAATCAGGGAACTGAATCTCGTTAAGGAAATCTAATTGATTCCGCAGATGGCTTAGCCTGTTACTAGATAAGCCATCATGCTAGACCTTTTAGAATTTCAGTCGCGTTTTTGGTGAATGGCTGCATCTCTACTAAAATGAATATTCGTACAATATTTATTTTGTGGTGTAGCTGTGCCTGAATTGCCCGAAGTTGAAACGGTTCGGCGAGGGCTTAATCGGCTAACCCTCAATCAAGAAATTCAGGGTGGAGAAGTGTTGCTTAATCGCACCATTGCCCACCCTATTTTTGTGCCCGAATTTTTGTTGGGGCTGACCGGAGCCGCGATCGCCCAGTGGCATCGACGCGGCAAATATTTAATTGCTGAACTGGTTCAAGCAGTTGGCGCTGAGAAATTTCCCACTTCTGCGGGCTACTTGGGCGCACATCTGCGAATGACGGGACAACTGCTTTGGGTGGATGCCGCTGAGCCAGTGCAAAAACATACGCGGGTGCGGCTATTTTTCCAGGGCGATCGCGAACTGCGATTTGTTGATCAGCGTACCTTTGGGCAACTGTGGTGGGTGCCGCCGAACTATCCCCCTGAGCAAATCATCACCGGATTGCAGGCGCTTGGACCCGAACCTTTTTCGACTGACTTTTCGGTTGAGTACTTTTATCAGCAGCTTCACCAGCGCCAGCGCCCCATCAAAAACGCCTTGCTGGATCAACGCATCGTCGCCGGATTGGGTAACATCTACGCCGATGAAGCGCTCTTTTTAAGTGGCATTCATCCCCAAACGCTTTGCAGCAGATTAACTCACGACCAGGTCAAACTTTTGCACAGCACTACTTTGAAGGTATTGCAAGATAGCATTGATGCAAGCGGCACCACTTTTAGCAGTTTTCGTAATGTAGAAGGAATCAATGGTAACTATGGCGGTAAAGCGTGGGTTTATGGCAGGGATGGAGAACTCTGCCGCAACTGTGAAGCGGTGATAGAACGCCTGAAAATGGCAGGGCGATCAGCTCACTTTTGCCCAAAATGCCAACGATAGAGTGTCAGGCATTGTCGTAACGCAGTATTATGTCAACCTGGTGCAGGAACGGCAATGATAAATTATTCGGTTATGCAGAGATGGATTGGCAATCAACGACTGCGATCGCTGAGGCACTTAAAATGGGCGTTGCTAGGGGCGATCGCCAGTTTCATGATTCCTTCATCTGCTTTTGCCCAGTCAGCGGCAGACTATCGCCAGCAAGGACTAAGTTTGCGCGATCAGGAGCGCTATCCAGAGGCGATCGCGGCGCTGCAAAAATCGGTGAAACTGGAGCCGCAAAATCAGTCGGGGCGGGTGTTGCTCGGCTGGACACAGCACAAAGCCGGACAAACTCCGGTTGCTGAGAAAACTTTATCTGAAACCTTTAACCTGAATCCGTTTGATGTGCCAACGCTGAATGCATTGGGAATTGTGTACTTGGTCGGCGGCAAACTTAACCACGCGATCGCGGCTCATTCCTGGGCAGCTTTGCTCAAACCCAACAACGAAATTGCCCATTACAACCTCAGTTTGGCATTTGAGCGAGTCGGACAGTATGACTGGGCGATCGCAACGGCAAAGGAAGCCGCAAAACTAGAACCCAGCAATCCCCATCCCTTATTAGCAGAAGCGATCGCCCATTCTGGAAACCAAGAAACCTCTCTCGCCCAAGCCTCATTTCGCCAAGCGATCGCGATCGACTCGCGCTACAGTGACTCCAGCTTTTTGACTTACCTGAACGAAGCAGGCTTTAGTAGTGATCAAATTCAGCGATCGCAGGATGTGCTGCGATCGCTGTAAAGATTAGACTTCTTGCATAAGTTGGATTTTTGGCACGAGTTTCGCATAGTTTGAATCTCCTAATTTGCCACTTTCGCAAGAGATCTATTCAATCATTCGATTAATCTGCTTAGGCTGAGAATAACCCGGCTCAATGTATCTCGGTCTTTGTGAATCGTTGGTCAAACTCATAAAGAGCGTCAATGTAATTGCGATCGCTACAATTGACCAAAACACACCGGGAACATCACTACCAATTTCGTTGATATTCCGCGACTTTTCACAGACTCGACAGTATTCAATATCATGGCGATTGGGATGGGGCACGACCTGGCAAGGTGGAACAGCGCTGCCTTGATGGGGACAATTCATCGGAACCTCCTGAAGATTTTAAAAATAGACCAGAATCGGGGCAGGACTCCTCATCACTGTTCGTATCGAATGTCTGATATCAACAATCTTTTGTATGTCAATTGTATATACAAAAGATTACTGTTGAAAGTATTTATGTATACAAAATCTATTTGTTTTGAGTAGTTAAAACAAATAGATTTTGTAGTGCAAATTGCTTCAAAATAATTGAATTGTGAGGTTTATGCTGCTGTCGAACCCTTTGATAGCTGCGATCGCGCTTAATATACGAGCCATTAGGACACTCTGCAAAATATCCTTTCTTGCTGCAAAAAAACTGTTGTGTCAAATTGTATATCTTGATTCTATTTAATCGGTAGAGATTGATATACGATTGATTAGTGTGAGAAAGTGATTTTAACTCAATGCAGTAACGTAAATTGAAGCCGACTATGGATAGGAAATTAGTAAGTTTTCGGTTGCCTGAAGACTTAATGCAAGATCTAAGAGACCGGGCAGGCAACGATGGAATTGCAGTCACCGAGCTGGTTTGTAGGCTGCTGCGTCAAGGCTTGCGAACTAGCACCGATGATCGAGTTGCAGCGCTTGAAGACGAGATTCGAGAATTAAGGCACTTACAGCAAATTAATTTCAGCAGTGTCGCCTCAGCCGCTCCGCCCACGCCTGTTTACATGTTTCCTCAACCAGTCGCTTCACGAGAAAGTGACGGTGAAATTAAACAGCGGATGGATGATCTAGAAGCTTTGATGAGAGAAGTGAGAACCAGTTGTGCCAGCATTCCAAAATTAGAAAGCTTGGTGGAAGAAATTCAATCGACTCAAGTGATGGTCTGTGCAGAAAAGGAGCGTGAACGGCAAACAAAGTAGCGAAATGAACCAGTGAGGCATAGAAAGCCCCCTTCTAAGCCTTCACTAAGTAACAGCCCCGTGACAGTGGTGTGTGGTGAGTATATGCCTCAACTCGATCGCATCTACAGGTAAGAAATATGCCTCCAAGCAATCTGCCGAATGTTTTGTGTACTGCTTTAGTCACTGCAAATGTTTTCCAAAACGTTTTGGCAAGACATGATCCTCGCTGCGAATATTATACAAATCTGTTACGACGACTCGCCCCTCGCCCGGTTCAGTGGCACACCACATACTTTGATTGGAATTTAGCGCTGGCTTTTTGGGAGCAGTTTAAGGTAGCAGGAGCAGATCAAGCCTGCAAAGATGCGTATTGGGGATTGTTAAATCAGGTAAAAGCTTGCCCATTTGATCAATCCATTTGGGAACTGTCAGGAGAATTGCAAATTGGCAATTTCTGTGATGCTTTGCGGCTGGCAACGGCGATCGACCAAGCGGTAGACGTGATTGTAACTCAAGAGCCGCAGCAATTTGCTCGAACGGTGGTAGACGCTTATCGCGCCCAAGTAGATGGCTATTTCTATATCACTCTACCAACGGTCTGTGCTGATACCGGGCGTGAAGTGAATCACCACATTGGAGTATTTTCGGTGGGTGCCTTTTTATTGAATCTAGATAATATTGGGCGACTTCCGCTAGTCCAGGTGCCGCGATCGCAGACCTTTCAGTTAGAAAGTCTGCAAATGACTGTTAGCGATGAAAGTGAGGCGACTATTTTATTGAAAGGATGCACTGATCAGATCACCGTCACTGCGGTCGGGCGAACCCCATTCGAGGCGATTCAACGGGCGATCGACCAAGCGGTAGACGAATGGTATGACATCCCCCTGCGGCAGCTCGTTCGCTTTTGGATCAGACCTTCCATCCTAACGGGAGCCGATTCGCCGGTAGAAATGGTGGTGGGTGTAGAGTGCGGCGATTTAAACTTTGAAAGTAGTGCCTGTAGCGGTAACTCCATCCGGGCAGCGGCAGATGCTTATGTGAAAGTGATTAACTCGATTTGTGAGCATCTAGAGCTAAAAGTTCGGGACAAAGAAATCTGAATGCTCTCTGGTTAGTGAAATTACTCACTAGAACTCAGGATTTGCTGAATCATTCGGTTTGACTGAGCGGCATAGCTGCCGCCAAACAGGTTGAAGTGATTGAGGATGTGGTAGAGATTGTAGAGAGTTTTGCGCTGAGAGTAGCTAGAATCTAGAGGGAATGCTGAGTTGTAGCCGCGATAGAAGTCAGCCGGAAAGCCGCCAAATAATTCAGTCATAGCCAGATCCACTTCGCGATCGCCATAGTAAGTTGCGGGATCAAAAATCACGGGTTCACCCGCCTGAGTCACTGCGGCATTGCCTGACCACAAATCACCATGCACTAAAGCTGGCTGTGGATCATGTCCCGATAGTAATTTAGGAATCGCCTTAAGTAAGCGATTTTGACCCGGAAAAATGCCGCCCCGCTCAGCCGCCAACTTGAACTGATAGCCGAGTCGATGTTCCGCCCAAAATTCCGTCCAGTCCATGCTCCAATCATTGATTTGAACCGTCGCGCCAATCGTATTATTGATCTGCCAACCAAACCCTTTGCGGCTGGTGGTTTGGTGCAGTGCCGCCAACTTGTGACCCATTGCTTCCCAACCCGATCCGCTGATGTGGCTCAATTCCAACCATTCCAAAACCAGGTAGGCAGAATCCGCTGCGGTTCCCCAACAAATGGGTTTAGGGACGCGAATCGTTTGACTGGCAAGCATTTCATCGAGTCCTGCCGCTTCTGCTGCAAACATGGCAAGTTGCGTTGCCTGATTCACTTTGACAAAGTAAGTTTGCTGACTGCCAGAAATTGCGTAGCCAGAGTTAATGCAGCCGCCACTCACCGATCGCCGAGTTTCTAGCTGAAAAGGTTGACCAATACTCTGGCTAATGTGCGTTGCGATTTCGTCCCACATAAATTTCCTAAAGAAATAGTTACCACATGCCTTGAACCAGTCCGCCAACGGCAACACAGTTTTTGAATAGTTGTGCGTCACCTACATCTACCATCGCTTCATCTCCTTTGGTGGAGATTGTGACGCTGCCGTTGCTGTATTTTGCGCCCGAAGCAGATTGCATTTGAGGTAGCACAATCACCTTGCTGCCAAAGGTTGCCTGGACGGTTTGATTGTCAAAATACTTTGCCGAGAAGCCTTTTGCGTCATCGCACTGATACACAGCAGTCGTAATGATCTTGGGTGTAGGGTTTGGCGATTGGGCGATCGCGGTCATTGCAAAAACAGGGGAGATCGCCCACGCAGCTAAGATGATCCTAAAAGGAACGATAAACTGGATTGTCATCAGAAAAAGTCCTTAAACTGAGTCTGTTGCAAGGGTAACAGCAATTCAAGCAATTGCATCTTAGTGAATGACAAACATCGATTGAGTTCAGCGGCGATCAACACCGTCGGCATCCTAACCAATTATCTTTAATTTCGCTGCGGCAACGATTTGTTCGGTTGCGATCAACGAGCATAAGGCTGTCCTGTCAAAAGATTAGGGACGACTCGGAGTGTTTAACATTAAATGTACATAGTGTTAAACCCCGCCCCACAGCGCAAGCAGCAATCAAAGCATCCAGTAATCCTAAACTATTTGACAAATGATAGGCTGTGAAATCCGACAGAGCGCGGGCACAATCGGCTTCGGTTGCCCATATCATAGGCAATGGTGCAACCAGTTGTAGCGCTTTACGAACTTGCTGCACATTCTGAGAGTCTTGAACCAGCTCCATGACAACGAAACCAGGAACGCTGGGCACCTCTGCAAGCCTGGAGAACCAGTCTATCGCAGGTGTATATCCTCGTTGAATATCAATCAAAACATCCGTATCTAACAAATATAGGACTTACGCACTCGCCCCCTAAATCCCCCAATTCTGGGGGACTTTGATCTCTAGCTCCCCCAGAATTGGGGGTTGGGGGGCAAATTTCGGTTGATTTGCATAAGTCCTGAAATACATCAAATTTCCTATGCCTGTGTTCGTGCTTCAGCCTCTTGGCGCAGATGTCGAGCATGAACTTGGCTATCGATAATATCCGGTCGTGAGTTAATCACCCCTTCGGCTTGCCAGTAAGCCACAAGATCTGCACCCGTTTGAAGTGGATTGTTCAGAACGGTTCTGACTGATAAAACCCGGAGAATGTATTCAGATAGAGACAGGTTTAGCCGTAAAGCTTCAGTGGACAGTTCATTCTCCAGATCCAAGGGCAAATCTAAGCAGATACTCATTTCCACGTTCCTCGTTAATGGATATTTTAGATGGATAATAATCTCGAAAGGCTTCTCTCATAAAGACTCAGCACCTTACAAACAGTGAATAGCAGTGACAACCCTTTTTGCAAGCTCTCTCACTCCGTTTCGGGGCGAATCGTGACGATCCCATAGGCGCTGGAAGAAAGATAGCGCTGAACCGCAACTTGCACTGCTTCAGCATCGATCGCCTGAATGTAGTCAGGATAGTGAATCGCCGGTTCTAAATCTCGCAGCAAGGTGTGATAGTAGCCATAAAGCCCAGAGCGATCGCTGGGAGTTTCGTTCCCAAACACAAAGCTATTGGCGGTGCGAGTCCGAATTTTGGCAATTTCCAGTTCAGTAACCAGATCTGTTTGTAGCGTCTGGAGGTGTTGGGCGATCGCCGCTTCCACCACCGCCAGATTTTCGGTCGGCAACTGCGCCGAGATATAAAATGCGCCCTGATGCAGATAGCTCATGTTGCTAGCAGAAATGTTCGAGACCAATCCGCGTTCTTCGCGTAGCTCACGAACTAGCCGCGATGTGCGACCTCGACTCAGCACCGATGCCAACACATCCAACGCATAGGTTTCTTGGAGATCGTTCAAGCCAGGCACCCGCCAGATCATCATCAGT
>Ga0163154_10002359_pt1 | contig 27746 bp, 25 predicted proteins | sample OliLakLV19MP9P1_FD_148649 | JGI IMG/M metagenome (GOLD analysis project Ga0163154, IMG submission 148649) | Freshwater microbial mat bacterial communities from Lake Vanda, McMurdo Dry Valleys, Antarctica - Oligotrophic Lake LV.19.MP9.P1 | ecosystem: Environmental > Aquatic > Freshwater > Lake >... | reverse complement strand
GTTCAGCGCGGCGCCTTTTAACAACTGATCGCCGACGACCCAGAGGGACAAGGCGTTATCCAACGCACAGTCTTGCCGGATCCGGCCTACGGCACAATTAAACTGACCTGAGTATTGAATCGGCATCGGGTAGGATTTAGTGGAAGGATCATCCATGAGGTCGATCCCCGGTGCGTCCTTTAAAACGGCGCGGGCTAAATCTGGGGTGATCGCCTTTTCGAACTCAGCGGTCAAACTGATCGCATGTGCACGCAAAACAGGAACACGTACGCAGGTTGCTGATGCTTTCAAGGCGGGGTGATCTAGAATTTTACGGCTTTCATTGGCCAGCTTCATTTCTTCTTTTGTATAACCCGAATCCAAAAACACGTCGACCTGAGGAATGACGTTAAAAGCGATCTGGTAAGGCAAGGCCTTCACAGTGACCAGTTCGCCTTTTTCTAATTGTTTAATTTGATGCTGCAATTCCTCCATGGCCTGAGCACCCGCGCCCGAGGCGGCTTGGTACGTCGATGCAATCATGCGTTTGAGCCCAAATTGTTTGTGGAGAGGATAAAGGGCCATGAGCGTAATAGCCGTTGTGCAATTCGGGTTTGCGATAATACCCTTGTGCGACGAAATGGCGTGCGCATTGATTTCTGGGATGACCAATGGCACTGAATCGTCCATGCGAAAGGCTGAAGAGTTATCAATGACCACCGCGCCCGCTTTGACGGCGTGAGGTGCAAATTCTCGGGAGATCGAGGCACCCGCTGAGAAGATGGCGATATCGACACCCTGAAATGAATCCGGAGTGAGTTCTTTGACCGAGTATTCTTTACCAGAAAACGTCAGTTTTTTTCCCGCCGACCGTGCTGAGGCAAGGAGAGTGAGGTGACCGACTGGAAACGCACGGCGTTCCATGGTCTCAAGGAGTTCGATTCCAACGGCACCAGTGGCTCCGACAATGGCAATGTGAGGATTAGCTTTCATATGGAAATAGAGCGGTATAAATTACCGGTAAATGGCTGAGTCACAAGAGTTAAATCTATTCGTCTCCATTCCGATGCAAACCGTCCAGGTTCGGTCTGGGGATTGTGTTTCTTGCGAGTTTCCAGTTTCAACGTCAAAATTCGGCTTGGGTTCGGTCGAGGGGAGTCATTGCACCCCGCTGGGGAAGTTTGAGGTCATGGAAAAAATGGGTGACGGTCTGCCCCTCCGAGCTATTCTGAAAAGTCGGGTATGGGCGGGTGCCGTTTGGGATTCTATTACTTCTCCTCCGGAGCTTTGCGAGAAAGACCTGATCCTTACGCGCATCCTCTGGCTAAACGGACTTGAGGCTCATAACGCTAACACTTATTTCCGTTACATCTACTTCCATGGGACTAACCAAGAACAAAAAATTGGGTCCCCTCAGTCCGATGGATGCATTCGCCTCCGCAACGAAGATATGGTTAAGCTCTACGATTTGGTTCCCGTCAAAACCAAAGTAGAAATTAGATGAGGTGTTGGATTCTGCCGGTGTTAGTCTAACCAGATCACACGCAGGGATTCAATTTTCCTACCGCTTATGATTTCGCAGAAGGTAATAGTCGAAACTGTCGACCAGCGCTATCCAACTGGCTTCCACAAGGTTGTCGGAGACTCCCACGGTACCCCATTGTTTGTGTCCGTCTGAAGATAAAATAAAAACACGCGTTCGAGAGGACGTTCCCCGGTGTGACTCAAGGATACGAACTTTGTAATCTGTGAGTTCAACCTTTTTGATAGATGGGTAATAGCGCTCGAGTGTTTTGCGCAAGGCCGTATCCAAGGCGTTAACAGGGCCGTCACCTTCGGCGGCTGTGAGGGTTTCCTCCCCGTCGATTTTGAGTTTCACGGTGGCTTCGCAATCAAGGGCATCCAAGTCGGAGCTTTTAAACATGGTCACGTGATATTCCAGCAACTCAAAAAAGCGTTTATGATTTCCCAATGCCTTTTTGATCAATAAATCTAAGGACCCTTCCGCTGCTTCAAATTCGTAGCCTTCGGATTCGAGTTTTTTAATATTCGAAAGGATTTTCTTCACCTCAGGCAAATCTTTATCGAGTTTGTACCCGAGTTCTTCAGCTTTCATCAGGATATTGCTGCGCCCGGATAATTCCCCAACGAGAATACGTCGGACGTTGCCAACGGTTTCCGGTTCAATGTGTTCGTACGTGCGCGCGAGTTTTTGCACGGCGTTCACGTGCATACCGCCTTTATGCGCAAAACAGGTCTGTCCAATGTACGGCGCGCGAATATCGTGACGTACGTTGGCAATCTCATCTACAAATAACGAAAGCTCACGCAAATGCTTAAGTTGACCCGAGTTAACAACAGGCACTTTCATCTTGATGGCGAGGGTGGGGATGACCGTCGTTAAATTACAATTACCTGTACGTTCTCCGTACCCGTTGATCGTACCCTGAACCTGGACCGCCCCGTTTTGAATGGCGATGATCGCATTCGCAACGCCCAATCCACAGTCGTTATGTGTGTGGATCCCTATTTTAGTCGTCACACGTTTGCGGACCTCCTGAACAATGCGTTCGATCTCCTCAGGCATGGTGCCTCCGCATGTATCGCATAACACCAGAAAATCGGCCCCTGCTTTTTCTGCGGCCAAAAGTGAGTCGATCGCGTACGCGGGATTATCCTTATAACCATCAAAAAAATGTTCTGCGTCGTAAATCACTTCGCGACCATGGTCCTTCAAGAACCGGGTGGTATCACCAATCATGGCTAAATTTTCGTCCGGAGTGGTGCGCAGAACTTCGGTCACTTGGAGTAACCATGTTTTTCCAAAGAATGTAATGACTGGAGTTTCAGCCTCAAGCAATAGACGCACCTGATCATCGGATTCTACAGGCGTACCAGCTTTGCGGGTCGACCCGAAGGCGGCAATTTTAGCATGATGCCACTTACGTTTCGACGCCTCGTGGAAAAAAGCGATATCTTTTGGATTCGATCCCGGCCAGCCCCCTTCGATATAGTGCATCCCAAATTGGTCGAGCTTTTCGGCAATACGGATTTTGTCAGTAAGCGAAAAATTGATGTCTTCGCCCTGCGATCCATCGCGCAGTGTGGTATCATACAAAGTAACTCCCGATTTCATAGGAGCCGAAAAGACTGCCGATTTCAGGAGCCGGTAGCAAGGAACAAAAGTTCCAAAAGTGTTTTTTATGTCAGTAATAAGGATCCCGCCTTCTAGGAGGTGGACTGTGCATAAAGATTTGTGAACGATCGGGGTGATTTGATGGGGTCGTTCTGAAAAGTTGTGTTTTTCTCGAGCCACGCGTATGTTTCGGGGTGTGACGGTATTCCAATTTCAACTTATATTTCGAGTCGGACTTCGCGTAATCGTGGGTTTGCTCGTGATATCATCAGCGTCGTTCGCGGCGGCGCCGGACGAAAAAAAATATTACGAGACAGGGCGCGAGGCCTATGCGAATGATTTATTTGACGTAGCTGAAATCAATTTTATCCGATTGTTGGAGATGTTTCCACAATCGGGTTATGGACCTGAGACGCGGTTGTTGTTAATCGAATCCTTGGTGCGGCAAGGAAAATACGACGAGGCTATCAGAGGCTGTCAAAACGCATTAAACCGTGACCCCTGAGCCTAGAACCCCAACGCAATTCTATTCTGGATGGGAGAATCCTTCAGTAAAACAGGCAGGTACGATGAAGGAATAGCGACGTTTCAGAAGGTCATAGCGGATAAACCCGAAAGCCAAATGGGGCGCAACGCCACATTGAGTCTTGCGTGGACGACCTGGCTTAAGGGCGACGTGACCACGGCGACTGAGGCGTTAAAAGCAGCCACCGAGAAGTATAAAGGTGACCCTGAAGGCGCGAAGGCTTCTTTATTGCTCGCAAAAATTGCCCTACAACAGAAAAAATTTGAGAGTGCCTCCACACAACTTGATCGAATCATGGCAATGAAAGTGCCACGCCCCATTTTGTTAGAAGCTCAGTTTTTGCGTGCTCAGGTGTACATTGTAAGTAAACGGTATGAAGAAGCTCTGGCGTTACTTAAACCCATTTCCGAAGATAAAAAGGGGGCTGGTTCTGAGGTTTTGACTGATACTTGGTTCTCGCTTGGAACCGTTTATTTTTTCCAGAAGAAATACGATGAAGCGGCCAAAGCGTTTGAACTTGTGTTTACCAAAGGTGATTCCCTCGCGCGACGTCGTGAGGCTTTGGAGCAGTACGTTTTATGTTATGTGCAACTCAATCGCACGAATGACGGGATCACAAGGCTCCGGTCCGTCATCGAAAAAAATCCTGATAAACCACTCGCAATCGAAGCGTCTTTTGTAATTGCGCACATACTCTCGGACCAGAAAAACTACGAAGCAGCCCTTGCTGAATATCAGGGCATCATCGCTCGATATCCTAAAAACAACCGGGCTTTCGATGCATACGCGCAGGCATCCGAGACGTGTCTTCAACTTAAGCGGGTGGAGGAAGCGGTTGAATACATGACGCGTGCCCGGAAAAACTATACCGGGGCTGAGTTTGTGGCGAGGACATACTCAAAAACAGGTGACATCTATTTAGCCGCGAAGGATTACGAAAAAGCTGAAGAAGCTTATAAAAAGTTGATTACCGAATTCCCTCGGACAGTATATGCAGAGGGTGCCTTGTATCATTTAGGCAAGACTTATACCGCAGCTGAGAACTACAAAGGGGCCATCACCGCTTACCAGAGTTTGATTACGCAATTCCCGAAAAGCAGCTACGCGGACGTGGCCCAATTTGAGGTGGCGAAAGTCAGCTTACTAGGAGGGAATTTCCCAAAAGCCCGCGAAGCATACGCTGAGCTTTTGGAGCGGTACCCCAATAGCCCGCAGGCACCCAGTGCGTTCTTTGGAGTAGCCGACAGTTATTATCGAGAAGGCAAGTTTGTTGAAGCCGCAAAAGAATATGCCGAATTTGCGGTGAAATATCCAAAGCATGAATGGCTGGCGTTAACGGCGTATAACCGCTGTCTTGCGATCGCTAAACAGGGACAGGAAGAGAAGACGTTGGCGGAGTTTGCGAGCTTTTTGCAAAAACATGAGGGGACAGCTATAGCGGCCCAGGCCCTTTTTTGGATGGGGAATTATTATTTTTCAAAACAGGATTTTGGTAATGCAAAAGCTCGGTTTGAGCAATTGGCGCGCAAGTTTCCTAAGGACGACCTCGCAGACGACGCGATGTATTGGTCGGGAAAATGTGCGATGTTCCTTGAGGATTATCAGAACGCCAACAAACTGTTTCAGCAGGTCGTGGAAATGCCTGGCACTGCGTTGAAATTTGATGCCCGTATGCGGCAGGGCGACGCACTCAGGCAACTGGATCAGTTTGAAAATGCGCTGGTGGTTTACGAAACCGTATTAAAAGAAAGCACGACCCCTGACGAACTCAACGAAGCGCGATTAGGTAAAGCTGTCTCCCTGTATACTTTAAAGAAATACGATGAGGCCATATCCGTTTTTCAACAGGTGGTGGATTCAAGTCACCAGAATGTATTTCTCGCAAACGAAGCGTCTTATCGACTTGGCAAATGCCTCGAAAAGGTCGGTAAAATAAAAGAGGCGCTCGCGGTCTATATGGACGTTGTTTATGGAAATGGAGAACCCGACCCTTCCGAGCTTGGTGCAGACTCTATGATCGCACGGGCACCATCGACTACTACCAATGTGGCTGCAGCCTCTAAAGAATTTGTCTGGTACGGGAAGGCCGCATTCGATGCAGGGTTGATCAAGGAAAATGAGGGAGAATGGGAAGCCGCACTTGCGATCTATAAACGCGTCGAAGTGTGGGGCGGCCCAAACAGCGCGGAGGCGCGGGATCGTAAAATAAAGTTGATGAACGAACATTTCGTTTTCTAGCATTATGAAGTTTACCTGGATCGGAGCCGCAGGGTTTATTATCGAAGCAGGTCAGGATATCATTCTCGTTGATCCCTATTTATCCCGGCCATCCTCAGCGCGGCCGGCCATGGACAAACCTGAGATTGATTTCAACCGGGTCCGCGCCATTTTTGTGACCCACGGGCATTTTGATCATGCCATGGATATCCCCGCTTTGTTCAGCGCGCATCCAGTTCCCATTTTTGGTCCTCCTTCGGTCATGGAACTTTTAGTCAGCAAAGGAGTGGGCGGAGCTTGGCTTCGTCCTTTGCTCCCGGGTCAAGATGTTGATTATGGCGTGGTTAAGGTTCGGGCCGTTCCGAGTAAACATATTGTGTACGACGTCCCCTTGATTTTTCGCACGCTCATCCGATGTTTGTGGCGGCTGCCGGAGATGATTCGTTTAGGTCGTGACTGGCCTATGTGCGAAGTGTACGGGTACATTTTTGAATTTGAAGGAGTCTCCGTTGCGCATTTTGGATCTGCGGGGTGGGATCCAGATATCATATCTTCATTAAGCCCAGATATTGCTCTAATCCCTGTGCAAGGCCGCACAGATATTTGTCGAGTGGCTGCCGAAATGGTCGACCTGATAAATCCGAAGGTTGCGGTACTCCAACATTGGGATGATTTTTATCCGCCTTTAAGTCAACTAATCCCACTTGAACCGTGCCTCGATCAACTCAAGGGCAGAAGTAAAAGGTATTTCGTGCCCACTATCGGCAAATCATTTGATGTGCATTCGCTTCTGGTTTCTTGAATTCACAACCGAGCGGCCAATTATACAAGGTGATTTAATAAATCTCGCAATACGGAAGAGGCTTTGCGGGAGGTATCGAGAGAAACTACGCGGGGACCGAAAAAAGCCACTATTTCTGAGGCATGCTTCTCATAAACCTTTAAGCGATTGTCGAGCACAGTATGATCTTGATCGTCCAAACGCTGTTGCTGTTGGCTGCGTTTTACAATTCGAGAACGAATCTCTTCTACTTCACATTTAAAGTGGAAAACATGTGAAATTTTTAAATCATGATCGAGGTCTTGGGCTTGGACCAAGGTTCGAGGGATTCCATCAAGAATGACAAAATCGATATTTGAGGAGTGCGAAAGTTCGCTCAATTTTTTACGAAAAAGGTTCAACGTGAGGGCGTCGGGTACAAGGTTTCCGTTGGCAGTGACCTCCTGCACGCTTAATCCTATGGAGGACTTTGGATCCAACCCGCGAAAAACTTCTCCCATTGAGATATGCACGAAACCCGGTAGAGCCGAAAGGGCTTTTGCGTGGGTTCCTTTACCCGAACCCGGTGGGCCGAGGAAAACAAGAAGTTGAGTGTTTAATGTCATGGGGAAATGAAAGTTCTATCTTATTCAAATGCACAAGTGCGGAAACGTAGGAAAGAATGGACTTTATCCGTAATTACCATAACTTTCATAAAACAGAATACTTTTTAATATGCAGAAGTTGGGGAGTAAAGGAATGTTTATTAAGTGTGGTGGTATTTCAGTATAAGGAGTGAGGCTATGAAAATAAAACTTTTTGTCTTAAGTGTATGGGTTTGCGCATTAGTTTCTTGTCAGAAGCCCACGGATGCTCCAGCACCGGGTGATACCCCTAAATCTTCAACAAGCCCTACGGCTACTACGGAAACAAAAATAGAAGGCCAGGCGGCGAATGCAATCAAAGTCAGTATTCCCGCGGGGCATCAAATTTTTAGTGTTGTCGTTGACGATATGACAGGCACGCGCGTGCGAAATTTAATTAGTATGGGGAAAGTGACATCCCACGGAGGAAGCGCCACATCAACAACAGCCCAAGTCATCAATGTGGTATGGGATGGAAAAGATGACGATGGAAAAGAAGTCATAAAAGGAACGTATAAAGTGCGCGGGGTCACGGCACCCGAACTAGATGCCCTTTACGAATACAGTTTTTATAACCCCGGCAACACACCTTGGCATGGGACGCCTAACAGCGGTTGGGGGTCTAATCATGGTGATCCCGTTGCGATAGCATGCCTTCCAGCGGGAGTAGATTCACCATGGCGCACAGTGGTTTCCTGTAATGGGTCAGAAGGAACTGATTTTATGTTTGTGATTGGGAAGACCGACCAGAAAATCCACGGTTGGTACACGGCTTGGGGGTCTTCGATGGCAGTTGACGTGGTGAGTAACGAGGTCTACTCCGCCCAAGGGAACTCGTTAAAAAGGTTTTCAGCGGGGGATGCCAAGCTTGTTGGGTGGAAAAAACCAGCAGGGGTGGTTAACGAATTAAAGATGGCTACGGAAGTTACATCTCTTTCGGTTTCAACATCAAATGCCGCCGTTGTAATTAAAGCAGATGCAGGGAAAGGATTAAAATCCGCGAACCTAATCCTCATGGATCGGTTTTCAGGTAAAACCAACGCGGGATTCGAATTAGCGAGCCCCATCAAGGTGGCTTACGCGCCAAACGAAAAGCTTTACGGTGTAGTGAGCAATGCCATGAGCTTTGGGGAAATAAACATTCAGACCGGAGTACACACGCCCATTGCCTTACCCGGACTAGAAAAGGCAGGGGCATTTAATTTTGATCCAAGTGGTCAATTATACATTTTTGACGAAGGGTCGGATAAACAAGTTAAAATATATAATCCTGATTTAAAGACCGTGGCCAGGACAGTGGGAGTCAAAGGGGGGGCTAAAAAGGTTGCCGCATACGACGCCAATGGGTTCTATGGGCTTTTGGCACTTGATATTGATGACCGAGGGTTTCTTTGGACAAGCGAAGGAGCGCATCCACGCCGGCAGGCCGTTTGGGATAAGGACGGCAAACTGGTCAAAGAATTCGTAGGCAGTACTTATTACGGAGCATGGAACTCTCAACTGCACGATCAGGATCCAACTCTTGCCGGAGAGTGGAATGTCATTCTCAAGGTTGATCCAGCCCAAACACAAAGTTATAAAGTTTTAAAATTCATTACATCGGGTAAAAAGGAAGGGTCCGCTTTTAGTGTCGAGAATGGAGTCCCTTGGGCTTACTTTCATCGAAATCAGTTGTTCAGGAGTAAGGCTTCTGGGACCGAGCACGAATATTTGGTGTCTACATCCACATTCCCCACGGTTTATTTAAAAAAAGGTGATGATTACCGGCCCGTAGCGGCCATGTGGACAAAATCAATCCATGCATCCATTAGTCCCTATTCAGTTACTGGAGACCCGGATGGAACAATCTATATGTGGTCAGACCTGAACGAAGACGAGCTACATACTCCCAATGAGATTGTAACATTCCCTGGGACGACCGGGTCGAACGGAAAGGATATATTTCCATTTCCACACAATTTCCATTTGTACAATGGTGGATACGAAATCAAACCCACACGTTGGTCTGCTGCAGGAGCCCCTATTTACGAGTCGCAAGGTCTGCGTAAAATCGACTTTAAAACCGAAAAAGTGGCGGATCGCGTGAAAAACGACCCGGCGAATCGTCAAAAAGCGAATCAATTTATGGTCCGCGTGGGCAATCATTTACAATCTGGGTTTGGCGATTGGCCATATTTTTTTACAGGCGTCAGTTATTGGACAGACCTTGACGGTAAAGTTGTTGCCACTCGCAAAGTTAAAGGAGGTGGTGTTCATGGCTCAATGGCGGTACCTGCTCCCCTACCCGATGGCGAAATGCTTGGGGAACTTTTTGTAGCGGGGACCGCCGAAACCGAAGCCGGATTCGTTATGGCTATTCATGGGAATTATGGTCAGGTCTATTTCTTAACTGAGGACGGCATATTTATTTCCAGCATCTTTAAAGATGCTCGGAGTAATCCTGATCCATGGGGTGATAAAGTCGTTCGTGGAAAGAGCTGGAAGAACATTTCCATGTATCAAGAAGCTTTTTGCGGATGGTTTGGAAAACAGGATGACGGAAAAATGCGATATATGTTTGGTCACACTTCGGCAAATGTTGTTGAAATTACTGGCCTCGATAAGATGAAACGGTTTGACGCTGGGAAAGTGGCTTGGAACCCCGCCCCTAAATAAAACCCATAAATCTGTGGGATAATTAAAACCGATATGAGGTCACCTTTTAAAATGAGGCTCATCAGTTTTGTAGCGACCACTATTTATATCCTTACGCCGGATATGGGCTGGGCTCATGATTTTCGGTTGGAGTTGCCCACAGAAAACAAAGCTATCCTTTCTGGATCGGAAGCTGATTACTTTCAGCCGACCATTAGTAAAAGAATCAAATCAGGAACGTTTGGTTATGTTCGGTCTACTGATTCACAGGAGCCGCCAAGGTTCTATAATCAGTTTCATGAAGGATTAGACGTTAAACCCGTTCGTCGAGATGAAAACGGAGAGCCGCTTGACCCCGTTTTAGCAAGCGCCGCCGGAACCGTGGTTTACTTAAACGAACGATCTGGGAAATCCAACTACGGAAAATACGTAATGGTGGAACATGATTTTAGAGGATTCAAAGGATTCACCCTGTATGCACATCTTAATACCATAACGTGCCGGACCGGGCAGAAAGTCACCACCGGAGATGCTTTAGGGAGCTTAGGATATACTGGGGCTGGGATAAATAAGGAAAGGGCTCATTTACATTTTGAATTTAATGTCATGATCAATCGGCATTTTGCAGAGTGGTTCGACCGCCTCGGGAAAGGTTTTGATAAGGATCCCAATGATCATGGAGTGTATAACGGAATCAATTTTAATGGTTTTGACCCCTTACCGCTACTGACGTTATCGACTCAAAGCGAACCGATGACCGGTGCTCGATTATTTCAATTAGAAAAACCTCAATTCAAAATATTGATCCCAGCAGGCCGGGATTATTGGGATTTTCAAAAGCGTTATTCGTTTACGGTCGAAGAAGGGATTGAAAAAGAACTGCCCAATTCATGGATCGTGACCTTTAACCGAATTGGTACGCCCATCCGTTTCCAGCGGTCATCCGAGGAAGGTGAAATACCCAAACTCCTGTGGTTTGACCACACCCTTGGATACCATAGATCTTATTCAAGAGGATTGGTGACACATACCACAGATAAGAAAGCGGAAATCTCTGGTTGGGGTCACAAATGGCTCAGTCTGCTCACCTTTTTGCCAGACTAGCGAGCAGGTCAGGCTCTTAAAATTCGAAATGCTCTTGTTGTCCAGTTGTAGGTTTTAAGCCCAGTTTTTCGAAGGTTAATTTGGTGGCCACGCGACCAGTCGGGGTTCTTTTTAGGTAACCCTTTAGGATTAAGTACGGCTCATAGACTTCTTCAACCGTGCCTGATTCTTCACCTACAGCGACGGCCAACGAGCTCAAGCCTACAGGGCCGCCGTCGAATTTATGGATGACCGTTTCCAGGATTCGTTTATCCATTTCATCGAGACCGTCGGCATCTATTTCGAGCATTTGTAAGGCTTGATCAGCGACTTCGGTGGAAATTTTATTGTTAGCCCGGACTTGGGCGAAGTCGCGGGTCCAGCGGAGTAGGCTATTAGCGACTCTTGGGGTGCCGCGGGAGCGGCGCGCAATTTCCAAGGCTCCATCTGGAGTGACTTCAATTTTCAGGAGACCCGAGGAACGTAGAATAATTTTTTGAAGATCTTCGACCTTATAATAATCGAGCCGATTGGATAACCCAAACCTTGAACGAAGTGGCGAACTGAGCATTCCACTCCTTGTTGTGGCCCCAATCAGGGTAAAACGAGGAAGATCCAGCCTTACGCTTCGAGCATTGGGCCCTTGGTCGATCATAATATCGAGTTTGAAATCTTCCATGGCTGGGTAAAGGTATTCCTCAATAGTCTTTTGAAGCCGATGAATTTCATCGATGAATAAAATGTCGCGCTCGCCTAATTTAGTGAGTAAACCCGCCAGATCCCCCGCTTTTTCGATAGTAGGCCCGGACGTTGTTGTAATATTTGAGCCCATGGCTTTGGCGACAATATAGGCCAACGTCGTTTTACCGAGTCCCGGTGGCCCGCTAAACAGGAGATGGTCCAAAGATTCGGACCTTTGCTTTGCGGCTTCAACAGCCAGTTCCAAACGCTCCTTGATCTTTTCTTGGCCGGTAAACTCAGTAAAGAATGAGGGCCTGATGCTACTTTCAAAAGGAACATCAGCCGTTATCGCGGTTCTGTGAATAAAATCATCGGGCATTTAAACTTTTCTTCTTTTTCTTCTTTTTCTTTTCAATTTCAGGGGGCTTAACTTCAATTTTGAATTGCAACAAGTTTACATCGCTGCTGGAGGACCAGAAGTTTCTTCTGAGTGGATACACCTTGTAGACCTGATACCCCGGAATGTCACTTTTAGAAAGAATCCAATAGGGGTTATCATTTACACCTGTCACAGAATGAACATTTTGGCGCGGCGGTGAGCCGGGCGGAAGATTTTCGGGGTGCGCATAAGCGTACCATCCGTTGATGGTATATCCTGCATCAATAATGGTAGTTGGATTTCCCTTCACCTTCAAATCATTGTAGGCATGAAGAAGTTGCTTTTGATGAGAAATATGGTCCAAGGTTCCCGTGATACTAATGACCATCCACAATGCGGAGGCAGCAAACCCAAAAAGAAGTCGAGCGTTTGACATTTGCAGGTTGCGAAGGCAAAGAAGAATTAAACCGGGCATGAGCCAGATATAATAGCGATCACTAAAAACCCATAATAAGGCCATCATGATTGCCAGCAAAAATGTGTGAAGGTAGACAATAAAATGGACGTCTGAAATAAATTTACGATATTGATTGATCGTTTCGGCGATCGTGACAAGTAAGATTCCAGCAGAAACCATTGCCAGACCGAGGACGATAAAGAATGCCTCAAAGGGTACAGTACGGGTCCTGAAGTCTCCCGAGATATAACCGCGACTCTGTCCGAGCTCGAGCAGATTAAAAACATGAGAGGGTGGGATGGGATCAGGAAAAACGAACTGTTGCCATTGGCCAATGACCCCGAGTGTTCCGACAAGGGCAATGCCCCAAAGATATTTTATAACTTTTTCCCGCTTAAAAAGGGCGAAGCTTAAAGGAAACAGGAATAGGCTTATATTGAGGGCGCCCCTTACTGATTTATAAAATACATCCGACAAGTAGCCCGAATAATATTCAAAAAGGACCATCGGTTGTAATGTAGGTGCGGCTCCAGTGCCGAAGACGGTTTTCGTGATCAGGTACCCAGTGGCTGCTAATGTGGCGAATGTAAGGATGGGAAGTATTTCTACAAAATCAACGTATTGCCGCCTTCGATGGAGCATTCGGTAAACGAGTAAGGCGAGAGCGGGAGTGATGCCGTACTGTTTAATAAAAAAAGCAAGCAGGTTGAAAATAACTCCGAGCCAAATTAAATCTTCACGCTGTTTTTTCTGACCCACTACATAACAAAAAAGCGTCATTTGAATGAGTGCCCAAAACGGAACCTCCGTCATAAATGACATGCTCAAGAGAAAAAAGGGCGGAAGCGCACCCATCAGAAAAGTGGCAAGCCATGCGGGTTTTTCAGCAATATCAAGCTCCTTCAGCAGAAGATAAAAACTCCAGAGGCCGAGGAGGGCCAATGAATAGGTGGCTAAATGCAGGGCTCCAAGAGAGAAGCCTGTCGGAAGGCAAAAAAGAGCACCCCAAAATAAACTGGTGAAGAAGTAGTGACTGCTCCAATCCATGAATTCAACTTTTACAGTCAGCAAAAAATTTTCGACACTCCAAGCCGTGGCCCAATCATCTAAAACAAAGTAATCTTGCCATGGCCTAATAATGAGGGCGATGAGCACTCCTGCGGAAAGAAGGAGGAAAAAAGATTTAAAACGGGATCTAAAAAAACGTATACCAGCCGGAAGCATGGCGACATTTAAAACAAAAAGAGCTCGCCTGTCGAAAAGTTTCCTATTAAAGCAGAAGTTCTATGGCACGCCCCGATTTAAGACAAACCTCTCAACTTCGTAACTTAACCCTTCAAAAAGACATTGCCCCGCACGCCGCCGGGTCGGTTCTGATTGGATTTGGCAATACAAGGGTCATCTGCTCGGTCATGGTAGAAGAATCGGTTCCCCGTTGGATGAAGGAACAGGGAGTCGCGGGCGGATGGGTCACTGCCGAGTACAGCATGTTACCTTATTCCACGTTGGACCGGAAACCACGCGATATCACCAAGGGTCGGATCGATGGTAGGAGCCAGGAAATTCAGCGATTGATCGGGCGGTCATTGCGCGCGGTCGTGGATTTAGAAAAATTGGGTCAGAGAACCTTGTGGGTGGATTGCGACGTACTTCAAGCGGACGGAGGCACTCGGACAGCGTCAATCACGGGGGCGGTGATCGCCCTTTTACTTGCCTTTAAAAAACTAAAAACGGAAGAAAAAATCAAGGAACTCCCCTTAAAACAGTTTGTGGCTGCGGTGAGCGTAGGAATCGTTGACGGGGAAGCCGTTCTGGATCTTTGTTATGTGGAAGATAGCCGGGCATCGGTAGATATGAATATTGTGATGACCGAAAAGGGGGAGTACGTTGAGATTCAGGGCAGTGGGGAGGAATCCACGTTTACAGAAGAGCAATCTAAAGAAATGATGGTTTTGGCGAAAAAAGGCATCATGGACTTGGTAGAATTTCAAAAGGCTGCCGTAGAGTAGGTATGATGCGGAAGTTTCTTTAAAATTTGGATAAAATGTGCAACTTTTGCTTTATCCAATTGTTGTGATGAGTATGGGAGAGCCGAAGGACGATTTGTGGGAGTTAATGGGAAAAGCCCGAAAGGTTGAAGCTCCCCCATGGTTTACGGACCGAATCCTTCGGGAAGTTGAAAAAGCCGAGCAAACGGCCACTCCGACAAGGTGGGAAGGTTTACTACGCTGGTGGGCTCCTGCTTCAATTGGAACGATGGTGGCAGCCAGCTTGCTATTTGTTTTTGTGGGAGAATTTTCAAAAACTCAACCTGGCCAACCGAATGTGAATCCTGGGATAGCGGCTGTTTTGCCTACTTCCCCGAAATCGCCGGTTGTCATTGTACTTGAAGAACACAGGGTGGTGAGTGCTGCTCAAATTACCAATATTTCAAGTGTTTCCGAGACATCTCTCTCGGCTGCAACCAACATTACCGGGGGATCACGGACCTTTCTAAATGTTGAGGCTGTCCCTGTTAGTTTTGGGGGTCACTCGCCTTTCGATCCGTAAATTGTCCTTATTTTGATGAAATCCCTTTGGCACTCGGCTCTCTTAATTCTGTTCTTGCTTGGGCACACAAGTCTGGCAGCGGAGGAAAAAAACATATCGCGCAGTGAAAAGCGTAAGCTCAATAAGGCATACAAAAAAGCTGATCCCGCCCGAAAAGCTGAAATTACCTCGATGATTCGGGACTTTGCTGCTCTTCCACCCAATAAACAAAAGGAACTCCTGGCAAATGCCAGGTCTTGGGAATCCCTCTCTGAGGAGGAAAAAGAGTCATTACGGAAAGAGGTTCATCTTCAACAGCTGGCCCAAATAGCGGCTTTAACTCGAAGATTAAATGAAAATCATCTGTCTGTGCCCATCGACAAACAGGAGGCCTTTTTTAATGAATACCAATCCCAGCGAATGCATTTAATCGAAAAAATCCGTTTGGAATCCCAAAAAAAATATCCCACTTTTAATGCGCTACCTGATGAGAGGAAACTTGAAATTAAACGGAAAATTTTTGCTGATTTAGTGAAGCGTGATAACGTCCTGTTTCGTACTACTGCACTGGTTTATACCTCCAAAGCCGGTGGAATGAAGCGGTAAGGAACTAGCATCCCTGTTGAGTCACTCATTTACATTGATTTTTCGAGTCTCTTTTAGCAACTTTGAAGTTGTGGAACGCGAATAGCACCGGTTTCTAAAACCCCAAGGAATTTATGCATAAACGACAATTTTTAAAATCCATTGCCACAGCCTCTTTGGGCTCCTTATTTTTGCCAGCTTATGGAACAGGGGAAGAAACCATCGTAGAAGGCGAAAAAACGGCATCCGGAACGGATATACTGGCTCCAGCCCAAGCCCCCGCATCGCACGCACCCTCTATTGTTCGCCGCGGCCCCCATTCGATCTCGCAGGTGGTTCTTACCTATGACGATGGGCCTACTCCAAGAGTGACGGAGACAATTCTGGAGGAATTGAGAGAGAAGCAATTAAAAGCCACTTTCTTCATGATTGGAGAACGGGTCAAAAGTTTTCCCAAAATTGCACGACGTGTGGTCGACGAAGGACATGAAGTGGGAAATCATACGTATACGCACCCTGTCTTATCAAAATTATCCCATAAACGGGTTGTAGAAGAACTTAAAAGGGGCCAAGAAATTATTTTTGACGTCACGGGGCAGAAAGCAGTTTGGTTCCGTCCCCCCTATGGAGCTTTTAGACCAGAGCAAGTAAGACTATTAGAAGAAGTGGATTTGAGATGTGTGATGTGGTCATTGGACCCGCAAGATTGGGCACAACCAGGCGAAGCCGCCATGTACCAGCGCATTGTGCCTAAGGCGACTGGGGGAGATATCATACTTTTACACGATCTACGCGCGCAAACCGCACGGGCTACCCCTCACATTCTGAAGGGTCTTTTGGAACGGCAGCTTGAGCCAGTCCCCATGCGTGCGGTTTTTGCCTAACACTCAAATGAAGTTTCTCGTTTGCCCCCTCATTTTCACAGCTTTTGTCCTATTCGGCTGTCAAAAATCTGAAAAAACACACACAAATGCATTGGTCACAGTTCCCTTGCGAGTGGGATCTGCCTTGCTCAAGGCAGAAGTAGCAGGAACAGCCGAGGAAAAAGCCTTAGGTCTCATGCATCGAAAGACACTTGGATCCCAAGAAGGTATGCTCTTTATTTTGGATGGCCCTCAAAGGGCGTCCTTTTGGATGAAAAATACGACCATCCCCCTCTCCATTGCCTATTTAGATCAAAAAGGAACCATTGTGGAAGTGGTTGATCTTGAGCCGCTTTCGCAGAAATCAGTTTTAAGTCAGAGCGATGAAATTTATTTCGCGTTGGAAGTCAATAGAGGGTGGTTTCAAAACAATGGCGTAAACGTAGGTCATAGAGTGATACCCCTTAGAGGCGACCTTAAATCTTCTGGGCGCCAAGAATCAGGCAAATAAAATGCTTTCTAAGGCCTGAGACAAACTTTTTATTCATTTCTGGCATTAAACATGCTAAACTCCCCATTGCGCTTTAATAGCGAAATTGTGTAAGTGACTTGTTGAGGAGTAAACAAATTATGGCTGGTCCCGAATTAAATTTATCGATGAAGATGTCTCAGACTCTGGCGCCGCAGCTCCAGCAATCTCTGCAACTCCTTCAAGTTTCTGCCTTAGAATTGCAATCATTAGTGCAACAGGAATTGGAAATGAATCCTGTCCTCGAGGATGCCACCATTAACGAGACGGATACTGAAAAAGACGAAAAGGCAGAAAAAGAGGACGAAATCGATAAGGAGATTGAGCAACTAGCCAAACTCGATGAGGAATGGCGTGATTACATGCAGACCTCAACCGTGAATAGAAACAGCGCCGAAGATGAAGAAAAGCGCCAATTCTTCTTTGACTCTCTTGTGGAGCATGAATCTCTTGAGCAACATTTGCTTAACCAATTAAAATTTTCCGACCTTCCAAAGCAACAAATCAAAATCGCTGAACTCATTATAGGAAACATTGATGAGCGCGGATTTTTGACTGTACCCCTAGAAGAGATCTCGACTACCTCCGGAGTTTTAGTCGAAAAACTGGAAAAATTATTGGAAACCATTCAGAGTTTTCACCCCGTCGGAGTAGGCGCAAGAGATCTGAGAGAATGTCTCTTGATCCAACTCAATCGCCTTGGAAAATCGGAATCTCTTGAAGCTGCTATTGTGAGTAAGTTTATTAATGAGCTTAGCAACAAGCGCCTACCAGAAATCGGACGCGCTTTGGGAATAGACGTTTCGGAAATTCAAAAGGCAGCGACATTTATCAGCACACTTTCCCCTCGCCCAGGTGCCATGTTTACGGCGGACCCCAATCAATACATCGTACCTGATGTAGAAATTCGTAAGGTGGATGGTGATTACGTGATTCTCCTTAATGACGAGCAGGTTCCACATCTTCGCATTAGTAATACCTACAAAGATTTGATGGCCAGTAATGATAAGGCAGACGTTAAAAATTACATTCGCGATAAAATTCGAGCTGGGAAATTTTTAATAAAAAGCATTCACCAGAGGCAACAGACGATTCAAAACATTGCGCGTGAAATTTTGAACAAACAAAAAGAATTTTTTGAAAAGGGAATATCCCAGCTTAAGCCTCTTACCATGGCTCAAATAGCTGAAATTGTGGGCGTTCATGAAACGACGGTCAGCCGGGCCATTGCGAATAAATACATTCAAACACCACAGGGAATATTCGAAATGAAATATTTCTTTACCCCTGGGTTTACTTCCGAGACAGGTGAATCAATTTCGAATTCAAGTATTAAAGATGCCATTAACGATCTCATTAAGAACGAAAACCATAAACAACCTTTGTCGGACCAAGAGATAGTGCAGATTTTATTAGAGCGCGGAATACATATTGCGCGGCGCACAGTTGCAAAGTACCGCCAGGAATTGGGAATTTTACCTTCCAATTTACGCAGATCATTTTAATACGAGCCTGTAAGATTGGAGTCCAAAGAATTATTCTTTGGCGCCCGCCGTGCGAAGCCATTCGACGGCTTTGCTATGATTTCGACTAGTGGCATACGACAGTGCAGTGCCTCCCGCCTTGTTCCGGGCTTTGACATCGGCTCCACGGGAAATGAGCAATACAAGAATTTTAATGTTCCCGCTGTATGCGGCTGCGATGAGGGGGGTAGTACCTTCTTGATCAGCTTCATTAACATCAGCTCCCCAATTTACGAGCAGCTCGGAAATCTTTTCAAATCCTTGGCGGCTTGAATGGGTGAGAAGTGGAATTCCGTCTTTCCCTTTTAAATGAACGTGCGCTCCTTTGGCTATTAGGGTTTCTACGGAAGAAACGTGGTTATTGAGTACGGCATACGTGAGAGCTGTATTGCCCTCGGAGTCGACTGAGTTGACGTTGGCCTTACGGGTGGTGAGTAAAAGAACAATGTCACTTTTACCAGCATTGGCTGCTTCCATGAGTGCGGTTCTTCCGGTTTCGGTTTCAGCATTAACTTGAGCGCCACTCTTGATCAGCATATTAGCCACTGAGACATTTCCAGCTTTGCTTGCTAAGCTTAACAAAGGAACGTTGTTTATATCTGTCGCATTTGGGTTTGCTTTAAAATCTAAAAGGGTTTTCACGGAGTCCAGTTTTCCGGCTTTCACTGATGCACTTAATGCTGTGTCCCCATCTTTGTTACGCGCCTCAATATCCATTTTTGCTTTAAGGAATAAGGCCAAAATATCATTATCGTTCCTGAGCGCCTTCTTAACAAACATGTCAGGTGTGAAATCAATTCGTTTTCTAAGCAAATCGAATCGGGCGCGTTTGGCCTCATTACAGAAAGACGTAGTGCTGAGCAGAAGTACTATTACCGCAAATATTACAATTTTTTGAATCACTTTAATTTCACAGTTAAAGATTCACAGGCCAATAAATATTTCTTACTCCGAAGCAGGGATAAGATCCCCGAATCTGACGTTATCCTAAACATGCAAAGGCATTTCTGCAACCTGCGATATCATGCTTTGAGTGGAGGGGGTTGGTTCCTCATAACACAAGCGTGCGACACATTGGTCAAAACTTTCGTTACCGCTAATAATTTTAATTTCGACTCGCAAATAAAACAAAGGCAAATCTCGCCGATCAATTTTTGGAAACCGAACCGCATCTTTTTCTGTTGTGATGATGGCTTGGGCCTCACGCTTCTTACTGTTGTTAATCATGTTGATCACCTCCTGTTGGCAGAAACGATGATGGTCAGCAAAACGTTTGGAATAGATCACTTGCGCTCCTAAACTCCGGAGTCCTTCCTCGAAGGATTCAGGCTTTGCGATGCCTGAGATGGCTCCGATTTTCAACCCTTTGAGGAAGTCTAGGTCACGCCTTTCGTTACTAAAAACATTTTCCAAATAGAGAGGAGCATGACAACACTCAATAATCTCGGCAAAAGGGTTCATGATCTGAAGTTGCTTTTTAATAACGGCCGAATTTTTGCCGTCGGATTTAGTAATAAAAATGTGTGTAGCCCGCTTAATATTATTTGGAGGTTCGCGTAAGGTGCCGCGCGGTAACAGATGGTTGTTGCCCCATGGTGACTGGCAATCCACCAGAACGATATCGAAATGCTTTCGGTTTCTTCTTTGTTTCCACGGTTTAAGCCGCAGATATTGAAAACCGTCGTCGAGTATCAATGTATCAACCCCCATGTGTTCGACCGCGTAACGAGCGCTTTTAACCCTGTCCTTATCGACCAACACAATCACATCTCGCAAATTCGAAGCCAGCATGAACGGCTCGTCACCTGCCTGGGCTGAATCAAGTAATAAATCTTTCCCATCTGAAACGATGCGAGGCGGGATGGAGGATGTCCGAAAAAGGAGCCGGTTTATGATCCTCTCCCATAGGGGTTTCGGAACAGATTTGTATCCCCGGCTGAGAATGGCGACTTTACGACCTTTGGCTTTGAGAGCACGCGCAAACTTTTCAACGACCGGTGTTTTGCCTGTTCCTCCGACAGTTAGATTTCCAATGCTTATCACCTGTATGCCCATCGAGTGGTCCCGTAGCATACGTTGCTGATAAAAATAAATGCGGAGCTGGACGATGGCTTGGTAGATGTACGAAAGAGCTTTTAGGAGGACTCGGAGCAAGGCGGCACGTTTTCCATAACGCCGTTCAAGTACGACGTCTAAGGCAAATTGTTCCAGCTTTTCTAATTGCGCCCGCATTAAATAAGATCCTTAAATTTTTGGCCCAAATAAAAAATGCACCAGGCGGGACTTGAACCCACAGCCTTTGCCTTCGGAGGGCAACGCTCTATCCAATTGAGCTACTGGTGCATAAGCCAGAACTAATATACCCAGAACTTAGAAGAGTTTCTCAGAAAGATCAAGTGACTCCAACGGTTAATCTGCCCATGAAACCAACCTGCACAATTACCGTCCAAGTAAATGATAGTTTTTTAAAATGGAGAACTTGGTTAGGGGCGGTTGCCTTGGTCCCTGAAAGATTGACGTTCACGTGGGGGACGGTCCAATTTTGGCCGGGCTTCGTTGACCACCAGGGCACGACCGTCGACCTCTTTGCCATTAAAAAGTTCAATAGCTTTATCGGCCCCAGATTGGTCTGACATTTCGACGAAACCGAAGCCCCGTGATTTTCCGGTAAACTTATCTTGGACGATTTCAGTCCCAGTGACAGCACCCGCCTCGCTAAAAATCTGTTCGAGTTCAGGTCCGAGAGTTGCAAAGGGTAAATTACCCACGTAGAGCCGAGTGCCCATATAAAGGTCCTTTTTGTTATTTATTGCGTTTCGTACTTCCTAAAGTCGAATATGAGATGCGAGATCTATATTCGTTGGGTAGAAACTTTTAGAATTTAAGTGTTCAGAAACAAGGAAGTCAAAGAATTTTAATTTACCTTAATAATAGGTAAGATTAACGTCATTAACTAAACATGATATTGCCCGTTAAGGCATGCTCAGCTGAGTTCTTGACCCAACTCTACGTTCCAATAGGCGAAGTCTATAAAATGACGCCAACTCTCATGGTGAATCGCTAAGTTAACGTTAATAAACGGGCGCCACTTTGGTTTTTTCGGTTTTTTCACCAGGCGTAAACCCGCTTGAATTGGGGTACGGTTCCCTTTGCGCGTATTACACGGAACACAAGAGCAGACTATGTTTTCCCAAGTCGTGGGACCACCCTGGTGGCGGGGCAATACATGATCCAAGTTCAAATCTTTCCGTTCAAAGATGTTTCCACAATATTGACACTGGTTTTTATCGCGCTCGAAAATGTTGTGTCTCGTAAACTTTACTTCCTTTTTGGGCAAACGATCGAAGCCCAAAAGGATGATCACGCGTGGAATGCGGACACGAAACGAGATGGTTTTAACAATTTCATTTCCATCGTAAAGATCGGAGAAATTTTGCCACTGATTAAAAGTGAAAGTTTGAAAGTTGCCGTTTTGCTCCGACACAACGGTTGCGTGGCCTTGATAAAGAAGCGTAAAAGCCCGCTTGACGGAGCAAATATTAATTGCTTGCCATAGTCGATTTAACACAAGAACCGGTTGGTCAATAGCCACGTGCATAATGTGTCCTAAGCGCGGTGTTAGATATCATAATGGGCTTAATCTGTCAAATAGTCGGCCCAAAAAAGCCTCAGATCTTTAACCCCTTGATTTTAAGTAGTTCAGAGCCGAATCAAGACAATGAGACGGGTATCACCTACTATTTCCTCAATAAGGTCACCAAGGGGGCGCAGGATCGATCTAAGGAACAGGATATTAATGAGAGCGTTCGATCATGCTTGCGAATTCGCGGAACAGATAGCGGGCGTCGTGGGGTCCGGGGGCCGCTTCGGGGTGGTATTGGACGGAAAAGATAGGAAGCTCATTGTGGCACATACCTTCGCAAGTTTGATCATTGAGATTAAGGTGCGTTACACTGAGGCCCTGCTTTTTCACTGAATCTGGGTCCACCGCGAACCCGTGGTTCTGGGAGGTGATTGTGACTTTACCGGACTTTAAGTCTTGAACAGGTTGGTTTCCGCCACGATGACCGAACTTAAGTTTAAAAGTTTTCCCTCCAAAAGCGTACCCAAGCATTTGATGGCCGAGACAAATGCCGAAGATCGGTTTTTTGCCTGCAATTTGGCGGACATTTTCGTGGGCGTAGGTGAGCACTTGGGGGTCGCCCGGACCGTTGGAAAGGAAAACGCCGTCGGGGTTCATATTAAGAACCTCGTCGGCCGAAGTAGCAGCTGGAACGACAGTGACCTTAAACCCCGTTTGGCGTAACTGCCTCAGGATGTTGCGTTTCATACCAAAATCGTATGCCACGATTTTATATTTGATGGGCGGAAGTTTTTTAAATGCCTGACCATTTTCTAGAATCATTGAATGGTCCACGTCGGCCGATTTAACAATTGTCCATTCGCGCGAGTCGATATCTTGGGGGTCCCATTCGTAAGGCGTTGTGCAACTCACTTCTTTGACATAATCGGTCCCGACATAACTCCAATTTTTCGCAAGATCAATGGCCGCCTGATCAGACATTTTTTCAGTAGTTAAAATGCCATTCGTAGATCCGTTTGTACGCAGGTGTTTTGTGAGCGCACGCGTATCAATACCGCAAATGCCTGGAACTTTGTACCGCGTCAGGTAAGCGTCGAGGGATTCCTCTGAGCGCCAACTGCTATGGATTTTGCTGATTTCACGGACGACAAACCCTGAGACATGAGGTTGCCACGATTCCACATCGAACGAGTTGACTCCATAGTTGCCGATCAGGGGATAAGTCATCGTGACGATTTGACCTTTGTAGGAGGGGTCTGTGAGGACCTCCTGATAACCCGTCATCGAAGTGTTAAAGCAAACCTCGCCCAAGCGTGTTTCTGTGCTCCCGAAAGAATCACCATGAAACACACGTCCATCTGAAAGTGCTAAAATTGCCTTCATAATTTCCAAACTACCTTTCCACCGACAATAGTCGTTACCGCGCGACCTTTTAGTTCCCATCCGTGGTAGGGCGTATTTTTAGATTTAGAAGCAAATTTTTCTTTATTGACCGTCCATTCTAAATTTGGATCGATAATGGTGACATCTGCATCACTACCTAATCCCAGTGTTCCCTTGGAGAGCCGTAGCAGTTTAGCGGGCTCAACGGTGAACATTTCGATCAACCGGTTGATGGAAATCACTTTCTTTTCCACCAAAGCTTTTAAGAACAGTGAGAGCTCTGTTTCCAATCCCACAATCCCGAACGGGGCTTGATCGAACTCGACCTCTTTTTCATATTCACAGTGCGGAGCATGGTCGCTACAGAGAATAGTAATAGTCCCATCAGCAATACCACCCAGCAGGAGATCAATATCCTTTTGAGAGCGCAGTGGCGGATTCATTTTATAGTTTGTATCGAAATTTCTTAAGCATTCGTCTGTGAGCGTAATATGATGAGGACAGATTTCCCCTGATATTTTTATCCCTCTTTTTTTGGCTTCACGCAGGAGATGAATCGACCCCCCCGAGCTGATATGTTGGCAATGGATATCGTGGTCCACCTTTTCGGCGATGAGGATATTGCGCATGACGATAATATCTTCGCCGAGGCAGGGCCAACCCGGCAGACCCCAGCGGACGCTCCATTCCCCCTCGTTCATGACGCCATCACCAACCAGATTATAATCCTGACAATGATCCATGACAGGCAGGTCAAACATTTTGGCGTACTCCACCGCGCGCCGCATCAGTTCGTTGTTTTGGACGCAGTGACCGTCGTCAGTAATAGCGACCACCCCCGCTTTTTTTAGTGACCCAATAGGCGCCATATCTTCGCCAGCGATTCCTTTAGTAATGGCCCCTGAAGTGAAGACATTCACGCATGCTTTCTCTCGGGCGCGCTGTTGAACCCACGCAATTGCGCTGGGGTTATCGAGAGTTGGGTTGGTGTTTGGCATACACACAACAGAGGTGAACCCCCCGGCAGCGGCAGCGCGCGTGCCCGTCTCCAACGTTTCTTTAGCCGACTGACCCGGTTCGCGCAAATGCACGTGAAGGTCAATTAAACCCGGACAGACTATTTTACCCGTTGCATCGATGAAATCAATTTTGGCGTCACCTGTCGGAGCCTTATCTGATATTTTGCCATCCACAATGAAGACGTCTTTAACGGCATCAATTTTGTGCGCCGGGTCAATGACGCGCCCATTTTTAATAACCAAATTCATTTAGAACCTCCCGCACAGAGAAAGAGGACAGCCATACGCACAGCTAATCCGTTTGTGACTTGTTCCAGAATAACGCTTCGATCCATATCCGCCACATCGCTATCGATTTCCACGCCACGATTGATAGGACCTGGATGCATAATAATGCATTCCGGTTTAAGTGTGGCGAAACGCTCTTTGCTTAATCCGAAAAGCGCCGTGTATTCGCCTAAACCCGGAAAATAACTTTTCCTTTGCCGCTCGTGCTGGATGCGCAGCAGGTTCACGACATCAGCTGTCGGAAGGACTTCTTCTACATTATGACTCACCGCGACACCCATTTTTTCGAATTCTTTGGGGACAAGTGTGCTCGGCCCGACCACCGTGACACGAGCACCCAGTTTTGTAAGAGCCCAAATGTTTGATCGAGCCACCCTGCTAAACAGAATGTCACCCAGAATAACCACATGCAAACCCTCAACCTTGCCGAGTTTCTCTCTGATCGTAAATACATCGAGAAGAGCTTGAGTTGGATGCGCATGAGATCCATCACCTCCATTGATGATGCTCGCTTTGAGACGATCTGCCAAAAATTTAGGAGAACCCGTTGAACCGTGACGGATGACAATGATATCCGCGTGCAAGGCCTCGAGGTTTTTTGCCGTATCTTTTAATGTTTCACCTTTTTTAAGAGAAGAAGCCTCGGCGTTAATATTGATCACATCCGCGCTAAGCCGGGCAGCCGCTAGTTCAAACGAGACACGAGTGCGAGTACTCGGTTCAATGAAAAGGTTGATCAGGGTTTTGCCTCGGAGAGCTGGGGTTTTTTTAATATCGCGTGAACCCACCTCTTTAAAAGCGGCCGCCGTATCGAGGACATGCAAGAGTTCTTCTCTTGAAAAATCTTCTAAGGTAATGAGATCTTTGCGGGTCCAGTTCATGACGCCACCACCTTGACATGATCTTCGCCATCGACCTCAAAGACTCGCACATTCACTTTTTCGTCGAGCGCGGTCGGAATATTTTTTCCCGTAAAATCTGCGTGCAAAGGTAACTCGCGGTGACCTCTGTCCACCAACACACAAATTTGGATGCGCGCGCACCTACCAAAATCCAGAAGTGCGTTAAGTGCAGCTTGAAAACTGCGTCCCGTAAAAAGAACATCATCCACAAGAATGATATTTTTGCCGGTGACATCAAAAGAAATATGCGTTGGATGAATAACGGGAATCACTGCCTTTTGCCGCAGGTCATCACGATGAAGGGTAATATCGAGAGCTCCGACTGGGAGGACCACCTTGGTAAAAAGTTGAATTTTAGCCGCCAGTCGGTGAGCCAGTGGGACGCCGCGGGTTTGAATACCGACAAGGGCGACTTGAGAAAGTTTTTCGTTTTGTTCAGCAATCTCGTGAGCCATTCGGTAAAGGGCGCGATCGATGGTTTTAGCGTCCATGATAAGGCGATCGGGGATCATGAGCGGGAATCTCCCAAAGAAAAGAGAGTTAAGCTATTGGCATTTGCTACAAGAATGCCCACACAAGAACGCTTCATATCCGACTCCTTTCTGACCTCACAGGATCAGATTAAAGGTTAATAGTTAAAGTGCTCGACGACCTAAGAGTTATTGTGGGACCGATCGTTTGTATGATGAGAACGATTTCGGCGCCAAGCCGCACGATGTTTCACAATCCAATCGAGCAAAGCCTTCTCGAAGCCGACGTCCTTGCCGGCTTTTTCGCTCTCGATCCACTTATGTTTTAGGATTTCCTCGCGTTCAGCGAGAAATTCACGATACAAGGCTGAATTCTTGACGAATCCATCAGGATCAGAGTTTGAGTCAGAGGGTCTACTCATAGCACTTTGCCATTAACTAACCACTTTGCTTGAGGTTGTCAACAGGCATAAACGCCTAATCCCTCGTAGTTTAAGAAAGCTCTTAAACATATAATATTAGAATCAAATGAAGGAGTAAAAAATATTTCAAATGCAAGTCATAGAGATAGAGCGAGTTACATGTAAAAAGTTGCGCAAAAAAAATAACAATTTGGAACCTTACTTTTCATCAACATGTCCCGTTCCACAAATTAATTATAATCATCAGAAATTTTGCTTTCGCCCTTTTTCGTTTGGGAATGTTTTACCACTGGAGCTGAAACAGGAATTGATTTTGAAGTCGCTTCAAGAACTTGCACCCGCTCCGCCAGTTTTTCGACCAGCTCCCGGTTTTTATCTGTGGAAACCGTGACGTTCTGAATACCGGTGATAATTTTTCCTGTGTGTTCGGAAAGCTTGCGAGTCATTTGCCGTTGGGCTTGCAGCTCGCTCCCCAGCTCTTGTTCAATACGGGCAGGTGCGTATTCCTGACGAGTGGGTGTCAGCGTGTTCCCTATTATAATCTGCCGATCCGTGGACGTTTTTAGGCGCCAACGAGATTCCTCTTCCACCCTGTACACCACATGGCGCTCATGCAAAAGCGATGGATTCGCCGGATCAATGTACCGATTGACCGCATACGCTTTGACTTTAGAAGGAAATTTTACATTGGCTTCATTGGGAATCGGAACCCCTTCTACATCGGGCCGCTGGACGTAGGCAACGCGGGTTTGGGTGCATCCTGCTGTTAGGATAAAAATACAGGGAATTAATAGAAGTGAAATAGATTTCATCGAAGATCTCCGGATTGAAGTTGGACGTTATTTTTTTGGTTTAAAAGGGGTCCATTGTAGGATGACCTTACCGCAGGATCGCTCCCATCGGTCTTCGTTGATGGCCCAGAAATGACCAAGGGCCGTGTGGATTCATTGCGTCTTATCTCTTGTTCGAAGGATTGCCGACTTTGATGCGATTGAATTTGATCGCCGATAAGAGAGTCACCAATCCGCGCGTTGGAGACATCCATTGTTTGCATGACATAAAGATAAAAAGGTTTTCCCGCGCGCACCCTGATATACGACCCGTACTCCTGAATCTCCCTTTGCATCTGCTCGATATAATGTTCAAGTGCTTGC
>Ga0163154_10002354_pt1 | contig 27765 bp, 19 predicted proteins | sample OliLakLV19MP9P1_FD_148649 | JGI IMG/M metagenome (GOLD analysis project Ga0163154, IMG submission 148649) | Freshwater microbial mat bacterial communities from Lake Vanda, McMurdo Dry Valleys, Antarctica - Oligotrophic Lake LV.19.MP9.P1 | ecosystem: Environmental > Aquatic > Freshwater > Lake >... | reverse complement strand
TTACCGAACTTTTCGCGCTACAGATGCGCAGCCAGGTTATGGGCGACCCACTTGATCCACACACGCAAATCGGGCCGATGGTCAATCGAGCGGGTGTGGAAGGTATGGAAAATCAAGTCGCCGATGCGGTAAATAAAGGAGCGCATATTGTCACCGGCGGTCATCGGGTCGCTGGGAAAGGATTTTTTTATCAACCTACACTCCTCACCAACGTGACTTCCGATATGGAGGTTGTTAAAGATGAAACGTTTGGTCCAGTGGCTCCTATTATAATAGCAGATTCCGATGATCATGCGGTGTCCCTCGCGAATAATAGTCCATTTGGACTTGGAGGATCCATCTGGTCACGGGACATAAAACGCGCTGAAGCAATAGCCGAGGAGATTGAATCCGGAGCCGTATTTATCAATTCAATTACAAAATCGGACCCGCGCATGCCCTTCGGCGGCATTAAGGAAAGCGGACTCGGTCGCGAATTATCGCACTTCGGCTTGCACGAGTTTACAAACGTAAAAGGATATAATCTGTATAAACACGGGGGATAAGAGAACTTTTCCGATTTTCCCTTGCCGAACGGTAGCTTCACCAGTTACATTCCGTACCCTTCCTAAGCCGATGTGGTGAAATGGCAGACACACAGGACTTAAAATCCTGTGCTCCGAAAGGGGCGTGCGGGTTCGAGTCCCGCCATCGGCACCATTTTCTTTATAATTCATTCTTACGGAAAAACATTCTACAAGCGCCCGGAAAATGTATAGTATCCGGATAATTGAGCGGATCTGCTGTAAAATCCGCATTCAACAAATCACAATAAATAAGAAAGATAGTCTGCTATGGGCGATAAATCACCTAAATCAAATCAGAAAAAATCAACACAAAAGAAAGCTCAAACAAGTCAGTCAAACCAAAAGGCACAAAAAGCCATCAGCGACAAAAAGAAGAAATAGTTCGCCGATGCCGAGCAGCAGAAGAGTTGAACCAATTAACCCCCAGCGCACTGCTTTTAGAGGCTTTGCGCACGTGTGATCGTCATAGGATCCTTTCTCAGTATTCATCGTATTTCGAATCCTGTGCTCCTTTTCTTTCACCATGTTTGAGGGTTATTCACTCAGTTAAAGAATTCATGGTCGCAAAAATAGTTTAAAATTCCTTTTGACACCCCCCTTCCCGCTCGCTAATTTAAATCCCCTTTTCAAGAAAGAACTTATGGCTACGTATTCAGCAAAAGCAACAGAAGTGGCGCGCAAATGGTACATCATTGACGCGCAGGACCAGGTATTAGGTCGTTTAGCAGTGAAGATCGCAGATACTCTCCGCGGTAAGAACAAAGCGATATTTACCTCTCACGTGGATACCGGCGACTTTGTCGTCGTTATTAATGCAGAGAAAGTCCGTGTGACCGGTAAAAAAGAAGACGCGAAAAGCTATATGAGCTTTTCCGGGTTCGTGGGTGGACACCATAGCGAAAATTTCGCAAATAGACGCGCACGTCATCCTGAACTATTGATCACCAATGCCGTGAAGGGAATGATTCCTCACAATCGCCTTGGTCGTCAAGTGATCACCAAGCTTAAAGTTTACAAGGGCACTCAACATCCTCACACCGCCCAACAGCCTCAAACTCTCACCCTTAATTCCTAATTTTGATGAAAACTACAACTGCAATCGCCACTGGGCGTCGTAAAGAAGCTGTATCCCGCGTGAAACTTGTTCCGGGCACAGGTAAAATCACTGTAAACGGCCGTGAGTTTGAAGATTATTTTCCCACGATCCAGTTGCAGAACATAGTTCTGGCTCCTTTTGTGAACACAGAAACAACAAAAACCTACGACACAAATATTAATACAAGTGGCGGTGGTGTCTCTGGCCAAGCGGGTGCAGCACGTCATGCGATTTCCCGCGCGCTCCAGAACGAGAAACCCGAATTGAGGGCTTCCTTGAAAAAAGCAGGGTTCCTCACCCGCGATCCTCGTATGAAGGAACGTAAAAAATCCGGTCAACCCGGCGCCCGTAAGCGTTTCCAGTTCTCGAAACGTTAATCCCCAATTACATATCCTTTTGCAAAACCCCGGCCATTTTTGGTCGGGGTTTTTCTTTATGCCCCATTGGGAAAATTTAAAAGGCAAAGCTTCCCAACTTCTAATCAGAATACGACAGAGCAATCCGCTCAGTTAATCCTCTTGTCCCACCTGACATACTTCCTGAGGTAGAAAGGTAGATATTGTCAGCCTCAATTTAATGTGTAAAAAGAGGAAATCATGACGTGGTATTATTCAGATGGCACAAATCAATTAGGTCCAATAACCACAGAGGAGATCAAAGCAAAAATTGCCTCTGGCGCTCTTCCTCTTAATACCATTGTCTGGAAAGCAGGAATGACCAATTGGACTCCTTTAAACAATATCTCAGAATTAATAGAACCAAAGAACGTTGAGCCGCCATTAACCCCAGGAACTGATTTGGTAGTATGCGCAGAATGCCAAAAGATGTTTCCTGCTTCCGAAACGATCCAATACTCTCACAAGAACGTCTGCTCCAACTGTAAACCGATATTTTTCCAGAAGTTACAGGAAGGCTTGGTTCCAGGCACAGCACCAATAGGCCCTCGCACATTGGAAGATGTCGTTCGAGATGTGGAGGCCGGGCATACAGACTTCAAGGTAGGTGATGCTTTAGAACATGGTCTCCGGGTTATGAAGGAGAATATGGGCATTCTTGTTCTGGCGAGTATTATTTATTTCGCAGTTTCCATTGTCTTCGGTTTGTTTCAATACATCCATGACGTATTTATATTCTTGGGATATATATTCAGCTTTTTTGTAACTTTCCCACTCATGTGTGGTTTTTTCAAACTGCATTTGCGCGCTTGCCGTGGGGAGGAAATTCAACTTTCGCAACTCTTCGAAGGTTTCGAATTGAGAAAATATCTTAATATTTTGGGTGTTTACGTAACAATGGCTGTGTGTTTCGTGCCGTTTTTTATTGGCGCTGTTCTTATTTCAATTCCACACAATAGGTCAACTGCCTTATTAGGACCCATTGTTCTACTCATTGGAGCCTTTGCTTCATTCTACATCATTATAAAATACTTTTTTTGGGTGCCCTTACTTATTATGGATTATAAAATGAATCTTTGGTCTGCCATTCAACTCTCAGGCAAAGGAACTCGGAATCATTGGTGGAAAACATTTTGGCTCTGTATCGTGAGTTATTTCATCCTTCTGCTCGGAGCGTGCGGATGTTTTGTAGGAATGCTTTTTACAGCCCCAATAGCAGTGGGCGCATTAGCATCCGTGTATGACTCCATTTTTGGGCCAAATAAAAAAGCCGAATATGAATAAGATTCTGCCTAACGAAATCACATGCCCAAAATGCGGAAATCCAATTATAGAGGCCTACCACAATACTCATCGTTTGGAGTCGTGCATATATTGTGGCCAAAAAAATATGGTGTTCGCCTTCCCGGCGTTACACAAATCAACTAATCAAACGGCGACCTCTAATCCAATCGATGAAGGTGATGCCGCCTGTTTTTTTCATCCTCAAAAAAAAGCCGTCATCCCCTGTGAGACATGCGGTCGATTTCTATGTGGACTTTGTGATATCAATTTTAATGGAAAACATGTGTGCGCAGCGTGCTTAGAATCTGCCAAATCAAAAAAGAAAGATGTCTCATTGGAAACGACGCGCACACGATACGATAACATCCTTATTTCATTGGCAATTTTACCGGCATTCTTTGTTTTTCCGACCGTTATCACCGGACCCCTGACTTTGATTTTGGGAATTTATTGGTGGAAGAGACCGAGGGGTCTTATAAACAAAGGAACGTTCAGTTACTTTTTAGCTTTATTCTTAGCCACCCTACAATGCCTGGTTTGGTTATCGATTTTAGCCGCTCACTTTTACAAATTAAATGGCCATAAAATATAAAAAATTAAGTAAGGGAAGAGGAGATTTTTTACGAGGCACCTATGAATTACATATGGGTGACGACCATTTTTTAACCGTTAGTCTCACCGGGTATATCGAAAAATATAAAAGACTATCGTTCGATAACATCCAAGGAATCATCATAGTCAGAACAATTCGAGGGCGGGTTATGAGCTTTATTTTGGCTGGCATCATGATTCTTGGTTTTCTGCCCGCATTCTCTGCTTCAAACCTTGGCGAAGCTTTATTGATGTCAATTATGGGGTTCGCATTTCTTATCTTTCTTGTCATTAACCTTATCTTAGGACCCACATCGCGAATGTACGTTAAGACAAGCGTTCAAAGTGAGCACATTGCGTCAGTGACCCACCTTCGAAAAGCCATTAAAGTAGCCAATAAAATGTCTCCTTTAATCCTCGCAGCTCAAAGTAAAATCGAATCTGCTCCTATCCCAGAAGAACAAGCAACCCTTTGATATGCCGAAATCCATCCCCCTAAGTTCAAGTCGTTGCTTTTATCATGGCTCCCGCGAGGCAGTGGCGCGCTGCCCAGAGTGCACTCGTTTTTATTGTCGCGAATGCATTAGCGAACATGATGACAAAGTGATCTGCTCAACGTGCCTAACTAAAGCCAAAGTGGCTGCCAAAAAACGATCTCACACACTCCTTCATTTCATACGCCCCATTGTAGCCGTGACGGGTTTTATCTTTTCTGGAATTGTGTTTTACATGTTGGGACAATCGTTATTACGAATTCCTACTGCTTTTCATGAGGGTACCGTATGGAACTTGGAAACCCTTTTCTCAGATGAAAAGTAAAAAACGCATTCGCGACGAGAAGGCGCCCCTGCAAATTATCGAGGAGGCCATTTTCGTCTTGAAACAGTGCTCTACCGCCGCGTGGGCTGCCTATTTTGCAGGGACAATTCCTTTCCTGCTTCTCTTTTTATTTTTCTGGGCTGATATGAGCCGAAGCCCATTTGCCGCTTCGCGTTGTACCCCCTTAGCATTTGCGCTTGCCCTCCTTTATTTATGGATGAAAACATGGCAGGCCGTATTTGTCAGGTTCCTTAAAAATGTGATTCAGGACAATCCTACTGAAGATTTTACCGCTCTCAAATTAGGAGGAATTGCCATTACCCAATCTGCCCTGCAACCGCTCTCCTTAATTCTTCTGCCTGTGGGATTTATTTTATGTATTCCCTTTCCATACCTAGTGGCACTCTTTCAAAACATTTTATATTTTGGTGATGGAGAAACAGCCTCCCTGAGGGAAGTCCTAGGAAAGAGTATGAGGACAGCAAGTGTTTGGATCGCACAAAGTTTTAAAGTGATATCCATCTTATCGCTACTGAGTGTTTTTGTTTTCTTGAATTTCGGCATGCTCGTTTATTTGATTTCTTCCTTGTTGGTGTCGTTCACAGGCATTAATACAATTTTTTCTACCGCATCCACTTTAATCTTTCTTAACTCCACTTTTTTAGTGGTCGTAGGTTCTCTCACCTTTCTTTGTATCGACCCACTCATAAAAGCGGTTTATGCGCTCCGCTGCTTTTATGCGGCCTCCAGAGCAAGTGGAAATGACCTACATGTGGACCTCAAAGTGTTAAAAAAACTGGCTCTTACTTGTTTCATTATTTACCTACTGACTCCTGTATCAGCCATTCATGCAGCAGAGGATGACTCACAAGGAAAAACTACGACTATCAATCAAACCGAGCTTAATCGTGAAATTGAAAAAACTGTGAGGGACCCTGAATTTAGTTGGCGCATTCCTCGCGATTCGATCAAGGAGGAAAATGTTATTCATCCGGATACAAATTTTCTTGATACGTTTTTTACGGATCTAGGCATTGCCATAAAAAATGGCATAGCCCCACTCAAAGCCGGAATTAAAAAACTATTTACCATGATAGGTGATTTCGGGGAATGGCTGACGAACAAAAAACTTAAGAAATCAAATTCATCAGAAAGTTCATTCTTTAACAGTGGCGGGTTAGGGTACTTAGGTTTAGGGGCGCTCCTATGTCTCGGGCTTGTTTTAGCCATTGTTTTAATTCGATATTTGAAAAAAAATTGGATAAAGGCCGCATCAGTAATCCCAGATATTGGAACTCCCGTTGTTGTCCCTGATATTATGCAGGAGGAAGTATCAGCAGCGCAATTGCCCGAAGAAGGATGGTTGCAAATGGCAGAAGAATTTTTAACGCGAGGCGAATATCGCCTTGCCTTGAGGGCTATTTATTTAGCGAGCCTCGCCATGCTTGCCCGAGTCAATCTGATCACTATTGCGAAATCTAAATCTAACATGGAATACCAGAGGGAATTAAACAGAAAAAGTCATGCCTTTCCTAATGTTTCGACAATTTTTGCTGAAAATTTGAATACTTTTGAAAGCACTTGGTACGGGTTACATCAAGTTGACTCTGGAACATGTGACACGTTTAGGAAAAACCACGACAGGATCAGGACCCATGTCGAAGGTTAAAAATACCAGCTACATCCTTATTTTGATCATCACTCTCGTGTGCATGGTTTACGGGTTGTGGCGCCTCCTTAAGGTGCGAATAGACACAGGCGATGTCTTCCCACCTTATTCGACTTTAAGGGCTGATCCATTGGGCTCAAAGGCTTACTACATTTCCCTTTCAAATCTCGAATCCCTTAAAACCTTTAGAAACACGGGGCCCCTTGACCGATTAAAATTAGACAATGATACAACACTTGTTTTTACCGGCGTTCAAGCCGAGGACTTTGCCTATTCTTTTGAGTATGATCCTCCTTTTCGCCTTTTTTTAGAAAGTTTTATCACAAAGGGAGGCAGGCTCGTGGTCACTTTTTTCCCGCATACCACAAAACCCGAAAGTGCTAGGTATGACTCAAAAACCAACGACACACAATTGTCCAAGGAAACACTCAACAGCCGAGAAAAACAAAATAAATGGCGACGCCTCGTGAGTGAGAAAAACAGAAAAGCTGGTAAAGCTCCGGAATTATATCTCCCCGTTCAAAACCGCTGGGGAATTGATTGGGATTTTCTAAAAGATCGCCCTGACATATTTGAAAGAACACATTTCGCAGAAACCGAAGATCGCTCGGACAGAGTCCCCTGGGCCACGGTGCTGCATTTTGCATCCCTCACACCGGAATGGACTACGCTTTATAGTTTTGAAGGTAACCCTGTCATTGTGGAAAGAACACTAGGCAAAGGGACAATATTATTTTGCGCTGACTCGTTTTATTTAAGTAACGAAGCCTTGGTTAAGAAACATAAACCCCGCCTGCTTTCAACCCTGCCCGGTTCTCATCGAATGATTATATTTGATGAAACACATCATGGAGTGGAAGAAAAATCAGGCATGGGAACCTTACTTCGGCGCTACCACCTTTTCGGACCCATTATTGCCGCACTCATCCTTGCACTTCTTTTTATCTGGAAAAATTCTATCTCCTTGGTCCGTGCCCCCAGAACGACCCAATCTTCAGGACCCGCTATTATTAAAGGGAAAGGCAATACCGATGGCCTGGCAAATATACTGAGACGCACAGTCAATCCACGGGAACTTCCTTTGTTGGCTCTCAACCGCCTTAGGTTGAATCGAAACTCATCCCGCTCATCTGAAGCCCAAATGGCAGACGCGGAAGTGATCGCCCAAGAGGAGAAGGAAAAATTATTGCATAAGGCGGACCCTATTTCAGCATGGAACCGAATAACTCGATTACTCAATACAAGAAAGAAAATATGACCACACCAGACACCTTAAGAGATACACTTGCACGCGCCCGCACCGAAATTGGAAAAGTGATCATTGGTCAGGAGGAAGTTGTAGACAGATGCCTGATCTGCATTTTTACCGGCCAACACGCACTAATCGAAGGTGTCCCGGGAGTGGCAAAAACGCTTCTCGTCAGAACTCTCTCCTACGTTCTGGGAAGCCACTTCAATCGAATTCAATTTACCCCCGACCTTATGCCTGCCGATATTACCGGCACGAACGTTTTTAACATGCAGAAAAACGAGTTCACTCTCATCACGGGTCCTGTTTTTACAACCTTTCTCTTGGCAGATGAAATCAACCGAGCCCCCGCAAAAACTCAATCGGCCCTGCTTCAAGCAATGCAGGAAAGATTGGTCACTATAGACCGGGAAACCTACCAACTTTCAGCGGGGTTCACCGTGTTCGCCACTCAAAATCCAATCGAATACGAGGGCACTTATCCGCTTCCGGAAGCTCAGAAGGATCGGTTCATGTTAAAGATTCGAATGAACCCACCTACTCGCGACCAAGAGCTTGACCTGGCTAAACGGTGCATGAGTAACGAAGCACCCGAAGCAGTACTTTCTTCTGGCCAAGTTCAACAAGTTCTAGACGAAAATCAGCTCGCTGCGATGCGTCAGGCCTTGGAACTTATTACTATTAAACCTGAATTGATCTCCTATCTCGTCGATATTGTCCGGGCCACCCGTTCGAGTGAAGAAGTACTGGTCGGAGCAGGTCCGAGAGCTACTCAATCGTTGCTGCTCGCCAGTCGAGCGTACGCTGCATTGGCAGGTAGAGACTTTGTAACGCCCGACGACGTAAAAACAATGGCCATTCCTGTTTTGGAACATCGAATTGTCATCCGCCCTGAATTCGAAATCGAAGGTGTCTCAATTGAAGAAATCATACGCCGCATCTTAGAATCTATTCCTGTCCCACGATAAAACGACAATGATCATCCCTTCCCCACGCCTCCTATTATCTTTTGCAGTTATCGTGTTGCCGGCCATTACAGTGGCATCGGTGCTCCCAGAAACTGCAATTCCTGCGTGGGCTGTGGTAATCTTTTTTATCTTGGTCGTATGTATTGACGGGCTTCTTTCAACACGCGTATTGCAGAACATAAAAATTATTGTCCCAGATTTGGTTAGAATAAGCGTGGAGAGATCCGGCATCATTCCTGTGTTCATTGACCATTCGTCCCCTCGCAAAATGACCTTACGTGCCGGCCTCAGTTTTCCTCCAGAAATTAAAGCCGATTACGAGAAATCACTCCTTTTAAATGAACAAAACGTTCGCACAAAATTTGAATGGCCAATCACCGGTACTCAACGCGGGGAATTCGCTATTAATTTTATTGGGATTGAGAGCAGTTCTCCGCTCGGATTCTGGCGCCCCCGCAAATCATTTGAGATCCTTCTTAAAGTTCGAGTCTACCCCAATCTTTTTAAGGAACGCCGCAAAATGGCCGCTTATTTCCTTAACCGCGGTCTCTTTGGGATGCACGCCCGAAGGCAAGTGGGTAAAGGACGGGACTTCGAGAAACTACGTAATTACGTTTCGGGTGATAGTATCGATGAAATTCATTGGAAATCCACGGCCAAACGCGGACATCCAGTAACGAAAATCTTTCAAATCGAGAAGACACAAGAAATTTACGTGTTGATCGACCGATCAAGACTCAGCGCTAGGTCAACCGATCCCTCGGTCAAAAGCGGCAACCGGGGACATCACTCCATTTTAGAGCAGTACCTTACCGCAGCGCTTATGCTGGGCATGGCCGCTGAAAAGCAGGGCGATTTGTTTGGGCTCGTTACATTTTCAGATAAAGTCGAGATCTTGATCCGAGCCAAAACTGGACCCCACCACTTTCATGTGTGTCGCGATGCCATTTATAAACTACAATCAAAACCTGTAACACCTGACTTTGAAGAAATTTTCAGCTCACTGAGGATTCGTCTTGGCAAACGAGCATTGCTTGTCTTTTTAACATCCCTAGATGACCCCATGGCTGCTGAATCATTTGAAAAAAATGCAAAAATCATTAGTCGTAAACATCTCGTCATGGTGACCATGATTAATCCACTGGGGTCTCGTCCCGTCTTTTCTGGGCCGGAAGTTGAATCCATAGATGATATGTACAAAAGGCTTGGAGGCCACATCTCGTGGCAAAACCTGCAGGAAACAAAAAGGCGGTTAAAACACAACGGCATTCAATTCAACCAAGCTGACAATGAAGAGTTTTGCCTCAAATTGGTATCCAACTATCTGAATATCAAGGGAAGACAGGTGTTATAATGATTATCAATGTTCAACACTTTGTTGCACAAGAAGAAAAGTATTGGCAGGAATTGGAAAGTTTCATGAATCGGTTGGATTTAAACCAAACTGAATTTTCGATTCAAGACATTGAACGATTTCATTACCTTTATGAACGCACTTCCGCAGATCTCGGAAAGTTAACAACCTACGCATGGGACCCCGAACTACGGATGTACCTAGAAAAGTTAGTATCTCGTGCGTATGGGGAGATACACGAAACACGGGAAAAAGGAACTCGGCTACGTTTTTTATCATGGCTGACAGTAGAGTTTCCCGGTGCTTTCCGGAGGCACCATGGGGCGTTTATCATGGCATGCATGTTAACCTTGGTAGGTTGCCTTTTAGGAGGTGGAGCAGTGGCGTTCGACGGAGATGTGAAACAGATTCTTTTACCTTTTGATCATTTACATGGTTCCCCAACTGAACGTGTGGCCAAAGAAGAAAGTGTCACCACCGACCGCTTGGAGGGTCACAAATCCACTTTTTCGGCAGAACTCATGGTCAACAATATCAGAGTATCCATTATGGCAATGGCACTCGGAATTTCATGGGGAATTGGGACAATTATCGTTTTGTTTTATAACGGAGTTATACTCGGCGCCGTCATAGTGGACTACATGTTGAATGGTCAGACACGTTTTTTGTTAGGGTGGCTATTGCCCCATGGGTCAGTGGAAATTCCGGCCATCCTCATCGCCGGTCAGGCAGGTCTCACTCTTGCGCACACATTAATAGGCAAAGGTTCGCCTCTAACCCTGAAGGAAAGGTTTAGACACACGGGTCGAGACCTAGTGACACTTATAGGAGGAGTCGCAATCATGCTTGTCTGGGCTGGAATCGTCGAAGCGTTTTTTTCTCAGTACCATGAGCCGTACTTACCCTATACCATTAAAATTATCTTCGGCTCTATATCTCTCATCATTCTATTCGTCTTTTTATATCGGTCCGGCTTGTCTTCAAATCTCGAAGCTGAAAAAGGTTGTCAAAAATGAGCCGGGCCACAAAATTACATACCGTTATTATTCAAACTCCAGAAGGCATATCCTTTTCTTTATTCATCGCCAGCCCCGTGAGTCGATTTTTGGCATGGCTCATTGATTGCCTAATCATTTACGCACTGGTTTATGTTTTGCAGATTCTTTCCCTTCTTTTGTTAATCATCAGTGTTGATTTTTCCAGTGCGTTTTTCATTCTCATGTTTTTTCTGAGTACACTTTTATACAGGATACTTATGGAATGGTATTGCCGTGGGCAGACCATTGGGAAAAAGGTGATGAAACTTCGTGTCATGGATATTGAGGGAATGAAGATCCAATTCAGTCAAATTGTGGTCAGGAACTTACTTAGGTTCGTCGATTTTTTTCCAATGTTTTACTTTGTCGGTGGCATAAGCTGTTTATTTTCGAAGTACGGCCAACGATTAGGTGACATTGCAGCCAACACTATGGTCATTCGAAACGCAGATTTTACCCCACCCGAAGTGAGTCAAATTAATGGGGGAAAATATAACTCTCTAAAAGCTTTCCCCCATTTGGCAGCACGCTTGCGACAAAATATTTCGGCTAGTGAGGCGTCCTTAGTTTTGCAAGCCTTGTCGAGGCGAGATCAACTGGAACCGGTGGAACGTCTTAAGCTCTTCGAGGAAATTAGTTCATATTTTAAGGCAAAAGTTGTTTTTCCAGGAGAGGCAATCGAGGGTTTGAGCGACGAACAATACCTCAGAAACCTGGCCGAAATTTTGTACCAATAAAAAAGCCAGCCTCTTAACAACCGCATTGAAGAATGTACTGCTTCTTATCGGTAAAATTTTTCCGACTAAACTCCCGTATTATCCTTACACGCGCCTCCTTGGATAATTCTTCCAAAAAATCAAGGAATTGCCGCGCCAAACTCACTGTTTCCCGATACCTTGCCACGAGTACAGGTGATTCATATTCGTACGAGGCATTATCAAACAACCTCTGCCGAAGCCAAATTTTATCGCACCTCAGGAGTCTTCTCTTTTTTCTTTGGGCCGCCTTAAAAAAGCATAATGCAAGATACGTATCTATTTTGCCCTGAAGTTCCAAACCCACCAAAAAATTTTCGTCCGTGAGTTCTCTCGGATTCTCAAGAAATATCAATGATGCATGCACCGCATGGTTGATCTCCTCTATAAATGCAATGAGCGATCCGATGTTATGATCCGTCAACCCATTCACAGGATTGAACCTCTCTAAAGTTTCAATGACTTGAGCTGAATAATATATCCCCACTTTTAATTGACCTTCGTGGTGTCGCAAATAGGTCCGAGCCTCGGCAGACAGTTCTCGGCAATAAGGCGCGCACAGTTGTTCTAATTCGTGTGACCTCCCGCGACTTACTATAAATTCTTCAAAATTAACGCCTGTACAATAGTAAGTGCGTTCGAAGAGTTTTTGTATGTCTTTCAACAGACTCATGATGCACCAAATAAAACGGGGGGAGGTGGTTCACCCAATGTCAGAAAACGGTCAGACATGATGTTCAAAGCAAGTCTGACATTTCTAAAATTGTCTGATAAACACCTAAAAACGGATTGTAACTCCATTTGCCCTGCTAAGGGATGCGCGGAAACCGCCCGATAATGAGAAGTCCCCATTCCTTCATAAAAACTGACCGAAGGAGCGCCCCGAAAACGATTTCGATATTCGATCCTTTCGAGAAAAAGACCGGTCATAAAAAGACTGTAATTACCAATGTGTGCTTGTAAAACCAATGCCTGTTGAGGGTTTGCCTGCCTAAGCAAGATGAGCATATCTGATATATAACTAAAACTGGCCTCAATCATTTCCGGAACCGTTGTTAATCGGGCATTACTCGAAAATTCCGACAGCATGGAAGCAAGATAATCACTCACGTCGTAATCTGTTATTCCAGACGAAACGATGACTTTCCGAGTCAGTAAATAAAAATATAAATGTGAAGAAATGTTTACCTGATCGGAGGAGTCCAAAATGCGGGCCAAAAGCGCAGGATGATCCAACACTGAGTTGAATGTTTGCTCATCACCAATCAAAGAGTTGATCCTGAAAACGTCTTCAGGGGTCTTGGAAAGCGTCTCCACTATGAAGTTAATGTCTTCCTTTGAGAACTGAACCCGACAATTCGTACGGATCATTTTAGACTTTCTAGTACCTATAATACCCCAGAAGCATACAAAATACCATCAAAAAATATGTAATAATTGCGAAGGCCTCCTTCTCAGAAGATTACAGACGAGATAGTCTGGAAAAAGTCTCACATCAACGAATTTCCCGTGTGCCTTCAATTTATTCAGACACACAACCATTTGAATGCGTTAACTATCTATATCCTTTATAAGCACTTATCACTCAATCAATTAGCAGAATTCCCTTATTAATGATAAGTGACATTATTCATTTCACCTAAGATAAGCTTCTAATTAAGCCATAGTGTTGATACACTGGGTGCGAAGTCTTGGCAGACTTCAATCATTCATAAATAAATTATAAAAATACATATGAAAAAATCAACTAATGGGTTCACCCTAGTTGAGATCATGGTAGTTGTAGCCATTATAGCGTTGCTTGCTGCGATCGCCGTGCCCAATTTTCTAAGGGCACGAACACGCGCGCAAGCCACTCGAGTGCTCAATGACGTACGCATGATCTCCTCTGCGGCTGAACAATACGCAATAGAATACGGGCTATCCTCGGATTCAGTGGTAACGTTCAATAGTCTGATAGGCCATTCCTATCTAAAAAGTGGTTCGAGTATTTATAACGGTCAAACCGCAGTTTTACTTCCAACCGGTGGGACACTCGGTGATATCTACTCAGCTATTAGTCCGACTCGGAAACTGACTGTTGATAATCAATTACGTGCCTATTTTTTACCAACCCTCTCCACAGATGACCGAATTTGGGATTAACCCATTCCAAACTGCCCATTCCTTCAAAGCCACATTTTATAAAATGTGGCTTTTTTTATTGGGTCAGGGGCGTTTTGAACGTGGGAATGTCGAAGACCAGCAGCCATTGTCTGAAGGCCACGCCCAGCGTTTCGCCGGACCGTCGCACACACATGGGCAGCTTAAAAGTCCAACCGTATACTGACCACTTTGAATGGTTTTAATGTACAGTGGATGGTGTCTCCTACTGCGGTCGGTATAATACTTAACTCCTCTTCATTAAGATTGACCAAATAAGCCTTCTTAAATGGCAGGCCCGCTTTCAAGGTCACTTGTTGAGTGCCTCCAAAAGCTTCGTATAGCCGCACAATGAGACTCTCGGAATCCTCGGCACGTTTAACGGTGTCTATGACTACTCCGGGGTTATCAATTGAAAAGAACGACTTGCTATGGGTTTCTCCTTCGGGCCCAGTGACCACACGCAGTGGAAGATTAAACTGCAAGGATCGTTTTAAAACACCTGCCTCTTGCCAGTCTCCCCCATGCGGCATTAACGCATAACGAAATGTGTGTTCCCCTCTATCCGCTTTAGGATCGGGGGCATTGGGAGCACGCAAAAGCGATAAACTCATGCGTTTTCCGTGTATGGAGTACCCGTACTTGCAGTCATTAATCAAAGCCACTCCAAAACCGTGCTCGCTATAGTCGGCCCATTTATGAGCGCACACTTCGAACCGGGCGATGTCCCACGACGTATTATAATGAGTCGGCCGTTTTACGTGGCCAAACTGCACTTCATAAGTCGCTTCGGAAGCCCGAACGTCCACATCAAATTCAGCTTTCAGGAATTTTGATTTTTCTTGCCAGTTCACTTTGCATTCAAATTCCAAATAGGGATTGAGCGCATCCAACTTCACGAACTGTTCAATCTTCGAGTGACCAAAGGCATAGGTGAATTTTAAAGTCACTCGTAAGGGATGCATCTCAAGCAATTGCGCCTCAATGGCATCACCTACCAAAAACCGTTTTTCAAGATGAAACGCATCGACGTCCCACGCATCCCAGAAAAGGGGTTTGTCTTCATAGACCGCCAATTGCCCCGCCACAGTGTTATCGATCACTTCCCTGCCTGTGGTCTTATGGACCATACTTGTGACAAGACCCTTCTTAGAAATCCGAACCTTCAAATGCCCGTTTTCCAAAACATAATCATCGTTCTCTAACGAATATGAAACCTTCTCTGTGGGTTCCAATTCCGGCATCATATACGCGAACCCATAACTCGGAGCCGCCACAATGGTCAGTGATTTATCCGATAACTCGAAGACCTCCCTCCGGTCATGCCCGGATGAATTGACCACCTTGAGACAAGCATCTTCAGCGGATGTTTTCGTGTTGAGTTCCGGGATATAATTAGCCAGCAGTGTATGGGCCTTTACCTCGATGTGAGCGTAGTCTCGCAGGGTATCCTCGTAAACTTCTGTAATGGAAGAACCTGGAATAATATCGTGAAACTGGTTCAGCAAAACAAGGTGCCACAACGCACGAATTTCTTCTGCAGGGTATGTTTTATCGTCCAACACGCTTGCGACCGCTGCGAGGGATTCCAGTTCATGAAGGAGAAACTCGCATCGGCGATTTCCCTTTTTGACTTGAGCCTGGCTCGTGTATGTACCGCGGTGCAATTCAAAATAAAGTTCCCCCACCCAAACCGGCAGGTCTTTGGCATCTTTTTCAGCCCTTTGCCAGAATTCGTTGGTATGCCTGATTTTTGTCTTCGGCAGCCCGTCCACGTCCCCCGCCCTTTTTGCGATTTCAAGCATGGCACGCGTGGGCCCACTTCCACCGTCTCCATAACCGAACAAATAAAGACTCTCATTGGCTCTATCATGGTCTTTAAACTTCTTCACATTTTCGTTCAGTTGATACGGCGTAAAATCGGCGTTGTAGGTGTCAGCCGGTGGAAAATGAGTCAAGAGCTGCGACCCGTCCAACCCTTCCCATAAAAAGGTATGATGCGCAGGGCGATTCAATTGGTTCCATGACAACTTCTGTGTCAGGAAATAGCGCATTCCAAATCCAGTAGCAATCTGTGGAATCGCAGGAGAATACCCAAATACGTCCGGATTCCAGAAAGCTTCGCAGTGAATCCCGAACTCTTCCCTGAAGAAACGTTGGCCATAGAGAAACTGCCGGACAAGTGATTCCCCCGATGGCAGGTTACAGTCAGGCTCGACCCACGTTCCGCCCACAGGAATGAAACGCCCTTCTTTGACCGCCTTTTTAATCCTCTCATAAAGGCCTGGATAAAACTTCTTCATCCACACGTACTGAACGGCTTGGGACGCCACAAATTTGTAGTCGGGATATTCATCCATCAGCTCCAATGCCGTCGCAAAAGTCCGCGCGCATTTACGTTTCGTTTCGGCAATAGGCCAAAGCCAAGCTGTATCAATGTGAGCATGACCCACAGTGCTCAGTTCGTGCTGACTTTCCGCATTCTTCACCGCAAGCAGAGGGGTTAACAATGCCCGAGCCTTTGCCCACGTGGATCGATCCTCCAGAACAAGCGTGTTCACAAACTGATTTAATCCATAAAGCAATTGCCCGCGGCGAGGTATATCCTGCGGGATCGATGTCAACGTCTGCGCCAGCAAGGCCGCATCCCAATACATGTCCCAGGCCTCGCGATCGAACACACCCAGTTCGGCTTGGCGCTCAGAAAACTCGGCTTTCTTAGGTTGCATATACTCATCAAGCACCCCAAAAAGAGCATTAGCCGCAGTCTCAATAAAAAAATCAAATTTTTTACCCACCGTCGCTTTGCGGGTCAGTACAAATTCCACACGGGGATCACGCAAAGGACTCGTTAACGGTCCTCCGTTACGAAAAGTATGACACTCAACGCTAAATGATTGCCTTGGCTCTCCGTCTACCCAAATCATTCCCTCTGAGCCCGTGTTCCATAAAAAATGGATTTCACGACCCTCAGCTCCACGCGGAACTTCAGCTCTGATGTGAAACCAAGTGGTGTCCCATAAGTTCCCTAAATGCTCACCCAGAGCCGATGGCGCATAGTTTTGTTGAATCGCTTCTGCATAGGGTATTCGTTCAGGTGTTTTATAAACGGACAGGGAAACTGGAAATTTTGCTGTGTAAAAACAAGTGCGAATTTCTTCTACAGCAAGTTCGATGCGTTTTACCGTGATGTCATTATGAGTCAACATAGCATTGTCAAAGGTCGAGGTTCCTCGCATTAAACCGCTACACCCCTAGGCGGCAAGAAGATAAATTTCATTTCAAAGCCATATTGTTCACGCTTTCATTCCTATTCCCAACTTCTCCAGTAACTCATTGGGATTAGATGAAATCTTCAATTGATCGAAATGGGTTTGGTCAATGAACTTATGTTCAACCATGTGCCGAAGGAATTGGATTAAAGGATCATAAAACCCTTCGACATTCAGAATCCCGTAAGGTTTATTATGTAACCCAAGTTGCCCCCAGGTCCATACCTCAAAAAACTCCTCCATTGTCCCAATACCCCCTGGCAAAACGATAAATGCATCCGCCCAGTCCGCCATGATAGCTTTCCGTTGATGCATTGTTTCCACAACCTCCATTTTAGTGATTCCTTTATGAGCCCATTCACGCTCGACCATGGACTTGGGAATGGCCCCATAGACTTCACCTCCATTGGCCAAAACAGAAGCGGCCAATTCGCCCATCAACCCCACGTTGCCCGCCCCATACACGAGTCGGATGCCCTTTTCAGCCAACTGCTTTCCCAACTCTCGAGCTGCTTCCTTGTAGATCGCGTGCGCCCCATCCCTTGAACCGCAAAAAACACACACAGATTTCATGAATCAATTTTTACGGACAATCGGGAATCAAATGAAGGAAAATGATCTCAGGTCAGCATCACGGGCCAAATTTTTGGGACCAGATAAAGGGCGATTATAAAGATGATAACCGTAAGTCCCGACCCGACTTTCAAAAAGTCGGTGAAACGATAACGACCAGGCCCGTACACCATAAGGCATGAGGGCTCGAGCGGAGTGAGGTAAGAACAACTCGCAGCGACTGCGATCATCATTGCGAAGGAGCGAGGGTTAAAGCCTGCCGTAATGGCCGCCTGAATGGCGACAGGGAAAATAACAATCGCCGCAGCTTGATTCGACATGGGTTGGGTCAAGAGGACTGTCAGCCAGAAAAATGTACCTAAAAGGACAAGAGGACCACTTTGACCTATAATGTTGAGGACATGATCGGCTAAATACTTCGCGGTGCCTGTTTCTTCCATCGCCACGCCAAGCGCCAACATACAGCCAATCAACAGGACCGCTTTCCATTCGATTTCACGATAGGCATCTTCTGGTGTAATGCAGCGAGTCAAAAAAATGAGCATGACCCCGAGAATGACTGCCACTGTCATAGGAATCAAACCGGCGACTGTCGCCGCAAGTGATCCCACAAATATCGCCAGAGCAATCGGGGCTTTTGCAGTGTTTACTCGGTGCTCCTCAACAGACGTCATCATCCGTAACGCCCTATTTTGTTGAATGTAATTTAGGCTTTCACGGGTCCCTTGAATAAGAAGCAGATCGCCGAGTCTCAAAGGAATCTCGCTAATTTTAGTCGTTTGAGTAACGCCATGGCGATTTAGCGCGAGAACAAAAGCTCCGTAGCGCTCGCGAAAACGAAACCCTTTTAATGTTCTATGAAGTAATGGCGATCGAGGGGAAACCATGGCCTCAACCAATTGAACGTCTCCACCCTGGAGATCATTCCCCGCAAACTTCGATTCTGCTTTAATATCGATTCCCTGTTCATCTTTTATTTTCAATATGCTATCGCGCTGGCCTTCTACAAGTAACATATCTCCCGCCTTAAGCATCAATTCTGCTCGGGGATTAAAATACTGCTCTTTATTCCGAATGACCTTGAGAACATTCAAATCCAACTTGCTTCCAAATGCCGCCAAGGCGAGTGTTTTACCTACCAACGGAGAACTGGGTAAAATCACAACTTCTGTCAGGTAGAGGTGATCAATCACGTTCTCCGAAGCATCCATCCCAGACGTGCGATCGGGTATTAGGCGTCGACCTATCGTGAGCACGTAAATGAGTCCTATAACGGCGATGGGAATTCCTACCGGAGCGAGCTCAAACATACCCATGGGTTCCATTTTGTACTTCACCATCATTCCATTAACCACAAGGTTGGTGGAGGTACTGACCAAGGTGATGGAACTACTGAGTATCGAGGCAAATGCCAATGGCATGAGCAGTTTCGAAGGACTAGTTTTAGTTTTCTGGGCGACTCCCAACACAAGTGGGAGAAAAAAAGCAGTTGCCGCTGTATTGCTCATGAACGCTCCTATGAGACAAGCGGCGACAATGATAATAATAAGAAGGCGTGTTGGATTTGATGATCCAAACTTAAAGAGCGCCGCCCCTGCTATATCCACAACGCCGGTCCGCACCAATGCCGCGGTCATGACGAGCAATCCAAATATGGTGACCACTGTCCCACTGCTAAAACCGGAAAAGGCCTGCTCAGAATTAATCAACCCTGTGCACACCAAAGAGATGACCACTCCCAACGCAACCACCTCGACAGGCCACCTCTCCAACCAAAAGCACAGGATCGCCAGTACGATAATGATTAGGAGGGTCAAAATGGCAAACGACATCATATCCCTCTCTAGAAAGTATCGCGCCTAAGTACCAACTAAATTAATTCTTCCGGCCAAAAATTCAGGGGCGCAAAATGTATCACGTCCCTGAACTTGGTAACCTTATTTACGGAAGATGCCAGCCACCACTTGGCCCACTGTCATGGCAACCATCGTCAAGGTGCTTGCCATACCTTCAACACTCAGAAGTGATGGAGCGGCTTCATGGGCTAACTCGTCTGATCCTTCAAACTGATTGAAAGTGGTATCATCTGGTTGTGAATTTTCACCGCCTTCGCCGTTACCGTTCAGATTATCTTCTGATTTTTCGTCCGTATTTTTGATTTTTGATTTCTTCGGGGTCTCGTCACTATTCTCATTTGTATCGTCCCCATTTTGAGCATTTGAATCGCCGTTAAACGTATATAAGGGATCACCCAAACTATCGTCGTCGTTAAACACGAAAGGTAACGTGATCGCTTCAATCACTAATCCACCCGCATCGACAAAGTTATTGCGGTTAAGTTCACCTTTAAGGAAGCTGATATTTGTATTCATTATCCCGCTAAAGTTGAAGATAAGTTCGTCTACCTCCGCGTCATCAAACACATCACTGTCCGTAAACCCAACAAAGGCGAGAAGAACTGTGTTGATTTGACTCAAATACTCTATAGCGATTGGGTTTTGATTCGTAAGAATATTTCCAACGACAAACTTTAAATATGAGAATTCAAAGGCCCTAATGTCCTGCCACCCGATTTCCAACACGTTGCTGTCTCTGAATACCGTCCGATCAACAGGCGAATAAACGTGGGTCGTTAGGCTTGGATCGTTCGGACGCATGGTCAGGATTCCGGTGTTAAACCGGCTCTGTATCGAAAGCGGCCCGCCTAATAAATCTATTTCATCGGCGATAAGGGTCGTGTTGCCACCGGCAATCAGATTGTACATGTACAGGTCCTGATTGTCCTGAACATTGAAAGTGATATTCCCCACGCCTGTTGATGCGTTTAAGACTGTAAGATCTGCACCTCCTGATTGAGTGAACTTAATGTTCCCGTTCACTGTGGAGATACTGTTGATCGTTACATTAAACGGAGTGATGTTCCCCAAGGAAATATTCCCGTTGATGGCTGCCACAGTAAAGCTACGCACACTCAATTCAATTTCTCGATTGTCACCAATTCCACTGCTTGCAAAGAGAATCAGATCGTCCGCTACAATATCCGCCACCGGATCTTCGATGACGTACTCATCAACGGCCCCATTTTTAGCCCAAATGAGTACATCACCAAATGATGTTCCTGCACTTACCAAACCGACTTCAATGTTCCCCGCAACAGATATGAGCTTGATCGAATTAAACTGAGAATCTGTTTGGGACACTACATTCACTGCAATGATTCCCCCACCGGCCAGAGTATCAATCCAACCGTTAGCCGTAGTCACATTGATAAGCCTGATGTCATCCGTTTCATTGATGTACACAGGTCCAAAAACAGTTGATGTGGCATTCAAAGTATTGAATGTCGTGTCCAGATTGCCGGTCAGGTTACCTCCAATATCACCTGCTGCAGTTAGGATCGCTGCGTTGGCTTGAAGATCCACCGCACCATCACCATTAAAGTCACGGATGTTGCCAGTCGTGGCTGTGATGGTCAGGTTGTTCGCGAGTATGCCCGCGCTCACAAAATCAACGAGCACATCACCCGTGTTTGCGGTGAGGGTCACATTGTTTCCGCCAATATCGTTGAGCGATTGCACGTCGAGCGCCGTAATCGTGTTCCCTGCGATAATCGTTATGAGGCCATTGGCCGTATCGATGTCGAGCAGGGTGATAATGTCCGTTTCGTTCAATACGATTGATCCGGTGTTAGTCGAACTTGCGTCAAGTATATTGAAGGTTGTTTCAATTCCATTGGCAGGAATACCTATCGAACTACCTGCGGTGAGAATGTTGTTATCACCAATCAAGTCAACAGCTCCATCAGAACCGAGTTCGTTGATGTTGCCCACGGTCGCAAGGAATAACAGATCCCCGTTCAATGGTCCCGCACTCACAAAATTGACGAGAATATCGCCACCGGTGCTGTTTAAGGTCACGTCATTAACGTCTGCGTCAGTGAGCGACTGAACATCAACGGCCGAGATGGTTCCACCGGCGTTGAAGGTGATCAATCCATTCGCCGTATCAATGTCATCCAACTGAATGGCGTTGACTTCATTAAATACGATTGCGCCAGCAGCATTGGAGTGCGCGGTCAACGTATTGAGCGCCGATTCAATATCAACCACTCCGCCGATCGATCCCCCATTGGCGATCAATATCGAGTTGTCACCAATCAAGTCAGGTCCTGCATCCGCGATATTTTCTTCAATCGAACCTGAAGCCGTCATGAACACGTCGCCAGCCGTTGCGCCTGTTGTGCTTGTTCCGTTTCCAGAAACTAAGTCAAAGGCAATGTTGCCCGTGGCGGTGAACGTGATGTCATTGGCATCGTTATCCGTCAAGGATTGCACGTCTAAAGCTGTCAGGTTTCCGCCAGTGATAAACGTGATTAATCCGTTCTGGGTATCAACGTCGGTCAACGTGATTGCGTTCGTCTCAGTGATCACAATCGACCCGACGCTTGTCGAACTTGCGTTCAACGTGTTGAACGTCGTTTCCAATTGCATCCCAGCGGCAGTCGTTCCAATCGATCCCCCTGCGGTGAGAATGGCATAATCGGAGAGCAAGTCAGCACCGGCGTCGCCTGCTCCTGTTTCCAAAATGTTCCCTGTTGTGGCGGTCAATATAATGTCGCCACCAGCCACATCACCCAATCCAGGGCCCGCGTTTATGACACCTATCAAAATGCTGTTTGCGGCTGTGATCGTGATGTCGTTCGCATCATTGTCTGTCAACGATTGTACATCAATGGCGGTGAGTGTTCCTCCTGAGGTAAACGTAATCAATCCGTTAGCCGTATCAACGTCGTCGAGTTGGATGTCATTAGTTTCGTTAACCACGATTGCGCCAGCGGCATTCGAATGAGCCGTGAGCGTGTTGAGTGATGTTTCCAAACTCACAACCCCGCCGATCGAACCACCATTGGCGATCAATATCGAGTTATCACCAATCAAGTCAGCTCCTGCATCCGCAATGTTTTCTTCAATAGAACCTGAAGCCGTCATGAACACGTCGCCAGCTGTTGCGCCCGTTGTGCTCGTTCCATTTCCAGAAACCAAGTCAAAGGCAATGTTTCCAGTGACGGTGAACGTAATGTCATTGGCGTCGTTGTCAGTCAAAGATTGAACGTCTAATGCTGTCAGGTTTCCGCCAGTGATAAACGTGATTAATCCGTTCTGGGTATCAACGTCGGTCAACGTGATTGCGTTCGTCTCAGTGATCACAATCGACCCGACGCTTGTCGAACTTGCAATCAACGTGTTGAACGTCGTTTCCAATTGCATCCCAGCGGCAGTCGTTCCAATTGAACCCCCTGCGGTAAGAATGGCATTATCGGAGAGCAAGTCAGCACCGGCGTCGCCTGCTCCTGTTTCCAAAATGTTCCCTGTTGTGGCGGTCAATATAATGTCGCCACCAGCCACATCACCCAATCCAGGCCCCGCGTTTATGACGCCTATCAGAATGCTGTTTACGGCTGTGATCGTGATGTCGTTGGCATCGGCGTCCGTGAGAGATTGAATATCTAATGCCGTGACTGTTCCACCTGAAGTCAACGTGATGGAACCGTTGGCTGTATCCAAATCATCAACTTGGATGTTATCAAACTCGTTCAAGGACACGTTCCCAGCAGTGTTTGAATGTCCGGTTAGGAAGTTAAATCTTGTTTCAATTGGACGCACCCCACCGATCGAACCGCTGGCTACCAGGGTTCCGTAATCAGCTGTAAGATCTATGCTAACATCTTCAGGATTTGTTTCCTCAATATTACCCGCGTCGGCTGTCAAAAATATGTCGCCGTTTGCTGTACCCGCGTTAATTAAGTTGACGAGGATATCGCCAGTCGTCGAATGCAACGTAATATCGTTAGCATCGTTATCCGTCGTAGAAATCACGCTTGTGGCAGTTACCTGACCATTAGCGTTCATCGTAATCAACCCGTTATTCGCGACCACGGAATTCAGTATAATTCCATTAGTTTCATCAAATACGATAGAGCCTAGGCTTGTAGAATTAATGTTGGCAGTGACCACGGTCGTTTCTAACTGCATACCTACGGCAGTTGTTCCGATATTTCCAAATGCGGTTATGTTCAGAACGTCAGCGATCAGATCAACTCCATCGCCGGAGTTCAGTTCAACTATTGCTCCCACGTTTGAGGTCAATGTGATGTCCCCAGCGGTCGTACCAGCACTGATAAATCCTACATTAATACTTCCGGCAGTATTGGTTAATAAGATGTCATTGGCATCGGCATCGGTCAAAGATTGAACATCGACTGCCGTGATGTTACCACCTGCGACTAACGTGATCGAACCGTTGGCTGTATCAATATCGTCCAACTGGATTGCGTTGGTTTCGTTGAGGACAATATTCCCGACCACGAGATTGTTATTCGCGTGTGCCGTTAAGTTGTTAAACGAAGTTTCAATAGCAACCGCTCCCCCGATGGATCCGCTGTTACTCACGAGTACCGCATTGTCAGCAATGAGATCTGCTCCCGCATCAGCCACGGTTTCTTCAATGACACCCGCAGCCGTGAGGAACATGTCCCCAGCAGTTGCACCTGAAGTAACGGTTCCGGCCGTAATCCGGTTGACTAGTATGTCCCCGGCGGTGGTGGTGATCGTTATATCATTTGCATCATTATCGGTTGTCGATTCAACATCAGTCGCGGTGATTGTTCCGCCGGCGACGAAGGTGATCAATCCGTTAGCTGTATCAATATCGCGCAATTCGACTGCGTCGGTTTCAGTAAAATACATGGCTCCTGCTCCGGTGACGGTCAAGTCCATGATGAGTGCCGTCGTTTCGATATCAAGTTCAGCGGTACCCCCTTGGGCTCCTGCTGATGTAAACGTCAGGAAATCACCAATAACATCCACCGCAGCATCACCCGCACCGATTTCCTGAATTTGCGAAGCAGAAACAAGTGTCACATCACCTAAACCAGTTCCCGCTGAAATCATTCCAAGAAGAATGTTTCCGCTGGTTGTGGTTAAGGAAATGTCATTGGCATCATCATCAAGAAGCGAACGCACAATGGTAGCGGTGAGCTGGCCCCCAGCTGTCATTATGATGGGTCCATTAAAGGTATCAACGTCCAACAGATTAATCGTGTTGTCTTCGGTGACATTGAGGAATCCTGCCACGAGAACGCTTGCGTTTAATGTCGCCACGTTGGTCAAGAGCGTGGTTGTCCCGCGTGAATCAACGACTAAATTGTTGCCGGTTACTTTACCTGTTGTCTGGGCTATTGACCCAAAAACGTTCAAGTTAACATTATCAACGGCTCCCGCCCCGTCTGTACCTGCGGTGATTACATTGAGAGTCGCATTTCCACCTGTGCCAGCGCTGCCCACCTGAATAGAAATAACTCCATCAAAGGAAAGTATCGAATTCAGTATCGCACTGTCCGTTTCCACCAAAGTGATGGCACCTGCTGTGGAAGCAGTTGCATTCAAGGTCGCCCCAGATGTGTTTGCGATGATGTATCCTTCGGCAGTCAACGTGATGACATCACCAAAGATTGTCCCGGAGGTTCTATTAATAAAACCATTACCAGCGCCGGTTCCGGCATTGATGATCACATCATAGGGTGTTGCGACGAACACATCAGATTGTAATGTGAGATCTCCCCCCACATTCAAGGTGATATTGCCGGTCAGAGTTTGCAATCCACGCGAATCTGCTCCGCGTAAGTCCGCAATTGTTAATCCGTTCACTTCTGTGACAGTCATATCCCCTGAACCTGTCGTACGGGCATCTAACGTCGAGACCTGTGTATCAAGATTAACTACACCGATGGCTTCAACGATTAACTGATCGGATTGGATTTTTCCTGTTCCCAACGTGTAATCAAGGACAGCGCCATCCGAAAGCAACGTGATGTCACCCGCGCCTGTTGCAATAATAATATCAGCGGTGATTGATCCGCCAGTCCCTGCCGTCACTGTCAACGTAATATCATTAGCGTCACTGTTAGTCAGAGATTGCACATCGCGCGCGTCAATACTCCCTGCGGCCTCAATTTCAATCAATCCATTTGAGGTATCAATATCGGTTAATTCAACACCATCGAATTCCGACAAATAAATTCCCCCGGCAGCTGTTGCACTGACGTCTAGGAAGATCGCCCTCGTCATCAATACGTTTCCGGACGCGCCAATGGCACCGGAAGCCGTCAATGTGATAAGATTACCTTGGATTGAATTGTTGTTACGGCCCAGCGTACCCGCAGCAGTGATAATGATATCGCCAGCGCGAATGACAGCGCCTTCAGTCGTACGAATGTCACCGGTGAGCGTGGCTCCCCCGGTCGTGATAGCAATGTCGCCATTGGCAGTGACAACGGTGTTTAGGAGAACGCCGTTGAACTCATTAATGAGTATGTTCCCTGCACCGGTGGTTGTCGCATTGATTGTATTAGTGTTCGTATACAACGTGAGGGTTGTATTTGCTGTCGCTGTCACAACATTGGAGTTGAGACGGTTGACACTATTAACAATGATTGACCCGCCTGCTGCTGTTAATTGGATTAAGTCATTAACATTGAGATCCGCGTTAAGCGTGATGTTCCCGGAGGAACTTCCCGCTGTAAGAGCAAGATCGCTATTTGTTCCAGAAACCGTTAATGCTGCACTGACGGTCACAGAACCAGATCCATCTTGGCCAGCGCTGAATGTCATCGACGAGTTGGCCACTGTTGAAGTGACAGCTCGGTTTACATTAATATTATCTTTGGCAGCCCAAGTCATTCCATCGGCTGTGATGGCGCCTGTGCCTGAATTGACATTGATATTCCCTGACCCAGCGGTCCCAGCAACAACAAGGGCGTCGAGCACCCCTGTGACAGTTATATTGCCTGTCCCTGCTATAAGATTTACTTCACCACCACGCACGGTAAGCGAATCATTAAAAGCATGACCATAAAGGTTCGTGACACCTGCGTTAGAGTCCTCACGACCAATCGTGATCCGCTGAAACCCATTCGCAAGGGCGGCAAGATCTCCTCGCACCCAACGGGAACCATTAAATACATCTCCTGAGATATCGAGTCCCGCAGTAGAATTTTCGCTGCCGTAACTGCGATTAGTATCCCCACCGAGCGGAACGTCGTTACCCACGTTTGTGGTTAGACCCGCTGTGGCTGATTGCATGGTTATCGTCACGCCCGAAACTGTGGGCACGTCGTACCAAGTTGTGACTTGATAACCCCCTGACCACCAGCGCCAATACCACCAGTACCAAGCGGTATACGACCGTTGGCTCTGCAAATTAATCTCGTCAGCGGTCAGAACAATATTTCCGCCTACGCCATTGAGTGATCCCGCTTGGATGCGCTCAGAATAAAGCGTTTTGCCAGCAGAGAGGAGGATGTCAATATCACCTAACGCCGTTGAGGCACCTTGAATTCCATCGATAGAAACGAGGTTCACATCACGAGTAGACTTCAGATAAATCTGCCCACCCACAACCGCGTCCCGTGTTTCCACTGCGAGGCTTTGGGAGTTCACTAATATACGGTCGGAACTCTTACCAATGTTGTACTTGGCTTGAAGCCCAATAGATCCGTTCGTAGCTTGAATTAATCCACCTGTTGTTCCTGCCACGTTGAGAATCGAACCGTTAAGGTTACTCAACTTAATAAGACCACGTCCGTTGCCATCTTGGAATCCTGGTACAATTAATCCGCCTCCGACATTTGCTAATGTATCTACGGGGCTGACAATAATCGTCCCGCCAACACTTGCGACGTCTACTGCGGCTCCGCCAGAGGTGGCGGATACTTGGAACGTATTGCTGCCAGAATTAATAATATAATAATTCGTACTCGCAGTAATGTTTGTCGGCAAGGCACCGGAAAGCGCCATAAACGTGACGCGATCACCGTTTTCGTATCCATGATCAACTGCCGAAAAAGTATCGGTTGCAGGATCAGGAGTGACAACTTTTGTCCCGGTTGCAGGCAAAGTCGCTGCAACAGTGACAGCGCCACGTCCCGGAATGAGAAC
>Ga0163154_10002352_pt1 | contig 27777 bp, 24 predicted proteins | sample OliLakLV19MP9P1_FD_148649 | JGI IMG/M metagenome (GOLD analysis project Ga0163154, IMG submission 148649) | Freshwater microbial mat bacterial communities from Lake Vanda, McMurdo Dry Valleys, Antarctica - Oligotrophic Lake LV.19.MP9.P1 | ecosystem: Environmental > Aquatic > Freshwater > Lake >... | reverse complement strand
GGTAGAGATGTGGGTGCAGAGGGAGTCACCATAGGCGCAGCGGCAGGCGGGGGGGATGCAGCCTTCTGGGTCAGTGCGGTCATGACCTCAGTAGCGGAGGCGAAGCGTTGATTCGGCGTGGGCAGCAGCATTCGATCGAGGACATCGGCAAAGCGCGGGTTGATTTGCACAAATCCACGCCAATTCCACCGATTATTGTAGGAATCGAACAGGTCGCTCGGCTGTTTCCCCGTGAGCAGAGAAACACAGGTCGCAGCCAAGGCAAACAAGTCGGTGGAGGGATAAACTTCACTGCCTGACATTTGCTCTTGAGGGGCAAATCCCATCGTATAAATGCCCGTTGATCCCTTGGAAGCACCGGGGGCGGCCACTTTTGCCACCTGTTTCACCGCGCCAAAATCTATCAGGTAAAAGCGCCCATTGGTACTCCGCATGATATTTGAAGGCTTAATATCTCGGTGAATAGAATTGTTGTCATGCACAAACTTGAGGATACTCAGCACCTCTGCCAACATCATCAGCACGTCTTTCTCAGGAATTGGGCCCCGATCGGCTACCTCCTCCTCCATATTGCGCCCTTCAATGAATTCTTGAGCTAAGTAGAAAAATCTACTTTCCTTCCCTGCTTGCAGACTGGGAACCGTCACCTCAAAAAACGCAAACAAATCAGGAATTTGCGGATGGACACCCAGTTGCTCCAGCACCTCTCCTTCGCGCTCAAACAAGCCTTGGGCAATGGCCAATTGCTGGGGGTTCAAATCTCCAGACGGCTGAAACTGCTTCACGACACACTTTCGCATCGCTGGCGTGTAACGATCGCGGGCTAAGAATGCCGCCCCAAAGCCCCCCTGCCCCAGCAATTTCGTCGGCACATAGCGCCCAACCAGAATCAAGGGCATCCCGCAGGTTGTGCAGAATTTTTGCTGAACGGTTTTCAGCGTATTCACGTTATCGAGATCAGAAAACGAATTGTGAGGGCGGGGACAGTTTGGTCGTGTACAAAGAATATCCATGTCCCTCCATCAGTCCATTGATACAAAGTTAGGGGCGATCGGCTTCAATGCTAAGTGGTCATCCGTTGCGAGTAGATCCAGCTTGCCAAAAGGCGTGGCAAATTGGGGCAAGATTTCGTTAGTGAAGGCTTCTGCGGCTCTAGAACGATAGCGATTGGGATTGAAAATGACCGAGAGAATGCGTTGGACGACTACACCTTCTATCTTGGCGCGATGAATGACACCCATCTGCAACTCTTTTTCGATCGCCGAAATAGAGACAAAGGCAGCCCCCAACCCAGCTTGCACTGCATTTTTAATTGCCTCGATGGAATTGAGTTCCATTTCAATTTTGAGGCGACGGGTTTCAATGCCACAGCGGGTCAAAACTTGGTCAATCACCTTGCGAATCGTTGATTGAGAATCCAACGTAATGAATTGCAGCTTGTAAAGATCCTCTTTTTGAATCGCTCCTGTCCGTACCAGAGGATGGATGATCGGCAATATCAGAGCCAGTTCATCCTCAGCATAGGGAGTAATTTCTAACGCGTCTTGTAATTCCGATGGCACTTCTCCCCCAATGATGGCCAGGTCAATTTGCCCGTTGGCCACGCTCCACGAGGTGCGACGGGTGGAGTGAACATGAAGCTGCACCGCCACATCGGGATACTGACGGCGAAATAAACCGATCATGCGGGGTAACAAATAGGTGCCCGTGGTTTGACTCGCTCCAATAATCAGGGTGCCACCTTGGAGATTTTGCAGATCTTCGATCGCTCGGCACGTTTCCTGACAAAGCGTAAGAATTTTCTCTCCATAATCTAATAGAAGATGACCTGCTTCAGTTAATTGCGCCCTGCGTCCTCCCCGATCGAATAGCGGGACATCCAATTGTCGCTCCAAATTCTGCACCTGTAAGCTCACAGCCGGTTGAGAGACATACAAGCTGTCAGCAGCCCGTTTAAAGCTTCCTTCAGCGGCGATCGCTTTGAGAATTCGTAACTGGTCTAGGGTAAAAGGAAGGTCAGACATGGCGACTAAACCTATGAGTACACCTGTGAACAACAGCCGATACCAAGAAGGAACAAACTGGAAACACGTTAGCTACGAGTTCATTCCTCAAATTGGTCGATCTGTAATAAGTCTGGAAAGGATATCCAGATGTCTTGCTGCTCTCTAAATAGCTGCTGGGCAAAAGGCCTTCAAACCTTTTTCGGGCTTTTTTGTGAGCATAGTGTAGCGTCATCAAGGTCGGAAAAATAGAGTGGGTGTTGACTATAGTTAAGCATTCAACCCTAAGATTTCAGTTTTAATTTCACTCTATTTCACTCTATGGTCTTGGTAGTTGATTGAGATGTCTTGAATTAATTTCTTTGGCAAATCGCATTAACCCTTGTAATTTTCTCACGCCTCCCTAGCATCATTATTCTTAAACCATCCTGCCTTTAGATCTCATCACACTTGTTGAGAACTGACCTAAGCTTAAAGACTGATCCAAAAAAAACAAACTCCCCCTGATTTTCCACTTGTGATTTTTTAACTGTTTTGTTGTGCCTGTTGTCGTTCAAATTTACTGATTCCTGCATGTTTTTTGGCGGGTTGCAGCTATCGCGGCAGTTCTTATATTATCTAGGCTCAAAATCCGGGCTAAGCTCAAAATTCGGGTGATTTTTTAGAGAAGTAGAACTTAATCCCTAGAATTTAAGTAAAGCGTAGATTTTTTAACCTTAGTTTGGGAGAAACCAACCTAGATGGTTGGGTCCATAAGGGTTGATTTTTAGCTCTTAGAGGCTGCTTTAAAGCAGACCTTGCACTCACCCCTCTTATGGTTTGACTAAAAGGCTTTAAGATCCACCCTGTGAGGGACTTTGACCTCAGACCCCCTTTGGAACACAGCCCTTCCTTCGAGCATCCTAGAAACGAGGACAGGGGGCAGTTTGGGCAACAATTTGTACCTCTTTGAATTTAAAATAGCCTCTTAGGTTTGTCTTGAGCCAGTGTAGGGTACGCTATACCCAGAGCATAATATCGGCTGCATCTCGACTTAGATCTCTTTACATCTTTACTCTATCTACGGCGTGAGATCCATGACATAAATTTTGTTAAAGGATAGTTTATTGAAGGATACCCATGAATTAGATACCCTTAGCCTGTAGAGAGCTTGGCCTTTAGAGAGAATTTACGAAGCAGTATTTAGAGAAGGTTATGAAGCGGGAGGTTGTTCGAGACTTTTTGAGTTTGCCAGGAATTGCAGGGGTTGCCCTTATGGATGGCCGATCGCGTCCCTATTTTTGTGGAGTCGATCAGGCGTTAAACTTCCAACAAAAAGAGGCCCTTGCCCAGGGAATTCGTCAGGTCGTTGAAACCACGCCAGAAGATTTTGAAGCATTTGAATTCCAGTTTGCGAAGCACCAGATTTACATCTATAAGCTAGAGCAAGGAATTATTCTGCTAGTTTTAGCCAGAGGTGACCTGGTTCAATCCGACTATCAAACGTCCATTACTCAACTGAAATCAGGGTTGGAAGCTGACATTGGTAAGGCGATCATCACCTTTCGCCTCTTAGCTAGCGGCATCAGCCTACCGGGTTCTCCCCACAAGGAGATCGAAGACCAACCCCGTGCTTTTGCTCTAGAGGTTCTAGCTCAGGAATCGGCGATACCGCCAAACTCTTCAGTTCACATCACCCCTACTCCAGCAGATTTAGACTCACCCTCAAAGTTTCCCAATGGAGATTCCCCGAATGGAGAGGTGCCTTCGTCAGTAGTTGAGATTTCCAAGTTTACCCGTGCTGCCATCCCGATCGCCCCTGAGGTGCCTCCTGAAACGAGCTATTTAGAACCGGATATCGCAACAACCTCAACCTCTCCACTGGTTGAAGCTACCGAACCCTCTGTAGACATCAAAGAAGTGCTGGTAGCGATGAACCAGCTTAGTCAGTTTACAGTGCAGTACTTAGGCACGGCCGTAATTAGCAACTATTGGAAATCGAGCCGCCCGAACCAAGACTGGCTGAACATGTTTCAACTCGATCGCAAAGCCCAGTTCAAGCTGGAAAATACTTCTTTGGAGGGAAGCAATTTTACCCTAAACGCTGAACAGCAAGAGTGGCTTAAAGAATGGGTCAGTGCTTTTGTGCAGCGGTGTGCCAAGGTGATCCGCGACTTTCCGTTATTAGTGGAAAAAAGTCTGTTGAGCGATCGGCAAAAATCATTGCTCTTACATCTGAAGTGATCATCGTTCCCGCTTGGGGAATCCTTAATTTTAGGAAACCCTTAAACATATCAGCAAAATATATCTATTAGAATAATAAAATAGTATAGTAAATATAGATTCAGGAGTCTAAAAGGTGGACTCTGCCTGATTTCTTTGCGTCCAGTACACACTTCTTTTCAAAGCTTTGCCTGGAAGCAGAACGTCTGGCAAAGCATCTTGGCTTTTCCTCATCGTCTCAATTCAGCTAAATTATGGTCAGATTATGGTGAAAATCGTCAGACTAGAACCAATTTCTCAACAAACTGAAGTTGAAACGAATGGTAGTCTCCTCTCCATCTTGATCTCTAAAGACTTGGACGTGTTGAAAGAATGCGGCGGTCGGGGACTGTGCGCCACCTGTCACGTCTATGTTAAAGAAGGCATGAATTCCCTTTCCCCCGTCAATCGCCGGGAGCAACGCACCTTAGAAGTGATTACAACCTGCAAGCCCAACTCGCGATTAGCCTGCCAATCTCGCGTTATGGCAAATGGTGTGGTTGTAGAATTGCCACCAGGGATGTATATTAACTCGCTGCAAGATATTGAGGCACTCATCGGACGTAGAGCAGAGCAAAACTTACTGCACCCAGTAACTGGCCAAATCCTAGTGGAAGTGGGCAAATTGATTACCCGATCGATGCTGAAACAATTGGAAAACACCAGTTTCAAAGTTGGTGAATACTTCTCTCATACAAAAGATGTTTAGACAAGAATAGTCGATCGCTTAGATCTCGCAGCATTCTCAACAGGCACCTAGAAATCGTCGGGATGCCACATGAAAGTGAAGGGTTTGACCCAGTTATTTTCGCCAGAACCCTGGTTTCCACCCTGAGTCAAAGATCTGAGTTAGGACTTCCTTTAGTGCAGGCTGGTAGAAAAAACTGAGCAGCACTCAAAACTCGAAACTCAAAACTATCCCCCTAACTGGTCAGAAACTTCTGGCAAGCTGGACTAGTTTCTCCTGAACTTTGGCTGTCCTTAACGTATAACTGGAGATGGGCAAACTGATCTGAATTGAAAGAGGTTAAATGCTGAGTCAATTACAGCGTTTGGGTACGCAAACTGATGGTCGCTACGCTACAGATGCTGAATTAGAGTTCCTTAATGATTATGTGAAGTCGTTCAAACTGCGAATGGCTACCTACGCAAAAATTCAAGCCATTGAGGCTCAGGTTGTGCAGCAGGTTTACAGCAAAATGCGATCGATCGATACCTCGCTATTTCTAAGCGGCAAAGAAGATGTCAGCCAAAAGTGGAAGCGCGACACTCTCCGCATCATTCGCTATTCGGCGATCGCCCTTCTCCTGAACGACCCCGACACCCTGCGTGAACGCCTACTATTTTGGATGCAAACCATCATGCGAGCCTTTGGTGCCCAGCGCAGTTGTGATGTTACCTACCAAGTCATGCAAGAAGTCGTTCGGCAACATTTAACCACAGAGGAAGCAAACTTATTCTGTCCGATCCTAGAATTAAACCGTGTTTCTCTAGGAGTCTCTTAGTGTTTGTCGTGACGCTTCAACAGTAGTTTAGATGAGCAATCCAGACATCTTGCTAGATAAAGACTTGCCAAAGGAGATCAACAATTCTGAAACCTTACCTATTTCAATACTTCGGACAGTTTTTGTGGAGGTGCTGGAAACCCTGTTGTACAGGCAATATAGACCCTCACCCTAAATCCCTCTCCCAAGAGGGGAGAGGGACTTCAATCCGGCTCCCCTTCTCCCGTTTTGGGAGAAGGGGTTGGGGGATGAGGGCTAGCTATCGCAATATGTCCGAACTATTGCTATTTGTCATTGCCAAATAACAGATCCGAATCCGAGGATTAGTTTTTTGAGCTAGGTCTCTAAGACTGAAAGTAGGAGAGTTACACTAGAGATAGTGAACGGAAAAAATCAATGAATTGTTGTAACGGTAAGAGTTGACAACCGAAGTTACTGACAATTGAGCCATTGATAACCGAAGTATTGATAACCGAAATATTGATAACTGACAAAAGGCAACGTGAGTATGGATCTTCCTCAAATCAATTCATCAACCAAACAGCAAATCCAAAAGCAGCGCCAATCTCCCCGATGGCGACGCATAGTCAATGCTGGCGCTATTACAGCAAGTTGGGTCTTGCTACAGGGGCTATTAATCTCACCAGTGCTTGCTAAAGTGGGGCAAGATCCCCTCAGCTACAGCAAGTTTCTGAAAAAGATTGATGCTGGCGAGGTGACAAAGGTTGTGATTGACCCCACCAAACACGTCGCTAAGGTACAGCTCAAAGGACAGCCAGAAAGCGATACGCAAGAAGTGACCTTGTTTGAGCAAGACAAAAATTCAGAACTAATTTCCAAACTGAATGAGAACAAGGTTGACTACGAAGTGCAGCCTTCGGTAGACAACAGCATTTTGATGGGAGTTGTGATCAACCTGTTGGTTATCATTTTGGTCATCACTGCGTTGATGATGATTCTGCGTCGCTCAGCCAGCGGCCCCGGACAGGCCATGAACTTTGGTAAATCCAAAGCCCGCTTTCAAATGGAAGCCAAAACAGGCGTGCTGTTCGATGATGTCGCAGGCATCGAAGAAGCCAAGGAAGAACTGCAAGAAGTCATTACCTTTCTGAAAAAACCTGAACGCTTCACTGCCGTGGGAGCCAAAATTCCCAAAGGGGTTCTCCTCGTCGGACAACCCGGCACCGGAAAAACCTTGTTGGCAAAAGCGATCGCCGGAGAAGCGGGAGTGCCCTTCTTCAGCATCTCCGGTTCTGAGTTTGTGGAAATGTTTGTGGGCGTTGGGGCTTCTCGGGTGCGAGACTTGTTCAAAAAAGCCAAGGAGAACGCCCCCTGCATCATCTTCATTGATGAGATTGATGCGGTGGGACGGCAGCGGGGAGCGGGCATTGGCGGTGGTAATGATGAGCGTGAACAGACCTTAAACCAACTGCTCACCGAGATGGATGGGTTTGAGGGCAACACGGGCACCATCATCATTGCAGCAACCAACCGCCCTGATGTGTTGGATTCGGCTCTGCTGCGTCCTGGTCGTTTCGATCGCCAAATCACGGTAGATTTACCCAGCTTTAAAGGGCGTTCAGGCATTTTGCAAGTTCATGCTCGCAATAAGAAGTTGGCTCCCGATGTCTCCCTAGAGGAGGTTGCCCGACGGACTCCCGGATTTTCGGGGGCAGATTTGGCGAACCTGTTGAATGAGGCCGCAATTCTTACCGCTAGACGGCGCAAGGATGCAGTCACAACTCTAGAAATTGACGATGCGATCGATCGCGTCACTTTGGGATTGACCCTGACTCCGTTGCTAGATAGCAAGAAAAAACGCTTGATTGCTTACCACGAAGTCGGTCATGCCTTGCTAATGACGTTGCTCAAACACGCTGACCCCCTCGATAAGGTAACGATTATTCCTCGTTCTGGAGGGATTGGTGGTTTTGCCAAACCTGTCCCTAATGAAGAGACGATCGACGATGGCCTTTACAGTCGGGCCTGGCTGACTGCCCTGATTACGATGTATTTGGGTGGCAGAGCAGCGGAAGAGGAAGTTTTTGGTCACGATGAAGTGACAAAGGGAGCCTCTGGGGATATTCGGGCTGTAGCTAATTACGCCCGTGAGATGGTCACCCGTTATGGCATGTCGGATCTCGGCCCTTTTGCCTTGGAGGGCCCCAGTAACGAGGTGTTTTTGGGGCGCGACATGGGAATGCGCTCTACAGAGTATTCCGAAGAAGTGGCAACTCAAATCGACCATCAAGTACGGGCGATCGTTTTCCGTTGTTACCAAGAAGCTCGCGATCTGATTCGAGAACATCGTCCTGTCATGGATCGTTTGGTGGAAACCTTGCTAGAGCAAGAGACCCTAGATGGCGAGGAGTTTCGGCGGATTGTCAACGACTACAAAAGTCAACACGCTGCCATCAGTTCGTAGCTGCCATCATCAAAAAAACAGTTTAAAAGGCTATGTCAGCATGGACTGATGTAGCCTTTTATAATTGGGATGCATTATTAACCCATGATGGATTTACGTAACATTTCTTCATCTTGTAAAATAGAGGGGACGCTCTGATTAATTACCTATGCCTCTCCAACCTGCCCAACGCACCAAGCTAGACGACACCGACGATACTCAGTTCTACGATTACCCGCGCTTTGTGACCCATGTAGATACTGGGTTCATTCAGCAACTAACAAAGCTCTACAGCAGTCGCCTTCAGCCCCATACTCGCGTTCTTGATCTCATGAGTAGCTGGGTTTCTCACTTGCCCGAAGAGATGCCCTTTTCCCATGTTGAGGGTCACGGCTTGAATGCAGAGGAACTGGCAAAGAATGCCCGGCTCAGTCATTACTTCGTGCAGAATCTGAACCAAAATCCCAAACTCCTGCTAGCTGACCAAGACTTCGACGCGGTTCTCAACACAGTTTCAGTGCAGTATTTGCAATACCCAGAAACAGTTTTTGCGGAGATTCACCGCATTCTTAAACCGGGGGGAATTGCGATCGTCAGCTTTTCAAATCGAATGTTTTACCAAAAAGCGATCGCCATCTGGAGAGATGGTTCTGAAGCCAGCCGTGTTGAATTGGTAAAACGTTATTTCGAGTCAGTTCCCGGCTTTACGACCCCTGAAGTAATTTCCCATCCTGCATTACCTAACTTTATGCAAATGCTGGGTATGGGCGGCGATCCCTTTTATGCAGTCATTGCTCAGCGCACTTAAACCAGAATCAGACACAGTTCCCCAGGATTGTCATGGCATTTTGGTTTTTTCCTTGCTTGCTGTAAGCTCAGGCACCACGCCAGCACCCGGTAAGGGCTTGACCTCACGAGTTTCAATGTAGCCCAGGTAAAATGCACCGGGTTCAATATCAAGGGCACGGGCGACCACATCTCCCTCTAAGCGGGCAGTCCGACTCAAGGTGAGCTTGCCTTCAGCCACTACTCGCGACTTAATGACCCCATGCACCAGCAAGTTACGGACTCTGATTTCTGCTCCTTCAATCAGTCCTGTAGCAGAAACCTCCATATCGCCCCTCACCTCTACTGTGCCATGCACAATTCCATCCACGCGCAGATTCCCATCAACATGCAAATCGCCTTGAAACTCGCTACAAGTGCCAATACAGGTGAACGAATTGACTTGCTTACGTTGAAACATAGCTTTACCTAATTGCGTGATTTAGAGCAGGACTCAATTTTGGAACCTTGAGTTGACTTGGCTGGGCGTTGAGAGTTTCTGCCTAGAAAGGCTATTCCACCAGTAGAAGGAGGGAATCGCTACGATCGCACCCACTACTAGCCCGATCGTCACCATTAGCGTGAGGGGTCGAATTGAAAAGACGATCGTTTCTTGCCCAGGATAGGTAATCAGTACGGTATAGTATCCAGACCTGCGACGACTCATGGTTCTGTGCATCCTGTAGCAACTTTCAAGATATAACTCATACTGCCTCATTAGCTTCTTGCATAAGTTTGATTCAGAATCCGTAATAGTTACACAGATGATAAAAAAGCGCCCTCCGTAGGGAGAGCGCTTTTTTACTTTTCAGAGCTAGATAAACCAGCTAAATCACAAGAATCAACTTAACCGTGGATAGCAGGAGCAATCAGCGCCACAGGAGCAGACTCACCCGAAGCCAAGTCAAGAGGGAAGTTGTGAGCATTGCGCTCGTGCATTACTTCCATTCCCAAGTTGGCGCGGTTGATGATGTCAGCCCAGGTGTTGATGACCCGACCTTGGGAGTCGATGACGCTCTGGTTGAAGTTGAACCCGTTCAGGTTAAACGCCATCGTGCTGATGCCCAAGGAGGTGAACCAGATGCCGATGACGGGCCAGGCGGCGAGGAAGAAGTGCAAGCTCCGGGAGTTGTTGAAGCTGGCGTATTGGAAGATCAAACGTCCGAAGTAACCGTGGGCGGCAACGATGTTGTAGGTCTCTTCTTCTTGCCCGAATTTATATCCAGCGTTCTGGCTTTCGTTCTCGGTGGTCTCACGCACTAAGGAGGAGGTGACCAAGGAACCGTGCATGGCGCTGAACAAGGAACCGCCGAAGACTCCGGCTACACCCAATTGGTGGAAGGGGTGCATCAAGATGTTGTGCTCGGCTTGGAAGACGAGCATGAAGTTGAAGGTGCCGCTGATGCCGAGGGGCATGCCATCGGAGAAGCTGCCTTGTCCGAGGGGATAAACCAAGAAGACGGCGGTGGCGGCGGCGACGGGGGCGGAGTAGGCGACGGCAATCCAAGGTCTCATGCCGAGGCGGTAGCTCAGTTCCCATTCGCGTCCCATGTAGCAGAATACGCCGATGAGGAAGTGGAAAATTACCAGTTGGTAAGGTCCACCGTTGTACAGCCATTCGTCAAGGCTGGCGGCTTCCCAGATGGGGTAGAAGTGCAGTCCGATCGCGTTGGAGGAGGGAACAACAGCACCGGTGATGATGTTGTTGCCGTACATCAAGGAACCAGCAACGGGTTCGCGGATGCCGTCGATGTCAACGGGAGGAGCGGCGATGAAGGCGATGATGAAGCAGATGGTGGCGGAGAGCAGGGTGGGGATCATGAGAACGCCGAACCAGCCGATGTAGAGGCGGTTGTCGGTGCTGGTGACCCACTCACAGAAGCGCTCCCAGGTATTGGCGCGTTCGCGCTGTTGGATTGCTGTGGTCATGGTTATGATGATTTCCGATTTGATTTCAAGGATATATACAGGAATTTTGTGATCCCTGTATCCCTAGATTAAGTCCTGCGTTGAGATTTGTAAAGCTCACGCTTAAATTATTTACATTTCTTTTACTAACCAGGGGGCCACTGCATGGCTCGTCCTCCCAAAATATGGAGATGTAGGTGAGAAACGGTCTGTCCACCATCCGCTCCGTTGTTGATGACCACGCGATACCCGTTTTGCAGTCCAACTTGCTCTGCGACTCGTTTAACAGTCAGTAGTAGGTGTCCTAAAAGCGCATGATCTGAGGATTCTGTGTCAGAGAGCATGGCGATCGGTTGCTTGGGAATCACCAAAATGTGAACAGGAGCTTGGGGCGTTACATCCTTAAAGGCGATCGTCAGATTGTCCTCATAAACAATATCCGCTGGAATTTCTCTGCGAATAATTTTGCTGAAAATCGTTTCAGTGGTGTCGCTCATGGTTTTGCGGGGGGAGGTTTACCTACGAAATGGGAGTGATTTGCTGAGATTGTGCCATATCGCCATTATTTCTCAGCATTCATCTAATTCATCTGATAGATGATTAGTTTTGAGTTCGAGTCTTGAACTTACTCATAAGTTACGCATTGTGTGAGTTGTTTAGGTAATAGTCGTCGCGCAGGCTTCCAGCCTGCATCCAGATTTAGTAGGCAAGCGAGACGCTTGCGCGACGGTGGTTTTAGATCCCAACTCACATAAGCCGTAAGTTTGAAATGGATAAGGGGTTATTTTTTGAGAGATTTTTAGACTACAAAGAATTTCTGACAAATTACAAGGTACTCATTTAGCTTCAGAGGAGAGCTAGGTTTCTCAAAGTTGAGATTGCTTTAACTTGGGCGGGGATACTCATGGGATCAACTGCTCCATTCATTTACGTCCCTGTTCATCCCAGCTTTAAATTGCCGAAGCTAATAAGAAGTTTGTATGAAGATGTAACAATTTTGTGAATCCATTAATAAATGTTGCAAGCGCTTGATCCCCTTGTTAGTTTGTGCGTGTTCACTCCAAATCTGAATCACATTCACGCTTAAGGGAGGATTTTATGTTGACAGTATTTACCGTGCTCGTTTTGGGCTGGCTGTTAGCTGCGGCGATCGGCACATTTGCTTATATGGCTGGTGAGTCGAAGGTTTAAGCAGAAGCTGATTAGGTCTCAATGTTACGAGATGTTCCATTTGATTAAGGATGATAGGGTTCTTCAGTTTTACGAGGCTGAAGAACCTTTTTTTTGGTCAGCTTTCACCTTGGCAGCGATCGTCTCTCCTCATTCTCTTCCTGAGAAGCGTCGTAAGCTTTATACTGACTAGCAAAAGCCAAAAAGAAAAAATGCTAGCTAGAGTCTGGAGTGCATCGCTAGTCGGAATTGATGCGGTTAAGGTTGGGGTAGAAGTTGACGTTTCGGGTGGGTTGCCCGGCATTGTGATTGTGGGGCTGCCTGATATTGCCGTGCAGGAGTCGCGGGAGCGGGTGAAAGCGGCCTTGAAGAATGCAGGGTATGCGTTTCCGATGCGGAAGATTGTCGTTAACTTGACCCCTGCGGATTTACGCAAAGAGGGTCCGAGCTTTGATCTGCCGATTAGTGTGGGCGTTCTTGCGGCTTCGGAGCAAATTGATCTCACGCTTTTAGGGAGTTGTCTATTTTTAGGGGAATTGTCCCTGGATGGCACGTTGCGATCGGTGGCTGGCGTGTTGCCGATCGCCGCTGCTGCAAAACGCATGGGCATCACCACCCTCGTTGTGCCCATCGGTAATGTGGGAGAAGCAGCCGTGGTGCAAGGCTTGGCGGTCTACGGGTTTAAGCATGTATCGGAAGTAGCCGATTTTCTCAGCCATCCTGCTAGCTACTCTCCGGCTGAAGTGAATGGCAGAGAGGAACTGTCCCGATCGCAGTTTACAGGGCTGGATTTGAAGGATGTCAAAGGACAAGCCCATGCGCGGCGGGCGTTGGAGATTGCAGCGGCAGGTGGACACAACCTCGTCTTTGTGGGCCCGCCGGGGAGCGGCAAGACAATGTTGGCGCGCCGATTGCCGGGAATTCTGCCCCCATTATCATTTGAAGAAGCGCTAGAAGTCACCCAGATTCACTCCGTTGCCGGATTGCTGAAGGATAAAGGCTCCCTTATCAGTGCCCGTCCCTTTCGGAGTCCCCATCATTCGGCATCGGGACCATCTTTGGTGGGCGGCGGCAGTTTTCCACGTCCGGGGGAGATCTCCCTGGCTCACCGAGGAATATTGTTTCTCGATGAATTGACGGAATTTAAGCGAGATGTACTGGAATTTCTGCGGCAACCGCTTGAGGACGGTCAGGTAACAATTTCTCGAACGCGCCAATCTGTGATGTTCCCCGCTCAATTCACCTTGGTTGCCAGTACGAATCCCTGTCCTTGCGGCTATTTCGGGGATACGTTGCAGGCGTGTAGTTGCTCTCCGCGCCAACGAGAGCAGTATTGGGCCCGATTGTCTGGGCCGTTGATGGATCGAATTGATTTGCAGGTAGCCGTGAATCGCCTGAAGCCAGAGGAAATTACGCAACATCCGGCTGGGGAGCATTCAGAAAGTGTGCGGGAGCGGGTGCAAGCTGCCCGCGATCGAGCCACTGCTAGGTTTCAGGCAGAATCCAGTCTGCGATCGAATGCTGAGATGCAAAGTCGACATCTGAAACAATGGTGCCATCTAGATGATGTGACCCGCAATTTGCTGGAAGGAGCCATTCGGAAGCTGGGACTTTCGGCCCGAGCAACAGACCGGATTTTGAAGGTGGGGCTGACGATCGCAGATTTGGCAGGGGATGATAGCTTGCAGACTCACCATATTGCTGAGGCAATTCAATACCGCACGATCGATCGGATGCAGTAATCCATGTGGCTCAGGCGGGGATCAATTTTTACAGAACCCGCTCATTTCATGCTTAGAGCAGTAGCATGTAGGGGTGATGAATATCTACCGACCTCTACGATCCCTGCGAGAGGGGCGCTGGTTTAAGCTAATCTGCGGAGCCAGTTTTCACCACCTCCCGGCAGTTCGGAATCTCACATTGGCCTATGCGCTTGCAGGTGCCGATTGCATTGATGTCGCCGCAGATGTTGCTGTGGTCGCTGCGGTGCGTGAAGCCTTACAAGTGGCAGAGCGGCTGTCTGCCTCAAGCCCCGATCGGAGATTCAGCTACATGGGTTCTCCCTGGTTGATGGTGAGCTTGAATGATGGCGAAGACCTGCATTTTCGCAAGGCAGAATTTAGTGCAGCAGAGTGTCCGACGAATTGTCCCCGGCCCTGTGAATCCATCTGCCCTGCTCAGGCGATCGTCTTTGATCAATCAAACACTCATTTGGGATACGCCAACCAGGGCAACTTTTCTGGAGTGATTGCCGATCACTGTTATGGATGCGGTCGTTGCATTCCCATTTGCCCGTTCCAGCGCATTTCTGCTCGTTCCTACCCGTTTATTCCAGAGACTGCGGCTGCGTCAGTATTGCCCTTGGTCGATGCGATCGAAATTCATACTCAAGTAGGACGGCTGGAGGCATTTCAACAGTTGTGGCAGTCGATCGCTCCTTGGGTTGCCTCGTTGAAACTGGTGGCAATCAGTTGCCCCGATGGACAGGGCTTGATTGAGTATCTGCGGTCTCTTTATGAAATTATTTCTCCCCTAGCGGGTGTGGTGGTTTGGCAGACCGATGGTCGCCCCATGAGCGGTGACATTGGCGATGGCACGACCCATGCAGCTATCAAGTTGGGTCAAAAGGTGCTGGCAGCGGGTTTGCCGGGCTATGTGCAACTTGCTGGGGGCACCAATGGCTACACCGTAGAAAAGCTGAGAACGTTGGGCTTGCTTAGTCCTGAGGTGCCGATCGCCTGCTCAGTCCTGTCTCATAAATTTAAGGATTTCGATCGCTACCCGCCTCTCCCCACTTCTGGCTTAGCGATACAAAGTGTCCCTTCAACGTCCTATATTGCCGGAGTTGCCTACGGCAGTTATGCCCGTGTCCTGCTGTCCCCCGTTTTAGAGTCTTTAGAACAAGGAGTGACCATGTTGCACGATCGTCCCACCCCCCTTTCCCAGCCACCTTTAGCGCACCTTGAAACCGTTCCAGAGTTGCTTTGGCAGGCAGTTGACCTCGCCAGTTCTCTGGTTTCTCCCCTCAAGGTCAGGGGCTAAAAAGCGTCGCTTGTCTTAACCTCTGCTTCTTTGTTCACCCTTCATCAATTTATTTTTACCTATGGATTCCAACGGTACCGCTGCATTTGAGTATCCGTCGAGTTCTCCTAGCTCTGCCCCTGTCGCTGAGTTCAACTTGGCAGAAACCGGACAAATCACCGACGATCTCCATAAGCTGTTGCACATCCTGCCGCCTGAGATCCGATCGCAATTGGAGCAACATCCTCTACAAAGCACCTTAATTGAAGTTGTGATGGATCTGGGTCGTCGCCCGGAAGTTCGCTTTCCCGGACGGGCTGAGTATTTGTCTGACAATCCAATTTCTCTGGCAGATTTACAGTGTTGCATTGAGCAAGTGGGTAGCTTCGGGGACGATAACCGAGCTGGCATTGAACGCACCCTGCACCGGATTAGCGCTCTGCGTAATCGTCGGGGTGAAATTATTGGGCTAACGTGCCGTGTGGGGCGGGCGGTGTTTGGCACGATCGGCATGATTCGAGATTTGGTGGAAAGTGGCCGATCGATCCTGATGTTGGGTCGTCCAGGAGTGGGCAAGACTACCGCCCTGCGAGAAATTGCCCGTGTCCTAGCTGATGAGCTAGAGAAGCGCGTGGTGATCATCGATACATCCAATGAAATTGCCGGGGATGGTGATGTGCCCCACCCCGCGATCGGTCGCGCCCGCCGCATGCAAGTCTCCCGCCCCGAACTCCAGCATCAGGTGATGATTGAAGCGGTGGAAAACCACATGCCAGAGGTGATCGTGATTGATGAAATTGGCACAGAGTTGGAAGCTTTGGCAGCCCGGACGATCGCTGAGCGCGGGGTGCAATTGGTGGGGACTGCCCACGGAAACCGCATCGAAAACTTGATTAAAAATCCTACCCTGTCCGACTTGGTGGGCGGCATCCAAACCGTCACTTTGGGCGATGAGGAAGCAAGGCGGCGGGGGAGCCAAAAAAGTGTGCTGGAACGCAAAGCCCCGCCGACTTTCGACATTGCTGTGGAAATGCTAGAACGGGAGAAATGGGTCGTCCATGAGCAGGTTGCTGAAACAGTGGACACCTTGCTGCGGGGACGGCAACCCGCTTTGCAGACGAGATCGCTGAATGAGTTCGGCAAAGTTGTCGTGACCCACGAACTCTCTAACACATTGAGTGAATCAACCCTGGCTCCGGCTTCGAGCCGTCGGTGGCGCACCTCTGGACAGATGGCACCTCTGCCTACCCAAGGTCGGGGGGATTTCCGACGGAGAACGGGTGGAGAGCGGGAGACCACTAATGCGACTAGTGATGCACCTCGATCGCTGCTGAGTTCCCCTAATGCCATTCCATTGCTAGAGCGCGTTGCCGAAGAGCAAGAGTTTGAACGGTTGTTGGATGAATCTCTCCCGCCTTCCTCGGCTGCGATCGGGGTAGAGCCTATCTTTTCCCTGGATACGATCGGAGATGACCTGCCCCGCACCTTCAGCCCCAACGGAGAAGACCCCATGCGGATCTATCCCTATGGGGTGAGTCGGCATCAGTTGGATCAGGTGATTCATACGTTGAACTTGCCTGTGGTTGTGATTAAGGAGATCGATAGTGCAGAGGCGATTTTGGCGCTCCGATCGCACGTCAAAAACCATGCCAAGCTCAGGCAAATTGCCAAGTCCAGACACATTCCCATCCACACGCTGAAGGCAAATACCCTGTCGCAAATTGCCCATGCCCTGCGGCGGCTGCTGGATATGGATGACCTCAGCACTCCAGAAACGGCTGACTTAGGGAATTTACTCTACAGAGGAGATGGAGATGAGGATGAGGTTGAAGCCCTGGAGGAAGCGCGCCTTGCCGTGGAACAAATTGTGATTCCCAAGGGACAACCTGTGGAATTGTTGCCCCGCTCTGGACCCGTTCGCAAGATGCAGCACGAATTGGTAGAACACTATCGCCTCAAGTCCCGCAGCTTTGGCGAAGAACCCAATCGCCGCATCAGAATTTATCCTGCTTAAGAAGTTTGACTCTTGGGAGATCAGAGGATAAATTTTACAGCGTTTTTAGGCGGGCTTCTAACCTGAATGGGCTAGGGTGCATCCCAGTTTTGCAACCGCCCGATCCACCCTCACCCTAAATCCCTCTCCCTAGGGAGAGGGACTTTGAATTCCGGCTCCCTTCTCCCTAGGCAGGGGCGATTCATTGAAAAACGAAAAAGCTCGAAAGCCTCATTCTTTCGTTCTACTTCGCGTTATGCCTAATCTAAACCAAACGAGATAGTAGGCTTTTCAAGGTTATTACTTTTCCAATGAATCAGCCCTGCTTCTCCCTAGGGAGGAGGGTTGGGGATGTAGCTTGCTTCCCGAAGGATGGGCGGCTCAGAGATCTACAAAAGTGAGATACCCCGAATGGGCTAGAAGCCCGCTGTTTTTCCATGCCCAGCATCTCTTGAAAAGCCTGCAAAATGAGGCTCCCAGCCCTTGCCCTGATTCTCACCAGCCATCACTTACTGATCATGAGTCACGATCGCCGGAAAAATGCTAGTGCAGGCTAGCAGAAGTAAGTGGGTAAAACTCAAAACTCAAAACTCAAAACCATCCCCCTAACTGATCAGAAACTTCTGCCAAGCTGCACTAGTGCTTCACCCTGACCTTTCCTGGGATAAACTTTTCTGGACATCTCTAAATGGGTAAATTCGTCCGATAAAGTTCATTCTTGAGAAACGATCGTTGCGTAATATGCCTTATCAACCAAAAAATGCCAAAATTGCCGCAATCTTGGCATTCTCCAGCCTTTTGTTGCCGATTTCAGGGCTACACAAATTTTATCTGCGTCAACCCCTGTGGGGCGTGTTCTACCTGTCCTTGGGTTGGTGGACTCCCATTCCTGGCATTGCCAGTGCCCTGGAAGGTCTCTGGTATCTCCTGCAACAGGAGGATGAGTTTCACAAAAACTTTAACGGTGATGCAGAGGCAAATTCTGAACCCGATCGGCTCAACCTTAGCCTCCTTAAGAATGCGATCGAGCCGCTTCAGCGATGGCAGACGATCGTAGGTGTAAAACTGGCGGGAGTCTTGGGCACACAGGTGGATGTGAATCGAGCGACGATCACCGACTGGCAAAGGCTACCTGGCATCACTGTAGAGCAGTCCCAAATCTTGGTTAACCTCTGCCAAGCAGGTGTTCAGTTTTACTGTGTAGAAGACGTGGCAGCCGCCTTAAGTTTGCCCCCGCAACATCTTCAGCCCTTGCAGCCAGTGCTGAAATTTTGCTACTACAACGAAACTGGAACTAGTGGAGTTGAGCCTAATTTGACGGGGAAAATTGACCCCAACCGGGCACCCCTGGAACTATTGCGCCGTGTTCCGGGCATTGATGCGGAATTGGCGCAGGCGATCGTCACCGATCGCCTAACAGCGGGTGCTTACCAAAATCTGGCTGACCTGCAACAACGTCTATCTCTACCAGGAGAGTTGACCAGCGATCTCATGCATTACCTACAGTTTTAGCGATCGGCTCAGATTTATCCATCAGATTTACCCGCCTCAGCCCCCTCCAGCAGGGCCCAGTTCACCAGCAGCCGCACCCCATAGCCGGTGGCTCCAGCGCTGTTATAGCCATCTTCCTTGTCAGCCCACACGGTTCCAGCCACATCCAAATGGGCCCAGGCAGTTTCCTTGACAAATTCCTTCAGAAACAGCGCTCCCGTAATTGCTCCCGCCGCTCGTCCCGCCGAATTTTTTAGGTCAGCGATCGGCGACTTGATCAGGCTCAAATACTTCTCCTCCAAAGGCATCCGCCACACCTTTTCCCCCGTCAACTCTGCGGTCTGTGCGAGTTCCGCAGCCAGACCATCGCTGGAACTCCACAAGCCAGCAATGCCGTCTCCCAGAGCCACAACGCAGGCCCCAGTTAAGGTTGCCAGGTCAACGATCGCATCCACGCCCAGCTTCTCGGCAAACACCAGCGCATCTGCCAGGGTCAAACGTCCCTCTGCGTCGGTATTGTTGACCTCGATCGTCTTGCCATTGGAAGCCGTCAAGATATCCCCAGGACGCACAGCGCGACCACTGATCATGTTTTCCGTCGCAGCAACAATAAAATGTAGTTCCACCCCAGGTTTGAGCCGCCCCAAAACCTGAGCCGCCCCCAAAACCGCAGCCGCGCCGCCCATATCCGTCTTCATCATCTCGATACCACTGCCCGCCCCTTTAATATTCAAACCGCCAGAGTCAAATGTAACTCCCTTGCCAATGAGAGCCAGCCTCCGTCGAGGCGTTCCGTTGGGCTTGTAGGTGAGGTGGATGAATTTAGGCGGCAAGTCAGAGGCATGAGAGACTCCCAGAAACGCGCCCATGCCTAGCTTCTCGCAGTCTTCTGTTTCCAATATTTCTAGCTCTAGCCCACACTCATGGGCAATTTGCTCGGCTGTTTCTGCCAGTTTGCCTGGAGTCACCACATTGGCAGGAGCCGCAACCAATTCCCGCGCCAGAATTACGCCTTCACAAATTTTTTGAGCCTGGGCAATGGCTGCATCCTGCTCCCCTAGCCCCAAAAGCTCAACGCGCTGTAATTTCGGAGCAGAGTCCTCCTCTGACTTAAACCGCTGGTCTTGATGCAGAGCTAGCACTAATCCTTCGACGATCGCCCCTGCTGTCAGCGCGGCATCATTTTGCCACGGGGGAAGACTCAACCCCAGCACCTGAGATTTCTCCTTGGTTGCTAAGCGGGCTGCACTGGCCGCTGCTTGTCTCAAGCCATCCAGGGTCAAGGTCTCTGGCTGTCCCAACCCCAGGAACATGACCTTGCGAACTGATTGACCGCTGCCCACTCTCGTCACGACACTGCTGCCTGACTTGCCCTTGAACTCCATCTCCGTGATCAGTTCCTTCAGAACTCCGGCAAATTTTTGATCCAAGGTTGCTAAATCTCCCGTCAACTCGACTTCGGATTCAAACACACCGATCGCCAGCGTGTCCTCAGACCAATCTAAACGGGACGTAGAAATCGATCGCACATCCATGTTGTTTCTCAATGCATCTCTATAGGTTTCATTCATTTTCTAAGAATCGTGAATTTAATTCACAATCTTAGGCATCGGGCACAGCCAGTAATCATGCCTGACTTGCGAGAAAAGTCTACAAGAATTTCCTACCTACTGCAATCCAGTCGGTCTCTCCGTCCTTATCGGTCTCTCCCCTAGTAGTCTGTCAATCATTAATTGACGGGTAGCTGAAAGCGGGGAGGTTAGTTGGAGTTAAATTTTGAGAGTCTTCGATCCCTCAAAATTTTCTTGACAGAACACTAGCGTCGCCATTTGACTGAGCAACCGACAACTTCTGTAATCGGCGCAGCGATCGGCTCCCCTTGCAGCAGTTGGGTAATGGCTTGGCGCAAATAGTGCGATCGGACTGTGCTTGGCGCTTGGGGTTGGTCATCAATTCCCCCACCGTAGCGAATTTTTCCCGCCTGATCAACCAAAAAAGCCTGGGGAGTCTTCGTTGCGCCAAACGCCCGCGCCACATCCTGGGCGACATCTCGCAGGTAGGGAAAATTAAGCTGACGCTCAGTTGCGAACGTCTTCATATTTTCAAAGCTGTCCTCAGGGAACTGCTCTGCATCGTTGGGGTTAATGCCAACCAGGGTGAATTTTGGGGACTGAAACTCAGCTTGAATTTGCTTCAGGCGATCGAGATACATCTGCACATAGGGGCAGTGATTACACATAAAAACGACCCCGATCGTCTGAAAGCGCTCTAGATATGGAGCAAGATGATGCACTCCATCATCAGTTCCAGGCAATTCAAAGTCTGGCGCATACGTCCCAATCAGACTCTCAATCTTTTCCATAGAATCCAGCCACCTAGATACAAATCACGATAGAAACCCTTAAATACCGCCCAGACCTTTAGCTACCCCATCTCTAGTCCCATCCATTAAAGAGCTAAAGAGCGTTTTCCCAGATCTTGCACCTACTTGTACCCAGAAGGGTAGAAACCAGGATTCTTACGGCATAGTTTTGCAAGACCCTTGACGGTTTAGTCGGCAATCCGGTTCTGGGTGCCTGCTGAGAAGGATTTAAGGACTGAAAGACCTTTATCCCCCCAAATCATACTCAACTTTGAACCTAGGAAAATTAAGACTTAAGCGATCGAAGTTGGGTTAACTGACAAATCTTGACTTAACTAGAGGAACTAACTTTGTGTCATTTCTTTCCTATACTAATGCTCTTGGGATAGATATACGTTTATGATATTCATCAAGACAATTCTTGTAAGAGTCACCCATCCCCAAAGAAAATTAACTTGCATCCTGATGAACAAATTGTGGACTAAATAGTCTCCGGTCAACCTTAAAAACTTCCCTTAAAAGATTCCTAGATTAAAAAGTTTTTTATTCTATGAGTATCAGGCTTTACTTTAGGAATAATATAATAGTGGAGGAGTTCAGAGGTGGCTCTATCGCGTTACGTCTAACTAAATAAGCCTAATTAAATGGAATTCCTTTCACCTTGATTATCATTTTCCGATAAGTTAACTATGATTGCTTCTTAATCTAAGCGTTATCTTTAAATCGAAGTTCGTTTTTAGTTGCTTAGATAAGGAATTCATGGCTAGATCGGGTTTGCTTGATAGGTTGGCTCGATTTAAGCATGAGAAGTTAGACGGATGTATCAAAAGATAGATTTTAATTTTTCCTTGCTAAATTAGCATAGAATTTTGATTAAATCATTAAGTTGCTAGTCTTAATTCTGAATTTTCAGAAATTAACAACTGCTTAGATGCTAAATTTTTTGATTAGGATAGTCCTCTGATATAGTTAAATCTTGGTATCCTTCTGCATAGGCTTCACTCAAAACGTTTGGGACTAGAAACAACTTCTTTGAATCCCTAGAGTCTTGAGTGAAATCTTTAGCCCCAAGTCTAAATTTTACTGCTGATTTGAACGTTATGGGCTAGCATCTTAATTTCTACTACTTGCACATGAGGAGATTGATAGAGTATGAGTTTAAATGGAAGTGTAGGTTTGAATAGTGGTATGAAACTTGAGGATATCTATCAATTCTTTCGTGATCCACCGCCCATTTATCTCAACAAAGAGCTGGCGGTTTGCTACGTTTTATCAGTCTTGTTGCGTGGAGACTCCTACGGAACAGAGCTGATTCAGCTTCTGGAGACTGAGTATCCTGTCTACCGCCTGTCAGACACTGTTCTTTACAGTGGACTGAAGTTTCTGGAAGACGAAGGTGCGATCGGGGGTTATTGGAAAAAAGTGGAAGGACGTGGGCGGCCCCGTCGGATGTATCAAATTCAACCTGAGTGGCAAGAACGTTCTGAGGAACTGGCCCAACTTTGGCAAGGATACATCACCCAAACAATCTCTCCTTCAAGCACTGCCGTCCAAAACTAACGCAGTTCTGTTTTGGCAAAGTTCTTTGGAGTTGCACTGCGTTCACTCGTTTCTATCAACAGATTTAGGCGAATTGAAGATCTCTTAAGGAAATGACTGTAGCTTGTGCTTCATTTATATCCTGGGAAATTGACGGTACGAGTGACTTAATCTGGTGATTTGTGTTCGCAGTGCATTTTCCATATTCTTATGTTTAGTTGAGTGAACCCTTCGCTCGACAATTTGCGATCGATCGCACAAGCCATCGATGGCTTGAAAGAGCATCACTTTGTTAATAAATAGTGGCGAAGGCACTGGCTCTCGGAATTGACATCTGTGTGAAATCGCAACTTTTTACAGATATTGGTATTGGTCAGTTCAAAACAAGCGTTGCGTAAACGTCCCTCTATTGAGGGTTACAACTTTTTCCGGGAATCTCTGTGAAATACCTAGACGCTCAAGTCCGCACTCCAATTATGGGGGGCGGATTTTTGTATTTATCTGCTATCAGGCACCTTTTTGCCTGAGCCTTTAATCGTATTGATGTCGCTAAGTAACTACTCAGGCTTCCCTCACCCCAACCGCTCTCCCAGAGCGGGAGAGGGGCTAAGACTTGGGTTCAGTTCCTTTCTCCTAAGCAGGGAGAAGGGGCTAGGGGATGAGGGCTATTCGACTTTCTGCAAGAGTCTGAGTAGTTACGTCGCTAGTTAAGGTCTGACTCGCCACCCTAACCAACGACATTTGGGGTTGCGGCAATGGTAGCGACGAATAGGTAGAATGAAGCCGATCGCGTGTCCTAGGGGGCGGCGACGGGTACGACGGAGTGAACTTTTGCAACTTGGGCATCTCAGCTTCGTCAAGCTGGGCGAGAGCCGCAGGTGATAGCGGATGCGCCAGATGATGAGTCCGATCGCTAGGAGAATCAACACTAACCCAATCCCATTTGCGGGAATGAATTGGGTGAGGAAATACTTGAGGGCGATTTTTAGGGACTTGGCAAAAACCTGTAACGATCGCGACAAGGTACCCTGGATGTTAAATGGCCCTATCAGTAAAATGCCGCCTAGACCCACCAGAGCAAGGGTACACAGTTCAAAGCGCCATTTTTGCCAGATCCGCTTCACGGCAGTTGGTTTGTGACCTGCTTCAGAGAATTTGTCCGCCTGCTCAGGTCTGTGAGAGAACACGGGAGGAGACATCTTCTTTCCTAATGTTTATGGTTCTAAAGTTTGTCAAGGGGAGAGGAAAGCACTAGAGCTATTTAGACTATTCCTTAACCTTATCAGGAGTGGCATACGGAAAGCAGGGTTGGCAATTGAACGCTGACAAATTGCCTCGCTTCAGCCTTGATGCTGCATGGGTGGTTCTGAGTCGGTGACTCTGAGTTCCCAACACGTCTTCAAGCCTACAGAGCTAGGGATTCTAGAATCCATGCGACTGCTGCTGCCAAATCAGAGGCGATGTAGTCTGGCTGGGTTAGGTGTTGATAGTCGCCGTGGAGGACACGATCGCCAAAACCCGTTTGTACTAGGATACCCACACAACCTGCGTTATGGGCCAGGTCTACATCAGTTGCTTTGTCGCCCACCATGAAACTGCGCGCTAAATCCAAGTCATGCTGCCAGGCCGCACTGACTAACATGCCTGTGTTCGGTTTGCGCTGGGTTGTCCAGTACGTAAACTCTGGAACAGTTCCCCCCTCTGGCTGGCTCAAGGCGGGGCAGTAATATAGCGCGTCTAACCGTGCCCCTGCCTCGTGATCCAGGAGGTGACAGAGGCGGTGATGGAGTGCGTCCACATGGCTAACGGGGTAGTAGCCTCTGGCGGGGCCAGATTGGTTGGAAACCAAGCAGCAGAAGAGTCCCCAGTCATTGAGTTTTCGTAGGGCGGTGGCGACTCCGGAGACAAGCTGGAGGTCTTCTACCCGATGGATGTAGCCGACTTCCTGGTTGAGTACGCCATCGCGATCGAGAAACACGGCTGGTCTACCCACCCCAAACCTGCTCCAATATCTTTTCTGGTGGAATATCACCGATTTTGTTGGTGGGAGACTTGATGCCCACAAAGCGTCCCCGGAGAGCTTCGGGCAAGGAGGTATCAGTTGGCAAGAGCTTTTGGGGATCGGTGGGCCCAAACAATGCCAGGGTGTAGGTTTGCACGGCAACGGACAGGTGCATGGGGGCACTGTCGGTACAGAGCATTAAACTAGCTCCAGCAATTAAAGCGGCAAGTTTACCAATGTCATCTGGTTTGGCAATTTTCAGATTGGGCAGAATATTTACCAGCGATTGCACAAATGCATCGTCGTCTGGGCCTCGTACAACAACGAGGGGGAGTTCTGGTTGCCGCTGTTGGAAGCTCTGAATAATTTTGACCCAGTTGCCTACGGGATAAATTTTATCAATGCCTTTTTCTCTGGCAAGTTCACTGGAGCCGCCGTGGATGAGGACATAGCCACTGCCGGGAACGCCTAACCGCTTTTGCTCAGCTTCTGCCCATTCAATATCTTTTTTGGGTACGCTAACCGTTAGCTCTGGGCAGGGAGTGTTGATTTCCAATCCCTGGAGCAAATCATGGTACATCTGAGCGGCGTACTGCTCTGTTTTTAGGGGGACTGGCTGGGTGAGGAACCATTCGCCGCCACCGCCAGCGTAGCCAATGCGGTTGGGAATGCCGGTGAGCCACAGCAGCAAGCCGACTCCCCAGCGTTGCCCTAGGGAAAGGACAATCTCATACTCTCGATCGCGCAGGATACCCAGCAAATTGCCCAAATCTGCCAGGCTGTTCTGTGCTTTGAAGTCGTAGAGGATGACATCATGAACTGATTTACAGACTCGATAAGCGCTTTTGGAGCGGGGTTCAACCACTACATCGATTTCTGCGTTGGGGTAGAATTGCTGCAAATCGCTGAGAGTGGGGAAAAATAGAATCTGATCACCGATTCCTCCAGGGACTAGGCACAGGATTCGCATAATATTTTGTTACACTTGTTCGCTCTTCATTTTAGTGGAAGATAGCTGACAGTTTTTAGATTTTTAGAGTTTGGATTTTGGAGACATGCTGTGTATTTATTGATTCCTGCGGCTGGGATGGGACAACGGATGGGGGAGGAGTGGGCGCGACGGGGGCAGGCGCAACGCAACAAATTGTTACTGCCTTTGCTCGATCGCCCGGTAATTGCCTGGACGCTGCTAGCGGCTAAGGAGGCTGAGCAGATCCGGCGGGTGAGCATTATTGGTCAGCCAGAAGATTTTAAGGAGTTCAAGCAAATTGTCCATCATCTCGGCATGAGTAAGATGGTGCAATTTGTGACAGGAGGCACAACCCGCCAGGAGTCGGTGGATCACGGTTTGCAGGATTTGCCTGTGGCAGCGGAGCGGGTGTTGATTCACGATGGGGCGCGGTGCTTGGTGACTCCGCAGTTGCTCGATCGCTGTGCTGAGGCAATTTTGCACTGCCCTGGTTTGATTGCGGCGGTGCCTGTAAAGGACACGATTAAGGTGGTGGATGCAACGGGGCTGATTGAAAGTACGCCCGATCGCCGCCATTTGTGGGCTGCTCAAACGCCCCAAGGGTTTGATGTGGAGTTGTTGAAGCGATGCCATGCGGAGGGCCGATCGCAATCCTGGGAAGTGACAGACGATGCGGCGTTGTTTGAACGGTGTGGTTTGCCTGTCAAGGTGGTGATGGGAGAGGAAACCAATATTAAGGTGACGACTCCAGGGGATCTGACGATCGCTGAACTAATCCTGCGCCAGAGGGGTATTCAGAAATCCCACGAGTAGGAATAGCTTGAACATTTAGGAGTTGCAGGCATTGTTGCAAGTCATTGATTCAACCAATCTTGAATTTCTTGCACCAACCAGAAGCACTCTCCTTCTGTGAAACTTCCTTTCAAGTAGCAGGATTCATCACCCACTTGAATGAAGATTTGAGTACCGGTATCATACTTACTACGAATCAAAACGCCTGTAATGTTTGAGGTTAAGCGAGTTCGCTGATAGAGGGCTAAACCAAATGTTCGATAGTCTGTTTCAAATTTGTGACGATCTAAGCGAGTTTGACTTCCTACAGTGAGCCCAGCAATTCTCATTATGGAAATCTAGCTGGTATTCGGTGGAATCTCTAGCTCTAGACCTTGGAGCATGAAAGTGAGCAGATGGTTCCAACTGTCGAAATAGAGATACCGGGTTAAAGCCCGCAAATCATCGAAGGAAGTTTTGCGCGTAGGCAAGTGCGCCCTGAGGAGCTTATAGTTCTGGTCAAGCAATTCCAGCAGGGTATGAAACAGTAGCGACAGGATATTGAGAGTCGCCAGGAACGAGGCGAGATGCTGTTTGCCATGCCCAAAATTGTGTTCCAGATTGTAGCCCTTGGTCTTGAGGGTGTTGTTATTCTCGTTTTCCACCTTCCAGCGAGTGCGACCTGCCAAGACAAGGTCTGCTACCGTATCATCAGCAATCGTGTGATTGGTGGCAAACGAGTTTTTGTAGACCCCCTTCCCATCAGGGCGGCTGACCGTCAGTTCGCACCAATTCACCAGAAGCGCATCCTCGCCCCCTCGCAGCGGAACGCCGTTGAGATAACGATAGGTATAGGTTTCCTCCACTTTTCCAGTCCACCGTTTGGTCGTGAGCGTCGGTAGGTTGACCCCCTCAAGAGACGCATAGAGGGTCGGGTGCGACTCTGGGCGACAGACCAAAATGAAGTGCAATTTTTCGGCTAGAATCTTCTGGCACAAGGGTTGGTGACAGTAGAGGTCATCTCCCAAAATCGTCACATTCAAGGCGCTGTAGCGTTGTCCATACTGCGTTAACCAGCGTTTGGCAGCCGCATGCTCACAGTCTTGCTTGTCATGCCCATCTTGCGGCACGATAAACTCAGGGACTAAGGGAATCACCTGTGCCTGCCCTGGACAAACGATGACTGGGGTGACAACTCGATGGAAGTAGTGCGTCTTCCCCGACTTCATCTGGCGCGTTGAACACTCTGGACAGTGGATTTGAGTCGAACTGAAGTATTCTGTGCCATCAAGTGCTACTAGCAGCCTGTTTGCTAACGAGCGGAAAGGCTTTAACTGCCCTTGTTGCTCTAAGGTCTCCAAGATTTCCTCAAATATCGGAAAGATCTCCTCCGGCTTTACCGGGTCGAGCAATCCCCGGATGTGGTTGTCTGTGGGAATCTGATGCACCCCAAACAGGCTTTGGGCATTGTTTTTTCCTTTGCTGCCCTGCATCATTCGCTGGTAGGACAGAAATGATGGGGTTTGGGTGAAGAACACACTAAATGCGCTCAATGCCGCATCTTCCATCCCA
>Ga0163154_10002350_pt1 | contig 27792 bp, 23 predicted proteins | sample OliLakLV19MP9P1_FD_148649 | JGI IMG/M metagenome (GOLD analysis project Ga0163154, IMG submission 148649) | Freshwater microbial mat bacterial communities from Lake Vanda, McMurdo Dry Valleys, Antarctica - Oligotrophic Lake LV.19.MP9.P1 | ecosystem: Environmental > Aquatic > Freshwater > Lake >... | reverse complement strand
TCCCTGGAGCGTCCCTAATAGACCGTCGTGACCATCCCAGCCACGGTTACCGCGCGGTCCACGTCATCGCCGAGATATCCGGGAAGCCGGTCGAGATCCAGGTTCGGACTTCGTTGCAGCATCTGTGGGCGAACCTTTCGGAAAAATCCTCCGACGTCCTCGATCCAACGATCAAGTACGGAGGTGGCCCCGACGGGTGGCGAGACTTCCTCACAAAAAGTTCCAAATCGGTGGCGACTTACGAGAAGTTCGAAAAAACACACGCTGAAGCGGTGGCGTTAAATGAGGTGTTCGAGAAAAGCCATTCCAAAGCCGTGTCCTCACACGAGGTGTTCGAGAAAGCTACCGCGGAACTGCTTGAGCACCACCTACCCGAGCACGAGGTAGAAGAAATACGTGGAAAGCTGGAAGACTCGAGACTCAGGATAGAAGGCTTGAGTGGAAAGCTGGAAGACTCGAGACTCGGGAGAGAAACCTCGAGTAAAGAGTTGGTAGCCCTGTGGAATGTGAACGCCGACCTTTTGACCGGGGCGATCACTTGGCTAGATAAACTAAAGGGGCAAAAACAATGATTTTCCTAATCGAATACAACCGGGGTAAAGGCATCATCGTCACCTTTCGAGACTTCGACGACTCGCAACGGCGGGAGGCCGAGGACTCACGACTCGGGATCGAGTTGGATCTCAACCGCAAAGGGCGCAAAGGGATAGACCACGAAGTGGTCCTGCTGGAGGCGGCGAGCAGGGATGCGCTACTTCGGACGCACGGGCGCTATTTCAAGGACCTCGACGACCTATTGAAGTCGGCTAGCCAACAGGGTGACGGCGCGGGTGTCAGTCGCGAACCGGAGTTCGGCGCAGAAGCAGGTCGGTAGTCGTCGCCCAACGGCAGACGCAGTTGACTCTTCCGACGCGGGAGACCGCCGAACAAGAGCATGCAGCCGACGGCGCTTCGCGCCGCAGCTGATGCTCGACGTTAGGAGGCTTCAATTGAGATTTCTCGACGGCATCGAAAAGCTCATCACAGAGCATGGTTCTGCGGCCATTCTTAAAGAGCGCATCGCGCTGGCGTCCGATCAATACGCTGCGCTCGAAAAGGAGTCTGCGGCATCGGAAGTTCGATCGAATGATCTTCAGGTGGAGAACGAGCGTCTTACACTTGATCTTGAAGAGTGCCAAAAGCAAAGGCGGGCACTCGAAGAAAAGCTCTCTCATGGTAGTAATACTGAAAAGTATGTGTGCGACCATTGCGCAAGCGCAAATCTAAAAAGAATGGGTACACGGCCACATCCCACATTCGGTGCGGTTGGTCTAAAGGAAGCAATTGTCCGGTGCGAGTCATGCGGCAAGGAAAGCGCATTCGAGTTGGCACTGTAAATGTTCATCAATCCCCCTAACATGGCGGCCAACTCGGACTACGCTTCGCTTCGCCGGTTGCCTCTACGTTAGGCGGCCTGCGAGCGGCCTCGGATAAACGGGAGAATGCATGACCGCAAATGAGAAGCTCACGAAGCTCCGGCTTGTGATCACTGAGAACCTGCGAGTGCAGCACGGTGGCGCGGATCCCGTGCCGTACATCGACGTGGGAAACGTCCTGAACGACATTCGAGCACGCCAGAACCACGTTGTGTTCGCGCGTCGCGGCTGCGGGAAGACCCTCCTGCTGCATCACTCAAGTCGACACCTCGACATCTCGGTGAAGTGCGTCTATCTCAACTGCGAGGACTTCAAAAGTCACTCGTTTCCGAACGTTCTGATCGAGATCCTCGACGCCCTCTTTCGTGAGCTTGAAGGCCACCTCACTGGATGGTTCGGCAAGAAGAAACGATCGCGTGCCCTGATCGGCGACATCCGAAATGAACTGGGCCGGCTCCGCACGCGGGCCGACACGCAGGAACAGAACATCCGAGAGTCCGTTGCGAGCGAGAAGGAGTCATCGCTCACTGGAGGGGCGTCAACTTCTCAAGCTTCGGTCTTGCTTCGAGTGGGAGCCGGCCTGAGCGAAAGGACGAAGGCGGAGACCGAACGTACATATCGGATCCTCGATGACAAGCTCAGGGAGCTGGACACGAAGCTTCCGGCACTAAAGGCGCAGATTCGGGAGTTCTTCGATCTCTCGGCGAGCGTAAAGTCAGTATTTCTACAGATTGACGACTTCTACCATCTGAATCGCGTCGACCAGCCATTCGTGATGGACTACATCCACCGTCTCTGCAAGGATCTGCCGCTCTACTTCAAGGTCGCCACACTGAAACACGCGACCACTCTCTATGCCGATCGCAAAGGACAGCCAATCGGCGCTCAGGAACGACACGACTACCAGCCGATCAACATCGACTTCACATTCAGCGACTTCCGGAAGACAAGAGAGTTGAACCATCGAATTCTTGGTGAGTTCGGAAATCTCGCCGGAATGGAATCAGACGAGGTCGATGCGTTGTTCAAGGGCAAAGGCTTTGAGCGACTAGTTCTCGCCGGAGGCGGTGTCCCCCGCGACTCTCTTTCGCTCTTTCTCGAGGTACTTGAGACGGTGCAATCAGCGGAGGGCGATGATCGGATCGGAAAGGATGAGATTCGGATCTTGAGTCGATCCAACTTCGAGCGGCGCATTGAGGAGCTCAAACAGGACTCGGAAGGCCGCGAGCAAGACTCTCTCATCCGCGGGATCTACGTGCTTCGAAAGTTCTGCATCGATCGAAAGACCAGCGTATTTCTCGTGTCCGAGCAGATGATCCAGCAAGAAGATCAGATGAGAAGCCTGATCTACCGCCTCTTGGACTACCGCATCGTGCACAGTGCGGCGTCTGCGCTCACCCACAAGTCCCAGCTTGGAACGTATCAGGCGTTTGCGATCGACATCGGGTGCTATGCGCACATGCGGAAGCTGCACGGGCGATTCACGGAAATAGACCTAGCCGATCCGTCTGCTAAGGAACAAATGCGATCGGCACCCGTTCTCGAAGTGTCACTCTTCGATGAACTCTGGAAGGGTGCGCCTGCCGACGCTGAGAGGGCTTTGCGTGAAGAGGATGAGGAAGCCGCCTAACAACAGCATGCAGCGGACGGCGCTGCGCGCCGCCTCTGATGCTGAGCGTTTGGCCTCATACACCGACATGTCAAACTTCGAAGCACTAACCCTCATCCTTTCCTGCGTCGCGGTCATCGTCAGCTTGGCTGTCTGGAACGGCCAGCGAAAGCTTCAGCGCGAGGCTAACGACCTTCAGAGGGTCACCGCGGAGCTTTCCCGGAAGCAACTACAACTTATCAAGGAACAGGAGCAAAGCAAGTTCGCCGCGAAGCTCGCACTGTCACTCACAAAGGACGGAAAGGGCTACAAACTTGTGCTCGCAAACAAGGGCGAGGCGGATGCGCGTGCTGTGGATCTTCGACCAATCGGCACAACCATCGAGAACAACTACTTGATCGCCAGTGAGCTGGAGGAGAAACTACGGATCAAGCGGCTCAGAAGCGGAGAAGAGGTTCGGTTTCTCGCGACAGTCTCAATGGGAACTCCAATCGTGAGCGAATCCCATGTGTCCTGGCATAACGCGGACGGAACAACCGGCATGGAAGAGTTCAGTGTTTCATTCTGAGCGCAGCGCGAATGTGTAGAGGATCCGGTTCTTTGGACACGAGGCGAGTGGTATTCAGGCGATCAGTCGTTCCTGTTCGAGGAATCGCTGTCGGACCTGTGACGGCGTGAGGGAGCGGTGTCGCTGGAGGATCCAGGACTCGTTGAATCGTCGTGCGAAGTCCTGGAGAGCTTCGAGCAGCTCCGCGACGGTGTCGAAGCGTCGCAGCCAGAGCAACTGCTCCTTGAGTGTTCGGATGAAGCGCTCGACGCAGCCGTTGCCTTCGGGGCTGCGGACGAAGCCGGGGCTGCTGGGGATGCCGAGGAAGGCGATCTCCTCCTGAAAGGCGTGCGAGACGAACTGGCTGCCATGGTCGTGCCGGAGCTGAAGTTCCGATCCGACGATGCCCTTCGAGAAGCCGCCGAAGACGTGACGGACGGCCTGGCGGACCGGCTCGAGGGCCTCGAAGCGCGTGCCGCGTCGCGCGGCGTGAATGCCCAGGCACTCGCCGGTGCAGTGGTCGATCAGGACGAAGATCGTGGCGTTGCCCTCGCTGGTCAGGCAGCCGGTCCCGTCGATGGCCCACATCTGGTCGGGGCGGTCGGTGACGACCGTGCCCTCGTGCGAGCGTGGTCCCGGCGGGAGTCCCCGCCGGGACGGTGCCAGCAGCCCATGCTGGCGCATCAGCCGCAGGACCCGGCGAGGCGCGGCGCAGGCGCCCTCATGTCGCAGCCGTGCCCAGACCTTGCGGTAGCCCTCTCCCACCCAGTCCGAGCCGCCGAGCACGGCACGGATGCGCTCGACCAGCGCCGCATCGGACATGGCCTCGACGGGACCTCTCCGACGAGGAAGCGCCGGGTCGGGGCGAGGAGCGGTCGCCTGCCGGCGATGAAGCTGCGCGGTGGAGCGGGGCAGACGCCACTCATGGCAGACGCGGGCAAGGCCGTAGGGACGGTTCACGGAGGGCGAGAGGGCCTTGCTCACAGCATCGGCCTCCGTGCTGGAGGGCGGAGACCGTCCTCCAGCAGGTCGATCTTGCGTTCCAGCAACTCGAGGGTCATCGCCTGGTCGCCGACCTTCGCCTTGAGGTCGTGGATCAGTCCGTCGCGATGGTCGGGCTCGCGGCTCATGAGCGCCGCCTGCATTCCGGTGATCGCCTCGTCGCGCCACTGCGCGAGCCGCGAAGCGGACACCGACTCTTCGCGCGAGACCGCGTCGAGCGGCTCACCCTTGAGCAAGCGGAGCACGATCTCCGTCTTGCGTCGCGAGTTCCACCGTCCCTGATCGCGGCGAAGGTGCTCCCCGGCCGCGCGGCCGGCGGGAACTCCGGTCGGCCTGCGGCCTCCCTCCGTTCCCGCCGGCGACTTCCGTGTCTTCCTGGTCATGCTGGACATTGTGTGTTGGGCTCCAAGATGCTGTCCAACCGAACCGTGCACCTACCCAGCCTGACGCGAGAGAACTTTGCACTGGAGCTCGACCCGCCGTCCATCCGACTGGGCGCGGCGGACACGAAGAACCGGCGAGACACGCTTCAACCCGTGCGGCCGGACCTTGCGGAAGCGGTGGCGTCCTGGCGTGGTGGCAAGCGTCCTGGCGAACCGCTGCTCTCGATTCCTTCCAAGTCCGCGAAGATGCTCCATCGCGACATGGGAGCGGCCCGGCGGCGGTGGATCGAACAGGCGAAAGACGAGGCGGAGCGGGAGGCCCGGGAGCGCTCGCCCTTCCTGCGCCCGGTGGACGATGGCGGCCGGCGAGCCGACTTCCACGCCCTGCGGCATACGTTCGTGACGCAGCTCGTGTCGAGTGGTGTCCCGATGAAGGCGGCCCAGGAGCTTGCGGGACACTCTGACCCGAAGCTCACACTGGGCGTCTACGCGCACACGCAGCTTCGCGACTTGTCGACCGCTCTTGAATCGCTGCCCTCGTTCACCGAACGACCGAGGCACCCAGAGGCGGCTCGAGCGACAGGGACGCACGGCCAGGAGCACCCGATTCCGGAGACTCCAAAGGGCGCCTCTCCACAGAAACGCCCACAGTCACGGCGCGATTCCTCGCGATTGGTGGCGACTCCTTGCGACTCAACAGAGGCGTCCCCGGCGACCTTCGCGAGCGAGAACACGCGGAAACGCCGGAGAATTGTGGCTTCTTGCGAGACGGTGCAACACTCTGCGACAACGCGCCCGGTTGGAGTTGAACCAACGACCTGCGATTTAGGAAACCGCTGCTCTATCCAACTGAGCTACGGGCGCTTGGGAAGGGCGATCGTACAGCCCCGGTGAGACGGGGCGATGACAAACGCGGCCCCGGTCTTGACCGGGGCCGCGTCACGTGCGTCTGCATGTCTGCATGTCTGCATTTCGCCTGCGCCGCTGGAGGCGGGGCCGGGGAGCGCATCGGCGAACCGGGCTTCACCCCCCGTTGAGGTGTTGCCAGACGTCGCCGGGAGTCGAAATCAGGCCAGCTTGGAGGCGACTTCCTTCACCATCGCGGTGAGCTTGTCCATCATCGTCTTGGCCTCGCTGACCCCCTTGGTGAACGAGTCGCCCGAGGCTCCCTTGAGCTCGGTGATCTTGCCCGAGAGGTTGGTGATCTGCTTGTCGATCTCGGGCATCATCTGATCGACCATCGGCTTCACCGAGGCCGACGCGGTCTTGGCCTTCTCCTTGAGGGTCGCGACCTGGGTCTTGACGCCCTCGAGGGCGGTGGTCATCGCTGAGGTGGTCTCGGCGCTGACCGCGGCTGCGGCCTTGCTGGCAGCTTCCTTGGTGGCCTCGACCGACTTGTCGGTGGCTTCCTTGGTGGCCTCGACCGACTTGTCGGTGGCGTCCTTGGTGGCCTCGACGGCCTTGTTGGTGGCGTCCTTGGTGGCCTCGACGGCCTTGTTGGTGGCGTCCTGGGTCGCCTTGATGGGATCCTTGCTGCCTTCGCAGCCGACGAGGGCGGTGGAGGCGGTCAGGACGAGCGCTGAAAGAAAGAAGTGACGCATGGGTGCAGATCTCCGGAGCATTGAAAGGCGACTGCACTTGAATGGGCAGCCGCTGGGAAGGGGAGAGTGTACGAGACCCGGGCATTCCTCCGCAGATGGGGGGTCGCCCGCCTCTCAGAGACTGCTTCAGAGCTCCCGCGGCGCGGAGGCCGGCGGTCGGCAGCGCGAGTGCTGAAACAGTGTCTCAGCCCCAGAGGAAACCGCGGAGCGAGATGAGCGAGACGTACCCGTTCCAGAGTGCGAAGACCGCGAGCAGGATTTCGGGTGGACCCGCCGAGTATTGCGGATTGGAGAAGTCCCAGACCGCGACGATTGCGAAGGCGATGGCACTCAGCAGACCGACCACACCGGCCACCAGGTCGGATTCGCGCCGCCGCGCCAGCACCAGAACTGCCGCGAGGGCAAAGCCGATCGTGGCGGCGCGAAGCGTCCACTTGAGGAGCACCACCATCGGCAGCAGCGTCCCGTCCAAGGCCCTTTCATGGGCCCACGACGTGAAGAAGCCGAAGTAGCCGAAGAGCAGCACGCTCAGGAGCAGGCCGAAGAGATCCTCGCCCCCGCGCCGGGGCGTCGCCGCTGGGTCAGCGTGGGCGACATGATTGGGATCATCGCGAGTCATGGTGGTCCTGCGGAATCAGCACCGACCGGGGAATCAATGCCGACCGGGGAATCAATGCCGATAGGTGGACTCGAACCACCGACCTGAGGTTTATGAATCCTCCGCTCTAGCCAGCTGAGCTATATCGGCAACTGCCTTCATTTCCCGACCCGTGGCGACGAGTTCTCAGGCGGGGTGCAGCGCTCGGGGGACCGAGTACTTCACCAGCGCCGCAGAGTTCGGCGGACCGGGACGGCGATCCTATGGGGCAGCGCGGGAGCCGACAAGGGCAGGGCAGACCACCTCTGGAACTGGTCCACCATCCTCTACCCCACACCTCCTTCAGGATCACCCGGCGGGAGAGGACCTTGCCCGCGTGCTTCACCAGGAAGGCCAGGAACCTGAACTCCATGGGCGTCCGCCGGGCTTCTCGCCGTCCCGCGCGGTCCTGGACCCCTGTGCGCGAAAGTGGTTCGCTTCAAGCGTGGCCCGGAGGAAGCACCGGATCGGGGCCTCGTCCTCGCTGGTGAGGAGGAGCGGACTGGGCCCGTGAGGTGTGCACGAAAGTGGATCGGGCTCACTCGCAGCAGGAGGCGGGGGTCGAGTCCGCGGGATCGGTCAACTCCGCATCATCCCCGGCCGCGCGCGGGAACCGGGGAGCGCGCGGGAGGTGTGTCGCGGGTGGCGGTCGCAGCGCCGTCGCTCGGTCGCAGCCAGCGCTCGCTGATCTGTTCGCGAGTGAGCTCAGGCTTGGCTCTGGCGATTGCCGCAGCCACGAGGCCCATGAACATCGGCTGGGGGCGCAGGGGTCGGCTGGTGAGCTCGGGATGGAACTGTCCACCGACGAAATAGGGGTGGATCGACTGATCCAACTCGAGGATCTGCATGATCGGGTGGTTGGGATGCCGCCCGGTGAAGCGCATGCCCGCGGCCTGGAGGCGATCGAGGTAGGCGGGTTCGACTTCGTAGCGATGGCGAAAGCGCTCGCGGATCAGGTCGCGGTTGTCGTAGAGGAACGCCGCGAGGGTGCCGCGCTCGACGGCCACGTCCTGGGCGCCGAGTCGCATGGTGCCACCGACGAGTCCTTCGAGCCGCTTCTGGTCGGGAAGTTCCGAGATCACCAGATCGGGCGACTTCGAATCGAACTCGGACGAGTTGGCCCTGGGCAGTCCGAGGACATTGCGGGCGAACTCGATCACCGCAACCTGGAACCCGAGACAGATGCCCAGGTAGGGGATGCCGCGGGTGCGGGCGTGCTTCACGCACTCGATCTTGCCTTCGACGCCGCGCTGGCCGAAGCCGCCCGGAACGATCACGCCATGCACGTCGTCGAGATGACGTGCGACGCTCTCCGGATCGAGCGAGGTGGTGTCGATCCAGCGCAGATCGATCGATGCCGAAAGATGCGTGCCGCAGTGTTCGATGGCCTTCTCGATTGAGGCATAGGCGTCGCGGAGGGCTGCGTACTTGCCGGTGATCCCGATGGTCACCTTGTGTCGGCGCGGGGACTGGAGCTTGTTGATGAAGCCCGACCAGATCTGCCGCGACTCGTCCTCGTGGGCGGCGTCGACGCGATCGTGCAGATGGAGGAGCGAGAGGATCTCGCGGTCGAGTCCGGCCTGCCGCATCGAATCAGGAATGACGTAGATCGACTCGCGGTCGTGCATCGAGAAGACCCGCTTCATCGGCACGTTCGAGAACATGGCGATCTTCTCCATCACCTGCCTCGTGACCGGGTTGTGGGCCCGGCAGGCGACGATGTGCGGCTGGATGCCGGCCTCCATCAGACGCTTGATGCCGAGCTGGGCGGCCTTGCTCTTCTGCTCGCCGAGGATCTGCGGCTCGATGATGTAGGTCAGGGCCACGAAGCAGGTCGACTCGGGACCTTCCTCGAAGGCGAGCTCGCGGAGGGCCTCGATGTAAAAACCATTCTCGTAGTCGCCGGCGGTGCCGCCGACTTCCACGAAGACCACGTCGGTGGGCTTCCCGTTCGGGCCCCCGGTCATGGCCAGTTCACGCAGCCGCATCTTCACCGTGCCGGTGACGTGCGGGATCATCTGCACGTCGCGGCCGAGGTAGCCGCCGCGCCGTTCGCGCTCGAGCACTTCGGTGTAGATCTGACCGGCGGTGATGAAGTTGCGGCGAGAGAGATCCTGGTCCAGCACCCGCTCGTAGGTGCCGAGGTCCATGTCGGTCTCCATCCCGTCCTGGAGCACGAAGACTTCGCCGTGGCGGTACGGATTGAGCGTTCCCGAATCGATGTTCAGGTAGCCCTCCATCTTGATCGGGGCGACCGAGAGTCCCTTGTCGGTGATCAGTTTCGCCAGTGACGAGCTGAAGATGCCCTTGCCCAGCCCGCTCATCACCGTGCCGATGACGGCCACGTACTTGGTGCGGCCCTTCACGTAGCCGGGAGGAGCGGGGGAGTGCCACTCGGTGCCCTCCTCGCTCTTGCTGAACTTGGTGAGGAAACCGCGCTCCGAGTCGTTCCCTGGCTCGGCATCGTCGGGGGTGTGTCGTCTATTGGAGGGCATTCCAGAATGTACCGTGCTGGTTCTCGAAAGCGAAATGAGCGGTCGCGCGAGCGCTCGGCGTTTATCGTACGGTCCGCGACCGCATCACCGTCGGACCTCTCCGATCCTCCGGCGTTGCCCGGGCGGAGAACGGCGAGGAGCCTCGAATCAACTCTTCAGCCGGCCACGGTCGGCACTTAGCGAAGGAGTCGAACTCATGGTCTGTTGCTCGGATCGGCGCCGCCTTGCGGCCGGACTCTCCCTGCTGGCGATGGCCTGGCTGGTGAGCCAGCTCCGGCCTGCCGCCGCACCGGCGGGCGAAGGGTGCTGCTTCACGGACGGCGCCGCCGCCTGCATGCAGGGGCGACTCGAGGCCGCGGAGGCGATGGTCGAGGGAGGCACGTTCGTCCCCGAGACGGGCCGCGACCATCGCAACTACCCGCCGGATCGCATGGTCGACCACCTGCGGATGGTGCTGGCAATCCGATTCGAATCGCTCGAGTCGCGCAGCTTCACCGCCGACGAACGCCTCGACGTGCAGGCTCTGGGACCCGCGGTCTCGGTGCTGACGCTCGACGCGGTGGGGCTCGAGATCTCGAAGGTCGAGCGCGACGGGCGCTCGACCGACTGGTTTCACGACGGGAAGAAGCTCTCGATTCAACTCGACCCTCCGCTGTCGGGACGCGAGACCTCGAGCCTGCGCATCGTCTACCGATGCTCCGACCCGCCTGCCGGGATGATCTTCTGGCCGGGGACGGAGGAGGTCGAGGGCCTGCTCGGGGCGAAGTCGGGCGGACTCGCCGCGCAGCTTCACACCCAGGGGCAGCCCGAGCAGAACCGACACTGGTTCGCCTGCCACGACTTCCCCAACGAGCGGCTTGCCACCGAGCTGATCGTCGATGTTCCCGCAGGGGTCATGGCCAGCTCGAACGGGCGGCTCGTCTCGCACCAGGAGGCGGATGGCCGGGCGGTCTGGCACTGGCGCCAGGATCGTCCCCACGTCAACTATCTCGTCTCCCTGGTCGTGGGCACCTTCGAGCGCGTCGATCTCGGCACCGCCGGCGAACGTTCGACGCCGATGACCGCCTGGGTTCCACCTGGTCGAGCCGAGGATGCCCGCCAGACCTTCAAGAACACCGGTCGGATGATCGAGTGCTTCGAACGGCGCTTCGGGCTCGCCTATCCGTGGGACCGCTACGACCAGATCGTCGCCCGCAACTTCAGTGCCGGCGGCATGGAGAACACCTCGGTTACCACGCTCTATTCGAGTGCGGTGTTCGACGATGTGGCCCTGCGCGACGACGACCTCGACTCGCTGATCGCTCACGAACTCGGGCACCAGTGGTTCGGCAATCTGCTCACCTGCCGAAGCTGGGCCCACCTCTGGCTCAACGAGGGATTCGCCACCTACTCCTCGGCGCTCTGGTTCGAGGAGCGCGACGGCGAGGATGGGTATCTCGATTCGATCCGCGGGAACTTCAACGTCGCTCGCCGCGATCGGGTCGAGAATCCAATCGGCATGGTCTCCAACGACTACGCCACGCCCGGCGAGAACTTCGGGCGTGCAGCCAATCCCTACGGCAAGGGATCGTCGATCCTGCACATGCTCCGCTCTATGCTCGGCGAAGAGATCTTCTGGCGCGGAGTCCACGACTACACCCGGCGCCATCAGGACTCGGTGGTCGAGACCGACGATTTCCGCCACGCCCTCGAGGCCGTGTCGGGTCGTGACCTCGAGTGGTTCTTCACGCAGTGGTGCGAGCGCTCCGGAACGCCGCGCCTGGCGGTGAAGGTCGAGTACGAGGCGGCGGCACGCGAGGCGGTCGTCACTGTCGAACAGACCCAGGCAATCGACGCCCGAACTCCAGCCTTCCGATTCGTCCTCCCGATTCTCGCCGTCACCGAGACCAGCACCAGGATGGTCGCGATGGAGGTCGCCGAGCGACGGGCCACGCTGCGCATTCCTCTCGACGGATCGCCGAGGCGGATCGAGATCGATCCGCGGCTTCACGTGCTGAAGATCGTCGAGATCGAGGCCCCGCTGGCCCTTCTTCTGGAACAGGCCGAGCGGGGCTCGACCATCGCCGCTCGGCGGGCCGCCCTCGAGGCCCTTGAGACCAGCGATCGTCCCGAGGTGATCGCGGCGCTCGCCCGGATCGCAGCGGACGGCTCGCGGCGATCGACCGAGCGCGTGCAGGCGATCGGACTCATCTCTGCAATGGCCTCACCCGAGGCTGAAGAGGCCAAGCGCGAACTGGTGGAGACGATGACGGGCGGGGCCGTGGCCAGCGCGGCCATGGCCGATCCGAAGGTTCGACTCGCCGTGATCGGGATGGCGGCGAAGCTGAAACGGGATGTGGCCCTCGGAGTCCTCACCGAGGCGGCGAAGTCGGAGTCGAGCTACCGCTGTCGCGAGGCGGCCCTCGACGGACTCGCCACCCTCAAGGCCACCGAAGCCATCGACGCAATCGTCGCCGCGACCGAGGTCCCTCAAGGCCACCGAAGCCATCGACGCAATCGTCGCCGCGACCGAGGTACCGAGCCAGCACGATCAGGTGCGCATCGCAGCCATCGAAGCCCTCGCGGAACTCGACGACGCCCGCGGCTTGCAGGTGGCGATCAAGGCCTCGCAGTTCGGCAACTTCGATCGCAACCGCCCGCGTGCCATTCGGGCCGTGCGGCGCCTCGCCCATCACGATCGAGCCGCTGCGGTCGCCCACCTCGCGGCGCTGCTCGACGATCCCGAGTCTCGCAGCGCCCGGGCCGCAGGCGATGCCCTGGCCACGCTCAAGGCCCGGGAGGCGCGACCGCGGATTGCCACGATGGCCGAGAGCGATCGACGCGGGGAATCGATGCGCAACGCGGCGAAGGAGTGGCTGACGCGAATGGACGAAGAGGGAGCGAGTCGAGAGGAGAGCGGAGAGAGCAGAGATCGGTCTACTTCCCCGTAAGAAGCACCACGCCACCGAGGATCATGGCCACGGCGAGGCCCTTTCGCAGGGAGAGTTCCTCGCCCAGGAGAAGCCAGGCGAGAAGGACTGCGGTCGCGGGTGCGAGGGCGAAGGCAATCGGCTTCACTCGACTGATCTCGCCGAGACTGAGTGCGGCGTAGAAGCAGATCATGGCGACGGCGCCGGCGATCAGACCCGAGCCGAGGGTGAGCTTGAGAACGGTCGCCTTCTCGGCAGCGAAGATCGAGGGTTCGGGCTTGAGTCCGAAGAGGCCGCGGTCGCTCGCCAGCCACGCCAGCCAGATCATCGGCAGGGCCACCGTCGAGCGGACGGCGATTGCCGTGAACGGGCCCACCTGATGCGTGTGCAGCACGCTTTTGGTGAAGAGTTCGCCGACGCCCCAGCAGAGGCCGGCGAGCACCGCAAGAAGAAGAGCAGGCATGCGCGGATCGTAACGCGGCGCCGCGTCGGGCCTTGGGGCCCGGCACACGATCAACTTCAGGCCGACTCAGGCCGACTCAGGCCGACTTCTTTTTGGCGATGTCCGCAAGCTTGCGCCCGAAGCGGACGGTGTCGGCATCGATCACGTACTTGACGCTGGCGTTGTCCATCTCCGGGAGGTGGTACATCAGGTCGAGCATGAGCTCGTCGAGCACCGCCCGCAGCGCTCGGGCGCCGGTCTGGCGCGAGAGGGCCTTCCCGGCAATCAGGGTGAGGGCCTCGGGCGTGAACTCGAGGTCGGCGCCCTCCATGCGGAAGAGATGCTGATACTGCTTGATCAGGGCGTTCCGCGGCTCGGTGAGGATCTGCATCATCGCATCGGCGGTGAGCGGCATCAGCGGGCATATCACCGGCAGACGGCCGACGAGCTCGGGGATCATGCCGAACTCGAGCACGTCTTCGGGGAGCACCTGCCCGAGGACTTCGCCGGCCTCGCGCTCGGGAGTCGTGCTCTCACCGGCCATCGAGAATCCGATGCGGCGCTTGCCGAGCCGCTTCTTGATGATCTCGACGATGCCGACGAACGAGCCGCCGCAGATGAACAGGACGTTGGTCGTGTCCATCTGGATGTACTGCTGCTCGGGATGCTTGCGTCCGCCCTGCGGGGGCACGTTGGCGACGGTGCCCTCGAGCATCTTGAGGAGCGACTGCTGCACGCCTTCGCCGCTCACGTCGCGGGTGATTGAGACGTTGTGGTTGGTCTTCCCGATCTTGTCGATCTCGTCGATGTAGATGATGCCGCGCTGCGCGGACTCGAGGTCGTAGTCGGCCGCCTGGAGCAGCTTGAGGAGGAGATTCTCCACGTCTTCGCCGACGTATCCGGCCTCGGTGAGCGTTGTGGCGTCGCCGATTGCGAAGGGCACGTTGAGAATCCGCGCAAGCGTGCGGGCCAGAAGCGTCTTGCCGGTCCCGGTGGGGCCGATCAGCAGCACGTTGCTCTTGTCGAGTTCAATCGGCGAATCCTCGGCGTCGATCTGGGTGAGCCGCTTGTAGTGATTGTGGACCGCGACTGCGAGAGCCCTCTTGGCGTGGTCCTGACCGATCACGTATTGGTCGAGGAATTCCTTGATCTGCCGTGGCGTGGGAATGTTCGAGACGAGCGGCTTGCCCGTCGTGCCGCGCTTCTTGGTCTGTCTGAAGATGTTCTGGCAGAGGTCGGTGCAGTTGCCGCAGATGTAGACGTCGTTGGGTCCTTCGACCATCGGGCCCACTTCGCGCGAGTTCTTGCCGCAGAAGGAGCAGACGTTCACCTTGCGCCCGCGGAAGCCTCCGCCACCTCCGCCACCTCCGCTGCCACCGCCGGAACCTCCGGCGCCGCCGCCACTTCCACCGCCAGCACCGCTGCCAGCATCGCCGCCTTCACCGAAACCGTCACTGCGCGGCCCGCGGCGACCGCCTCCGGAACCTGCCGCCATCGAGGGCACGGGGCGGGGGAGCGTTCGACGTGAAGAGCGTGAGGACGAATCGTCGTGCATCATGGGAATGGTCCGAGTGTACCGCTGCCTAGTCGCGTTTTCGCTGTTGTTCACCGGTTCCTCCGCGTCGCGACGACCGAGGCGCGGTGCCAGGGCTGGGAACATCTCCGTCGGCCTTGCCTCCGACTCCGCCGCTGCCGCGAGTCAGTGACCGTCGAACTGCCGCGACGATCACCTGTCGGGCCCGCTCGAATTCCTCGTCGGTGATCTTGCCTTGACGGCGCAAGGACCGCAGACCATCGAGGGTGAAGGGCGCATCGCCCGAGTCGGGCTCCCGGAACTGACGACGGATCAGCATCGCCACCACCCAGCCGAGGATCGTCACCACCACGAGAACGAAGAGCCAGGGAGCAACCTGCTGGAAGAGGTCTCCGGCGCGCTCGCCCGAAGAACCACCGCCGGGGACGACGGCGCCAAGCCCCGGCGAGAACGCCAGCGCTCCTGCTTCACGGGCGATCGTGCTTCCGATCGTGCCCAGCATGGGCGACACTCACTCGCTCTTGGTCGACTTCTTCCTGGGCTTGGCGTCGGACTTCTGCTCGGACTTCTCGTCCGACCTGTCACTGGACTTGTCAGCGGGCTTCTCGCTCGCCTTCGCGCTGGACTTCGCGGGGGTCTTGCCGGCGGCCGCGGGAGCGGCGCCACCCTTGACCTGACGCTCGGCCACCTCGCGATTCCACGCCTCGGCGTCGACGTCGACGATCGTGCACTTCTCGAGAAGCCGATCGGCGGTCTTGTGCTCGCGAATCGAGAGACCGATCTCGTTGAGATGACCCGACTGGGCCATGTCGTTGCGCAGCTTCTCGGGGCGCTCGCCGCGCTGGCGGGCCATGGCCGCGATCCGGCCGTTGACTTCGCCTTCGCTGACATTGATCTCGAACTTCTCGGCGAAGGACGCGAGCACGAAGAAGAGCTTGAGGCGCGACTGGCTCTGGGCCTCGGTGCTGCCGCGCATCTGGGCCAACTCCGTCTCGACCTGCGCCGGTTCGGTCCCGCGGTAGATCAACTCGACCCGCTGCCGCTCGATCAGCCGGGTGAGCTGATTGGCGGACATGTTCTCGGGCAGCGGGAAGTCGACCGCCGCGAGGAGATGCTCGTAGAGCTGCTCGCGCATCGCCGAACGCTGCTCGAGGTCTCGACGCTGTTCGAGGGCCAGCCTGATCTGCTCGCGCAGAACCTCCAGGGTGCCGAGTCCGAAGCGATCGACGAGTTCGTCGGCGGCCGCCGGGGTGATCCGCTCGGCGTCGCGGACGTCGAGTTCGATGGTGAGCTTGGCTCCGCGCACATCCTCGCGCTCGTGAAACTCGGGCCCGGTGGTGTTGACGGTGATCACCTCGCCGACCGACTTCCCAAGAGAGGAGTCCTCGAAGCCGTCGACGATCACGCCGAGCACCTGACCCCTGCCTTCGTCCTCCTTGCCCGGCACGATCACCAGGGTGCGATCGGTCTCGAAGAAGACTCCCTCGAGTCCTTCCTTGCGGACCGTGGCCCGGCAGAGCAGTCGGTCGTAGGCCTGGAACGGACCGGTGATCCGCGCCGGGGTGCCGAAGCGGAACTCCTGTCGCTTGAGTTCGAGATCGATGTGCTGATCACTGACCTCGATGGTCGGCTTGCGGATCTCGACACCCTCGACGCCCGGGAGATCGAAGGTCGGAACGACCTCCACGTCGATCACCACCGTCATCGGCTTGCCGACTTCGAGGGTCGCGGTTCGCGTGGCTTCGTCGAGCTCGGGTTCGCCCACCGGACGGATCTTGTTCTCTTCGAGAGCCTGCGAGTAGGCCATCCCGATGAGCTGGTTCTTGGCTTCGAGCCGGACGCCTTCGCCGAAGCGGCGCTCGAGGAGCGGGCGCGGTGCGCGACCCTTGCGAAACCCTGGAAGCACCGCCTGGGTGGCGAGCGTTCCGAAGCTCTCTTCGATGCGGGCGTCGATGGAAGTCACCGGGATGGTGATCGTCAGCCGCTTCTTGGCGGGGCCGATGTCCTCGACCTTCACGGAAGAGAGAGCGATGGTGGTCGATTCGGCTGGCGCGTCGGTGGAAGCCATGATTGAGCCTGATTGAGCCTGATTGAGCCTGCGGGAGGCTGCGGGAGGCTGCGGAAGGTGTGCGGACAGGGCAGGGAAAGACCGAAGAAGATAGCAGGAACCGCCGGTCGGCGGCGAACCGCGGCGGTTTCGCCCGATCCACCGCCTCGGGGACCCGCTACTGCGCGTCGAGGCCACCCCAGAGACGTCGGAACGCCTCGCGGTAGCGGTCCAGCGTGGCTTCGACGATGGCCGGGGGCAGGGCCGGACCGGGTGGCGACTTGTCCCAGTGCCCCAGTCGGATCCCCTCGAGGAGCCACTCCCGCAGGTACTGCTTGTCGAAACTGGGCTGTTCGCAACCTGGTCTCCAGTCCTCGGCGGGCCAGAAGCGGGAGCTGTCGGGAGTCAGCACCTCGTCAATCAGGAGGAGGCGGTCGGTGACGGCCCCGTCGTCCCCGAGGGCATGACCGAACTCGAATTTGGTGTCGGCGAGGATGATTCCACAGCGCTCCGCATGCTCCGCGGCGGCGCGGTAGATCGAGAGGGTGAGATCCCGGAGCCGGGCGACGAGCTCGTCGCCGATGACCGACGCGGCCTGGGCGGCGCTGAGGTTCTCGTCGTGGCCCATCTCGGCCTTGGTCGCGGGGGTGAAGATCGGCTCCGGGAGTCGATCGCCCTCGCGGAGTCCAGTGGGCAGCGCAATCCCGCAGACCGTTCCCAACTGGCGGTACTCGACCGCGCCGCTTCCAGCGAGATATCCGCGAGCCACGCATTCGATTGGGATCACCCGGGCCGGCCGACAGAGCATCGACCGCCCTTCGAGCATCGCTCGTTCCTGGGCGGAGAGTTCGTCGAGCAGATCGAGGTCGGTCGTGATCAGATGATCATCGACCAGCTTGAGAGAACGGATGAAGTCGAACCATCGGGTGCTGATTGACGTGAGCAGCCGGCCTTTGCCGGTGATGCTCGTCGGCATGACCACGTCGAAGGCGCTGATTCGATCGGTGGCGACGATCAGGACCATCGCCGGACGCGGCGTCCGCCCGGGCAGAACTCGGGGTGGAAGCTGATAGATGTCTCGCACCTTCCCCTGCCGCCGCGTGCCGAGAGGGAGGTGGGTTTCGAAGAGGGCGTCTGCGGCGACGGGCATGAAGTCGAATCCTGAGCGGGGCAGATCGGAAGAAGTGGGGCCGAGACCGATGATCGGACCAATGCTTGAGCGGGGTCGGTCCCTGATCGGACCTGATCAGACCTGATCAGACCTGATCGGACCTGATCGGACCTGATCAGACCTGATCAGACTGGATTCAGCCTGATCACGACGGACCGGGAATGAGTTGCTTCCGACCCTCCGAAAGGCTTGTCAGTCCCGAGGCGACCGACACAATACGGGCTTCGCACCCCGAGGTGGCCACCCCGTCCACGGTCCACCCCACACGGTGCCGCGCAACGCCCGCAACGACTCGACCAGCGCCGCAGTCTGCTCCGATTCCTCCCAATGCTTCAGTTCAAGGTCTTCGACGACGACGGCTCGCGGGCGTGCTTCGACTTGAAGGGCGCCCACCTGCTGCTGCGCGATGATGTGGCCATTCGCGGGGAGGTGACCCTGCGCGAGGGTGGTGCTGCGGGCGGGCGACTGATCCGCTGCCGGCGGCGCGGCACCGATCCGGTGGCGCTGGCGATCATTCACGATGCCGGTCGCATGGGTCGGTTGATGCTGCACACGACTCTCCTGCCGGATCGCGAGGAGCCGTACCTGCTGGCCCTCGAGCTGGCCCGTCAGCGCATCAAGCAGTTCATCGCCAAGAGTGAAGAGTGGCAGATGTTCGATCTGTCCCCCGAGCACTCCGCGATGCAGCTCTGGGAGGACGCAAGGCAGCACTTCACCCTCGCCATCAACGATCTCGATTGGGCTTCCGCCGATCGCCACGCCAAGCGCTCGCTCGAAGCCGGAGTCGACGCGTCGGAGCGATTGGCGATGGCCCATGCCGAGATCCTGCTCCATCGCCGCTTCGGCACCCGGGCCGCCTCGTCGACCACACTGGGAATCGGCGTCCACCCGGGTCGCTTCGAGGCTCCGCAGCAGCAACTGGTGGCGAAGGAAGCCGACGTGATCGTCGTGCCCCTCACCTGGCGCGAGCTTCAGGTTGCCGAGAAGCGCTACGACTGGGAGCGCACCGATCGGCTGATGGCATGGGCTCATGGACAGAACAAGCCGATCGTGACCGGGCCGCTGCTCGAGTTCACCAGTCGGGCGCTGCCTCCGTGGATCGAAGTCTGGAAGCACGACTTCGACACCTGTCGCGATCTGGTCTACGACCACGTCGCCAAGGTCGTCGAGCGCTATCGCAACGTGGTCGGCATCTGGAATCTGGCGGCGGGATTGAACGTCAATCAGATCTTCCCCTTCACCGCCGACCAGACCATCACACTGCTGCGCACCGCGGGAGTGCTGGTGCGGCAGATGCGGCGCGGTGGCCGGACCATGGTCGAGATCTCGCATCCCTTCGGCGAGCACACCGCGTTCAATCGCGAGTCGATTGCGCCGATTGCGTGGCTCGATCAGGTGATTCAGGAAGGACTGCAACTCGACTGCCTCGGCGTGCGGATTCGCTTCGGCGCCGCCACTCCCGACTTCGCCGCCCGCGACCTCATGCAGGTGAGCGCGATCCTCGATCGAATGCTGCCCTTCGAGACGCCGGTCATGCTGACGGGACTCGCGGTCCCCTCGGCCTCATCGGACGAGCAGTCGAGCTGGTGGCATTCCGGATGGTCCGACCGCACCCAGGCCCGGTGGATCTCGAAGCTCATTTCGATCGCCCTCTCGAAGCCCTTCGTCGAAGCGGTCTTCTGGGGTGATCTGATCGATCGGCCGGAGCTCGAGATCCCGTCCTGCGGGCTCATCACCGAGTCCGGCGACCCCAAGGCGGCGCTGGCGGCGCTGGTCACCGCCCGACGCCGGTTGCGGAAGCCGATAGGCCTTCTCAAGGTGGCATCCCGCTCGTCGCTTCTGGGCGAAGAGGAGTGAGTATCGACGCCCTGCGCCGCGGTGTGCGTGCGGCAAGTCGTCTTCTGGGAGGCGTGATTCGATCGCCGAGCCCGCCACTTCACTCGTCGTCCAGTGCTGCGCGAGCGACGCCGCGCAGCCGGTTGATGGTGCCGGGGCCGATGCCCGGCACCCGGTCGAGGTCGGCGAGCGTCGCGTACCTGCCGCGGGCGTCGCGATCCTCGAGAATGCGCCGCGCTCGGGTCATTCCGATTCCGGGAAGCCCGGCAAGTTCGCGAAGCGTCGCCGTGTTGAGATCGACCGGTCGTGGCTGTTCGAAGAGTGCGGCGAGCGTCGCGCGTCCAGATTCGCCACCAGCGCCGCCGCTGCCACTGCCACCGTCTCCGCGCAGCGCCGGCCGAGCCGAAAGAAGGACCAGAGATGCGCCCAGGAGCAGCGCGTTGAAAAGCACGACGCAGTGCGTCGTCGCCGCGACCTCGCGCATGGGTTCCCCCGAACTCACGCCGCAGCGTAGCCCGGGCGGGGATCAGGTCTGGTTGGGATCGAGGACTCGAGAGTCGTGAACCATGCGCGGGAGTCGAGGAGTTCATGGGCTCGCCAGCCGACTATCCTCGCCGCGTTGGACTGGTTCGCTTCCATCCAGAACCACCGGGCGATCAAGTCGCTGGTGGAATTCTCCGAGGCCGGTGGTTCGGCTTCGGTCCAGGGCGCCGTCGGGTCGAGCACGACGATCGTCGCGGGAGCTGCTGCGCGCCTGCTGAAACGACCGGTGCTGCTGGTCGTCGCCCACCTCGACGATGCCGACGAGGCCGCGGACGAACTGAACGGCCTGGGGATCGAGGCCGTGCGGCTCCCGGCCCTCGAGGCGCTTCCCGGGCAATCCGACTTCAGTCTGGATCTCCTGGCCGGCCGACTGGCCCTCGCCCAGCGACTCATCGACGGTCGTCCGCCGACCATGATGATCGCGGCCATGCCCGCGCTGATGCAGGGCCTGCCGGAGACGGCGCGGATGGCGTCACTTCTTCGCACCGTTCGGGTCGGGGAGCGGGTCGATCTTCGAGAACTCGCGGGCTGGCTGGAGCAGGGGGGATACGCCCGGCGCGAGAGTGTCGAGGGTCCGGGAGAGTTCGCGGTGCGCGGCGGAATTCTCGATGTCTTCCCACCTGGTGGCGAACGAGCGGTCCGGCTCGATCTCTTTGGAGACGAGATCGAGCGGATGTTCGAGATCGATCTCGTCACCATGGCCAGCGATCGACGCCTCGAGAGCGTCGAGTTCGTCGGCGCCAGCGTCGAGGCGGTCATGGGCGACGACTCCTCGGTCCACTTCACCTCGCTGCTGCCGCGGTCCACGGTGGCGATCCTGGCGGAGACCGCCGAGATCATCGAACAGGGGCGGGGCTACTACGAACGCGTCCGCGATGCCCGCAGCATCATCGGTCCCCCGCGGGTGATGGCCGAGATTGCCAGGCTGCACGCGGTGGTCGATGTCAACGCCTTCTCCTCGGGCGCCAATCCGAGTCGTCGCGTCGAGCTCTCGCTGGCGGCGCTGCCGACGTTTGCCGACGACGTCTCCGAGGCGATCCGCGAACTGGCCGAGCTCGCCCGATCGCACCGGGTGGTGGGGCTCTGCGACACCTCCGGTGAAGCGGATCGGACCCGGGACCTGCTGCGCGAGTTCGGTGGCGGAGCCTCGGTCGTCGTCGAGGAGCGGCACCTCCACCGCGGATTCATCTTCGACGCCGGCGAGCGGTCGGCGCTGGCGCTCGTGCCCCAGCATGAGCTGCTCCACCGCTATGGCGTTCGTCGCCGCACTCGCGGGATCGGGACGGGCAAGGCGCGGGACGCGTTCCTCTCCTTCGAGCCCGGCGACTATGTGGTCCACCGCGATCACGGCATCGCCAGGTTCCTCGGGCTTGGGACCATTCCCCGCGATGCCAGCCGCGAGGATCTCGGCGACGACGAGGTCCTCACGCTCGAGTTCGACGGCAGCTCGCGGCTGCACGTGCCCATCGCCCGGATCGACCTGGTGCAGCGATACATCGGCGCCGGCAATGCCCGGCCGACCCTCTCCACCATCGGCGGGAAGCGCTGGAAGCGGGCCAAGGAAGAGGCCGAGACCGCAGTGCGCGATCTTGCGGCCGAGATGCTGCGGGTGCATGCGGCGCGGGAGGCGACCCGCGGCATCCGCTATCCCAACGACACCATCTGGCAGCAGGAATTCGAGGCGGAGTTCCCCTACGACGAGACCGAGGACCAGCTCACCGCAATCGCCGCCGCGAAGCGGGACATGACCAGTCCGCGCCCGATGGATCGCCTGGTCTGCGGCGACGTCGGCTTCGGCAAGACCGAGGTGGCGATGCGGGCCGCCTTCAAGGTGGTCGAGTTCCAGAAGCAGGTGGCGGTGCTGGTGCCGACGACGGTTTTGGCCGAGCAGCACGAACAGACCTTCCGTTCTCGCTTTCGCGCCTATCCGTTTCGGATCGAGAGCCTCAGTCGCTTCAAGACCGACGCCGAGCAGCGCGTGGTGCTGCGGGATCTGGCCCACGGCAAGGTCGACGTGGTGATCGGAACCCATCGCCTGCTCAGCAAGGACGTGCAGTTCAGCGATCTCGGGCTGGTGGTCGTGGACGAGGAGCAGCGCTTCGGGGTCGAGCACAAGCAGCGACTGCTCGAGTTTCGGGTGACCGCCGACGTTCTCACGCTCTCGGCGACGCCGATTCCACGGACCCTGCACATGGCCATGCTCGGGCTCCGCGACATCTCCTCGCTCACCACCCCGCCGCTCGATCGCCGGGCCATCGTCACCGAGGTCTTTCCCTTCAATCCGAATCGCATCAAGCAGGCGATCGAGCGGGAACTTGCCCGCGAGGGCCAGATCTTCTTCGTGCACAACCGCGTGCACAACATCCAGTCGATCGCCGACGACGTGCGCCGACTGGTGCCCGAAGCCAGGATCATCGTCGGCCACGGCCAGATGCCGCCGAAGGAGCTCGAGGACGTGATGCTCCGCTTCATGCGTCACCAGGCCGACGTCCTGGTCTGCACCACGATCATCGAGAGCGGCATCGACATTCCCACCGCGAACACCATGGTGATCAACAACGCCCACATGTTCGGCCTGGCGGAGCTGCACCAGCTCCGCGGCCGCGTCGGGCGGTCCAAGCACCGCGCGTACTGCTATCTGCTGACGCCTACGGACCGGACCATCACCGAGGATGCGATGAAGCGACTACGGGCCATCGAGGACTACTCGATGCTCGGCGCCGGCTTTCGCATCGCCATGCGCGATCTCGAGATCCGCGGCGCGGGAAATCTGCTCGGGGCGGAGCAGTCGGGCCACATCGCCGCAGTCGGATACGACCTCTACTGCCGATTGCTCGAGCAGGCGGTCGCGGAGCTGAAGTCGGAGGTGCCGGGGCGCGCCCCGCCGCCGTCGATCGTGGAGATCGGCCTCAAGGGATCGATTCCGCGGGGCTTCATTCCCTCGGAATCGAGGCGGATGGAGGCGTATCGCCGGGTCGCCGAGGCGACGACGGTCGAGAGCCTCGCCAAGGTCGAGGCAGCCATGGTGAGCGCGTACGGCGAGCTTCCCAAGGCCACCAAGCTTCTGCTCGAACTGGCCACGCTCCGCTCGCAGGCGGCATTGCTCGGGGTGCAGTCGATCACCCGGGTGGAGCAGGATGTGGTCTTCAAGACCACGCGGCCGAAGGAACTGGAGGCCGCGATGGCGGGGGCGCAGGGCACGCTTCGAGTGATCGGCGGCGTGCAGGGCGAGGGTCTCGCCGAGGTCTTCTTCGAGTAGAGAGGAGAGAGGAGAGAGGAGAGAGGAGAGAGGAGAGAGGAGAGAGGAGAGAGGAGTACAGAAAGAGTCAGTCAGGTGAAAATTCCGTGATTGGGGGAGTGAGCGATCTGGCGAGTAGGCTCGCGGAAGAGTTGGGGCTGGGTCGGCGGTCGACGCGGCTTCAGGGGGTTCGAGGGAGTTCGAGAGATTTGCCGGAGGGCACTGGCTCATGTTTCTGCTGCATCGCGAGCGCGGGGAACGGCTGCGGGAGTTTCGGGCGGTCTGGGTGGAAGGAGACGACGTCGTCGAGCGAGCGGGCGTGGTCGGGGCCGAGGGGCCGCTGACGCGGACTGCTGTCGCTGCGGGTCAACCGCCCGAGGTGATGATGAACGCCGTGCTGGAGCGAGCGCGGGGTGATGGATTCGAGGGGAAGTCCATCGACGAGCTGAGCCACCTTGCGGTGCGGTGGGGCTTCGATGGAGAGTGGCTTCAGGCCGATGACGACGATCTCGAGGCCATCGTCGAACGACTCCATCAGGCCCTCTGGGTGAGAGGGCTCGGCGGGGCCGATGGCTCGATGGTCGGCGACTCGGTGGTGGTGATCGACCTCTCCGCGGTCGATGCCGATAGAGCGAGGGAAGTGCTCACCGAGGCGCTGAAGGCAACGGCGGTGGCGGAGTTCGCCACCATCGGCGAGGTGTGAGGCGAGCGGCTGGCGAGTGACTGGCGAGTGACTGGCGAGTGACTGGCGACCTTCTGAAGATCGCCTTGGGGGGACCGCGCCGGCCGGTGGGAGATGCAGGAGCGGCATCGGGGAAGAAAGTGAAGAGCAGCCCGCGGCTGGGCCGATCAAGTCTTCACTCAGGCCTTCAACACGATTGGTCGGGCACGGTTGCAGGATGACCGACCCGGGCCCGTCCCCACCCCCCGGAGAGCTCGTCCATGATTGCCAATCGCCGCACGGTCCTTGCGGAGACCCGTCGCTCGATCACGCACAAGTTCTCGATCAATGGACACGAGGGCTACCTGACCGTGGGACTCTTCGAGGACGGCCGACCGGGTGAGATCTTCATCAAGATCGCCAAGGAGGGATCGACCCTCTCGGGGCTCATCCAAGGCTTCTGCCGCTCCTTCAGTCTGGCGCTCCAGTACGGGCTTCCGCTCGAGGCGAGCATCGAGCGGTTCCGAAACATGCGGTTCGAACCGAGTGGTGCCACCAGCAATCCGGAGATCCCCAGGGCCTCGAGCATTCTGGACTACGTGGCCCGATTTCTCGAGCTGCAGTTCATGAACGCTCCGTCGACTGCCTCCGCGAGGTGACCCCAAGGGTTGCGAAGCAGGCTGCAGAACAGGTCGCGAAGCCGACCCATCAGGCCGACCGCCAAAGCGGTCAAAGCGAGACTTGCAGAACACCGCGAAGCGCCCCTGAGGCGCCTCGCGGTGTTTTGTCGATGTCGCCCACCGAGCCGTTACTCATGCCCGAGTCGGGCGACGTGAGCACGGATCGGCCAAGGTCAGACGAACTGACTCAGGACTTTCGCGATGGCCGCTCGGGTCGCTCGGAGCGCTCCGGTCGATCGCCGCGGGGCTTGCCGCCTCCGGCGCGATTTCTGGGGCCGCGCTCGTCTGCACCCGCCTCGGCGCCTTCGTCACCCGCGGGTGACGCGTCGGCCGTTGCGGTCTGTTCCGCAGCTCGCATCTCGGCTTCGAGCTGTCGGTCGGCCTGCACGTTGAGCGTGATCTCGCTCTTCAGATCGCGGTCGAGCTGGATCGGGACCTGGTACGAACCGATTCGGCGGATCGCGCCGCTGAGGCGAATGGCACGGAGTTCGACGCCGTAGCCGGCGGCATGAAGGGCGTCGGCGATGTCGCGCTGGGCGATCGATCCGTAGAGCACACCCTGATCGTTGCAGCTCCGCTGCACGGTGATCGAGATATCGACCATTCGGGCGAGCAGTGCCTCGCGCGAGGAGCGTTCCGCGGCGACATGAGCCATGGCCTTGGCTCGGGCTTCACGAAGCGATTCGATCTTCTCGGGAGTCGGGAACTCGCCGAGGCCGTGGGAGAGCAGGTAGTTCCGCGCGAAGCCGGGGCGGACCTTGACCATGTCGCCGACGATTCCGAGGTTCTCAACGCTCTCGAGGAGCAACAGTTCGATGTTTCGAGCCATAGGTGCTGTCCTTGGAGCAGTGGCGAGTGTTCTCGCCGACTGCCAGTTAGGAGCGTGACGCGCGCCCCAGCAGGGAGTTGAATCCATCGGGCGTCAGACCGATGGATGAGAGGACGATCGCCGCCCTCGGGACTTTGCGTAATCTCTCTCGATTGCGCGCCAGACGCGCCAGACGCGCCAGACGCGCCAGACGCGCCAGACGCGCCAGACGCGGACGAAGCGAACGATCGCGGAAGGTGCGGAGGATAGCCCGATTTCGCGACCGAGACCAGACCACCGTGCCGCCCGACGCCCGAGACGCCTGTGACGCCCGAGACGCCGCCGAGCCCGGGACCGCCGCACTTGGGACCGCCGAGCCCGGGACCGCCGAGCCCGGGACCGCCCAGCCCCAGCTCGGCGTGCGACGACGCGAGTCGCCGTTAAGAACAGTGATTCGCCCACTTGAGCGAAGACCGAAGTGACACGGATCTTTATGGCGAGGTCCTTCGCGTCGTGCGCAGGAAGGATGGAGCACGGAGGAGCACGGAGGACACGGAGGACACGGAGGACACGGAGGACACGGAGAAAGAGGCAAGGGTGCGAACGGCACCGGCCCCGTGATGCCGGCCCCGTGATGCCGGCCCCGTGATGCCGGCCCCGTGATGCCGGCAAAACAGTCAATCGTGTCCGTTCACCAACATGACTCGCTCGCGTGCTTCTCCATGACCTCCATGTCCTCCATGACCTCCATGACCTCCGTGTCCTCCGTGACCTCCGTGACCTCCGTGACCTCCGTGTTCCATACCTCCTGCACGCGAGGTGACGAAAGTCTGGCGAGCATGGTCGACGTGCACGGATGTCGCGGCCACCAGCGTCTCGCCGAGCCCCAGCTCGGCGTACGGCGGCGCCAGTCGCCGTGAAGAACGGCGATTCGCCCACTTGAGCGAAGACCGAAGTGACACGGATCTTTATGGACGAGGTCCTTCGCGTCGTGCGCAGGAAGGATGTGACACGGAGGACACGGAGGACACGGAGGAAGAGGCAAGGGTGCGAACGGCACCGGCCCCGTGATGCCAGCCCCGTGATGCCGGCAAAACAGTCAATCGTGTCCGTTCACCAACATGAATGACTCGCTCGCGTGCTTCTCCATGACCTCCATGACCTCCATGACCTCCATGACCTCCATGACCTCCATGACCTCCGTGTCCTCCGTGACCTCCGTGTTCCATACCTCCTGCACGCGAGGTGACGAAAGTCTGGCGAGCATGGTCGACGTGCACGGATGTCGCGGCCACCAGCGTCTCGCCGAGCCCCAACTCGGCGAGTCCCAGGCTCGGGGCCGCTGGGGCCGTGATTCGTTCACGGCGTTGGGTGCCACGCTTTCGCGAGCGCCCGCCCTGAGCGACCGGAGCGAGTCGAAGGGCCAGCGAGCAGAGGCGTCCTCGCGCCGACGACGCGTACGCGCCGCTCCACACCCCTGCTCGCTTCGCTCGGGAGGGCGTTGCACCCTCGAAAAGGCGTTGCACCCACGAGAGGGCGTTGCACCCACGACCCACGAGAAGGCATTGCACCCACGAGAAGGCGTTGCACCCACGAGAGGGCGTTGCACCCACGAGAAGGCGTTGCACCCACGAAAGCGAGTGTGCGGCCGGAGGCCGCTACGGAGCGCTCAAACCACTCGCCGCTACGGAGCGCTCAAACCACTCGCCGCTACGGAGCGATCAAACCACTCGCCGCTACGGAGCGCTCAAAAAGGAATGTCCTCTTCCGCGACCGGATTGTGGGCCACCGAGGCGGCCTCGGCGTGGCGGGAGGGCGAAGGACGGCTCGAGTCCGATCGAGGACTGCCCTCGCCACCGGAACCACCGCCGCCTCGAGAGTCGATGAACTGGAACGACTCGATGACGACCCGCAGCTTGGACTGCTTGTTGCCTTCCTTGTCCTGCCACTGGTCGAGCTTCAGTCGCCCCTCGACGAAGACCGGCTTGCCCTTGGAGAGGTACTTGGACATCACCTCCGCCGTGCTTCCCCAAGCCTCGCAGTCGACGAAGGTCACTTCCTCGCGCTCCTCGCCCTGGGCCGTCTTGTAGCGACGATTCACGGCGAGGCCGATGTTGGCCACCGCCTGGCTGTTGTTGGTGTGCCGCAACTCCACGTCGCGGGTGAGGTTGCCCATGAGAAGAACCTTGTTGTAGCTACCCATCGAGTTCGCTCCTTGCCGAGCCGCCGGCGTG
>Ga0163154_10002349_pt1 | contig 27801 bp, 26 predicted proteins | sample OliLakLV19MP9P1_FD_148649 | JGI IMG/M metagenome (GOLD analysis project Ga0163154, IMG submission 148649) | Freshwater microbial mat bacterial communities from Lake Vanda, McMurdo Dry Valleys, Antarctica - Oligotrophic Lake LV.19.MP9.P1 | ecosystem: Environmental > Aquatic > Freshwater > Lake >... | reverse complement strand
CTTTGCGCAAAAGTGTGATTCCAAACCAGAACATCTGTCGGCATCGGTTAATGTGGATCTTGGCCTTGGCGATGTCCGACAGCGACACGTACCGGTCATTCCCCGGCAGGGTCCCGCGTGGGACCCGGGTCATGCGTCTGTCCAACGCACGCTGCTGTTCGGAAATCATGTGTGACTCGATTGCGGCAGACGCCAGGCATCTTTGGTTGTCTGGTATTTTCAATTCACGCAGACGACGTTCCACCTCGGGGTTTTGTTTGGCTTTGGTCAAGGGGTTACAACTCTTGTTGTCACTCAGACGGTCGGTCACGTCACGCAAAGATCGTATCACGCCCATGTGGGGGTAAGTCGTACCATCTTTCGCAGATCTCGATCGGGACGACCCAGACGGAACGAGGGCGCGAAGGGCGCGAATCGTGTCTTCGGTCATTTTATTATATCACATATATTTCGATCGCGTTCAAAACAAGACCAAACAAACCCGCCAGGTATACGTAAAACAATGTCAAAGCCAAAGGCGGCCAAGGAGGAACTCGTCCGCCACCTGATGGAGATTAAGCGCACCCTCCCCTCGCGCGCCCCTCGGTACACGTTCGACGATTACGAGCGTTGCAGCGAACAACTGGTTGCTGCCATCGTAGCGCTCAAGGATGGTGAGACGCTGTCGGCGGATCAACTCCAGGAGGCAGTCGGATTTATTTACGACTCCATCACGCAGGTGAATGACGACCGCGTCGCGTCAGCGTGGATCATCCACAAGGCCAACAATCAAAGGGGGTTGTCAAAGAAGAAGCCCTTCCCCTCGGGGGGATCCCCGTACAGCATGGGTAATCTTTTCACGCTGTGCGTCGCTTACAATCTACTGAGGATGAAGTCGTCGTGTGATTGATAAAAGACTTATATTATTGTTGTTATTTGCTATTGCATGTGGGTGAACCCCGGGAGGCTACCATCCAAGGAGAAATAGGCTTCACCGCCGAACAGGGCGGCGTCACCACCAAATACAGGCGAAAAAGTGGGGAACGGCGGGGGCGACGCCATGCCTCCGTTCGTGTAAAACCCCATCGGGGGTGAAAATGGGATCGTAATAGGAGGGGCGTCAGCAATCTCGACAATCTCGGCTACCTCCTGCTTTTCGCCGCCCCCGGGCTCTTCTTCGCTTTCGTCGCCACCACTGCTATCGGCTACCTCCTGCTGCTCGCCCTCTTCATCGCTTTCATCGCTTTCATCGCTACCACTGCTCTCGCCGCTCTCGCCGCTCTCGGACTCCTCGTCGCTGTCGCTGCTGTCGCTCTTGAGAATGGGACTGAAAATGAGGGTGGGGAGCGTAATCGTGGCGCCATTTGAAGTGGCGCGTCTCTTGGGGGCGTGGTTCACTGGGGTATCGTCCCGAGTGCGCTTGAGGGTTGTCTTGCAGGCGGTGGGGATGCACCCACCCTCGGCGATACGGAGCCACTCCTCGGTCTGGATTGGCTTCAAGTTGCACACAACGACAGGGACGATCATATTGATCCTTCGCCATATCTTTGCCTCGATGTCGTACAGTTCTATGTCGTAAAACGGGTTGCCGTTGTTCTTGGGGTTCGGGGCGCCACGGTGGTTGTAGTACTTGGCGACGGCGTACACATCGAACTCGGACTGCGTCATCGTGGCCGAGGGGTTGTCGGGGTGGGCGAACTTGACGACGACGGACTGGCCGGCCCCGACCTTGACGTGGAGCGAGGCAACCTTGGTCACCACCTCGTATCGTTGCCTAAAAAAACGAGCGGCCGTACCCGGAGGGATGTGCGTCTGTAGAACGCGCTCGAGGCGAACGCGGTGGCCCTCGCGCTCCTCCGCCATGATGGGCGAAAAATGATTCCTTTTTTCTAGCGACTTTTCAGAGGCCATATTTTCAGTCACGCGAAAGGGGTCAAAAGGGCGCCATTTTGAAATGTATCTGTTTTTTGAAAAATATCTGTTGTGTTTTACGTGCAACAACTTACCCACCCATATTGAATGGGCTTTCCGTTTAGTGTGACGCGGCTCCCCCTGCGTATGTGAAGATCCTCGAGCATATCGCTGGTTATTGCGCCACTTGTTATATCTGCGTCTAACTGTTCGATAAGTTCGGGGATGACGTCACTCGTGCGAACCCCAGTCTTTGACGACACTTCGAAATACGGCATGTGATTGGCGGATGCAAAATCAGAAGCCTCAAACATATCTACTTCACGCGTGTCGACCTTGTCCACCTTGGTTCCGACCAGCACGCATCTTGCATGCGGGTTGACGCCTCGCACCTCATTCATCCACATTTGGACGTTACGGTACGATTTGTAAGTTGTTGTATCGTACATTACGATTACAATTGTAGCATCGCGGTAGTATTGGCGTCCAATTGCCCTGAACCGTTCTTGCCCGGCAGTGTCCCACATGTGTAGTTTGTACCGGCGCCCATCCTTGTCATTGATATATTGAGTCGTAAACTCAACACCAAACGTGATATCGTGATGTGGCGAGAAAGTTTTGTCGATGTACCTTGACAGAAATGACGTTTTACCCACGCACGGGTCGCCAACGATTATAACTTTCACGAGGTAGTCGTACGCGCTCTGTGCCATATTTTTATTATACTACGTTTATTTCATTTTGGGGGTTACCCATGGATCAATCACCATCGCCACCGCTCCAATCTCTAGCGTGTTCGGATCAATCGCGGGGCACACAGCAGCGTCGACGAACATGTTGCTCATGTCACGGAATGTGTTCGAGAAAGGTTGCAAAGGAACATTTCTATCTGTTCTTGTATTAATTACGATCGTTTCGCCCTCCCACGGCCGCCCCGCCCGCGAGCAGGCGCCGCCTTGCGCTTGGGAGGCACGCGGTGGATAACGGCTACATCCGCCACGTCGCCGTCACCTTGTTGTCTCGCACGGTGGTTGCTTTCGCCTGATAAACACCCGTACTGTTCTTCGTCGTTCACATCAATGTCTGGAAAGGCCTCAAGAATATTGATAACTGCATCTACATATTCTCCCGCGGGTACGTTGCGCTGAAGGAGGAGTAACCCCATCTCGGCGTGCGGCGGCCATAGATGGGTCTTCACTGGATCGGAAATTGGCCACGCCTTGCTCTGGAACTTTTGGCATGCATTCTCGTCGTCCCCGTCGCGACAGAAACACTTTTGGGTTATTCCACTCGTAGTAATGTAGAAATAAATGCGGTTGCTATCGTGGTCCGCCTTGACGTTCAAGCAAAACGAAGACCCTTCGCCCTGCACTCGGGCAATGAAATACCCCATGCGTTGCGTAGTGTACAAATCAGACACATACACGTTACTCCAGTATGCAGTTGTGTTTTGGCGAATAAACCGCTCAACCACTTTCACGCGATGGTCGTCGCGGGGGATGTCGATTCGGTTCGGGATTCGATTAATCACCATCATGTCGTCAACAAAGTCCCGGATTCCGCACGGGGCGAGACACTGCCGCGACGCATCAATTACGGAGGGGGCGGACGGCGCACCCTCGTAGACCGTCCACCCTGGGGTAATGCCGCTAACAAACGACCGAATGGTCATAGACGGCATGGCTTCGTGCATGGTTTCGAACATGGATGGAAGGGGGATTTGATTACCGTTGACGAAACACGCGTAGGGCGTGAATGGATTGTCGTGACTTACCCATCCGTCGTCGCACGCAACACAACTCATTCGTTTTGCTTCATCCCCATTGCAGGACGTACATGCCAGACTCTCGTGGCTGTACGGCATTCGTACAGGGAGATTCATAAACACCTCTTCCGTCACAATATGTGGCCACTCGTACTGCGGAAACTCATTCATCAGCCGACTTATGATGGCCCCTCTCATGACGAGCGAGTTGGCCTGGTTAGTGTACAGGTGGGGCCACACCAACCGATACACGCACGACGACGTCATGGTGGGTAATTCCCCGATGTCGTCATACTCGATGCTGGATGGGATGTCACGTGTCACGGTAGGCGTGCGAAGGGCAATTATGTCGAATATCCTCGAGGGGAGTGACGCGCATCCAGACGGGTAAAACTTACGCACCGCACTATGAATGACGTGCGCGTATGCCGCAACGTCCTCTTCGATATTTCCGTGGCGGTCGCGTTTCCTCTCAATGTGAAGTTCACAAAACATGTGAAACACACGTGTACGCCTCTCGCGCAAGTAGTGAATCTGGCCGTTTTTGATATCATCTACGTATTTGTTGAGAAACTCCTGATGGTGCTGTTCACTGATGTACAAATAGCCTCCCCCATACTTGTTATCAATCGTGTAACTTTCGTGACGCGCCCCATCCTCTGGCTCGTTCTTTCGAAACCCGTGAACCCCCTTCGCATAACGAAACAGACGCTTCTGCGAGTCGGGTAACGACATATTTTGAATTGTGGTAGATAAATGAGGACCGCCGCTAGAAGAAACCCCTCGACGTTTGCACCGATCATGGGACCCACGCGCAATATGAAACAGATCACTTCATGGGCCGCAGACTACCTGACCGTGCAGCGGGCCGACTGGGGCAACCACCATCTGGCGGTCGTGTTCGATATCGACGACACGGTTCTCCGGAAAACGACAAAACATACGACAACTGCGTTTCAAGAAATGATGCGGCTTTACCACATTGCGCGGAATTTGAAGTATTCGATCTTTTTCGTGACGGCACGCGTGGAAACGCCCGAAAACAGACGTCTCACAGAAGAGGAACTACAAACCAAAAAATTTACAAACCACTCGGGTCTTTTTATGATGCCCCTCAAGGTGCTGGAAAATCTCGAAACACCCAACTGGTCGATGTACAAGTACGACACCCGCGTTAAGATAGCGTCCACCAACAAGTGTCAAATTGTTCTTAACGTGGGTGACCAGATGGGTGACCTGGCACTCCTCGCACCGTTTCAGACCGATCCGTCATCGCTCGCGCTTATACGCAAGATTGAAGAATCGTATGATTTTAGTCAATTTGTTATATTTGTCCCCCCCGACGTTGCGTGGATGGCGATCAAGATGCCCCATGATCCGTCTCCGTCTTAGTCTCAATAGCGAGGTCGTCGTACTGGTCGATCTTGTCGACGAACGGGTCTGGTCTACGGACCGTGTAATCTGGCGGGCTTGTAAAAGTAAGCAAATACCTCCGGAGGCGCGAGGGCGACCACATCCACGACCGCGTGCCAGACGGCCGATCAAGCGCACGCAGCAGCATCTGGAACTCCTCCAAGTAGTCATCGACGCGCGCGTTAACAGGCTGAGTACTCTTATATATGCTCATTTTAAATGGGTGACGAACAAAAGTCGCCGGTATCCAACGACGTCGACGAAAATCGCAAGTACTTTACCGATTATGACACCGAACCGTTGACGCGCCTCTTCTACAAATCAATCGTAAATGTGGGGCAGGAACTTCACGACCACAACCTGCGCCCCAATCACGTGACTGCCTTTCGCGCGGTTTTAGTTGCACTGGTTATCTACATAATGTCTCGTGAGTGGCCCATGGGGAGCGCCTTTACGATTGCCTACCTGGGTGTGGCTATTTTGATTATGAACAACTACCTGGATGAAATGGATGGATTTATGGCACGAAAATACAACCAAACGTCTGTAACCGGGAAATATCTCGATATCGCCGTTGATTTCGCGTTCTTGGTGGGGCTCACGTGGGTGACGCGAGTAAAAATGGACGTGTCGTGGCCGGTCGCCATCGGCATTACGACGACGTCGGTGTTGGTGAGTCAAATTACCCCGAAAATTATTGCCGTAGATGGCCCAGGTGCACCGATACGGTTCGTCCTATCGACGTTTACGGCGCAGGCCATGATGGTCTTTGGCCTAACCGTGTTGAACTGTCGACAGAAGTCTCACTAAGAACGGGCCTTTTTTGCGGCCATAGCCCTGCGGTAGAGGGCCTCGTGCCTGAGAGTCGACTTTAGAGCGACAGACTTAGCGGTTTGCTTGGTGCGAGCCATGCCTAGGAGTTTCCCGCCCGGCGGTGACGCCCGACAACAATCGCAGATAAGACAAATATTAAAATCACACTAAAGACAGTGTAATCCATCAACTTGACAAACACAGATTTCAGGGATTCGGCGGGGGCGGGGGCGGTGGTTGCCATTGTTTTATTAATCAAACCATAAATGACCCCGTCGTACCACACGAGGAAGCGCCACCACTACTACGCGGCGGTTAGTTTCGTCCGCAACGCACCCTACGATCCACTTCGTACCCCGTCCAAGCGCTACTTTCGGTACGCGAAGTGCATCCTTGACAGTCAACTTGCGTCCGGGTGCAAGATTCCCAAGACCCGAAACCCGATGTTCAAGGCGATCTTTCGCCCGTGGATAAAGAGGTCGAAGGAACGCTACGTGATGCATCGGGAGCACCCCGTTCGGAAGGAATTGAGCGACGTCATGACCGAGACGTCACGCCGCGTTCCCCTCGACCACGTGTAAAATATACGTGATATATCACACGCACCATAACAATCATTACCGGAATTAATTTGGTGCTGGCAGCGGTCGCCGTCGGTGCCATCGTACGCGAGTACACATCAAAGGAATTTTTTACTCCACCCACCAAGACGGTCGTGGTGGAAGCATGGAGGCCGGATAGTAGTCCCCTACCACCTGTAACAACAATTCTCGATGATATTGTTTACGACGTCTGCAAACGCTTCCATCTTCTATCGCTGTTCGTCATGGCTACCAACGTAGAAAACGCACATGTAGGCCCTCCGCTACACGATGTCGCGTATCGGGCATGGTTTATTTACGACCCGCGCGGGGCACGAATGTCATTTTCGTCCCCACACGTGGTCGAAGATGACCGACACATCCCCTACGGCAGTCTGGTAATTACCACAAATGACCCGCGGCGCGTTGTGCAGGTCGACACCAAATCTGCCATGGTTGTCGATCTTAGTTTATGTCCAGTTATCATGCCGCATGGCGAAACCAGACGCATCTACTCGAGGTGGGTCAAGACGTGGAAACGCCAAAACAAAAACGTGCGCGTCGAGTGAATATATGAAAATAAAAATATAGCATCAACTAAACAACATGTCCATCGACCCGTCGCTGTGGGGTCCTTCATTTTGGGGCACGTTGCACTGGTCGGCCGCGGCCTACCCCAAAGACCCGACCGCGCTGGACAAGTTGTCGGCGCGAAGGCTAGTCTCCGGCATGGGGGGTATGCTTCCGTGCCCCACGTGCCGCGTCCATTTTCAGGAACTCATGGCCAAGCATTCTATTGAGACGTCGCTGGGCAACGGGGCGTTGTTCCGTAGTTACGTCACTATGCTCCACAACAACGTCAACGAGAGGACCGGTTCGTCGGAACGGTGGACCGACGAACAGGTATTCAAACAGTACCCGATTGCGACGCACGACGGCACGAAAACGTTGGTTCCGACCGTGCAGGCGGGACGCCCCAACATGTCGATCCAGATTCGCGCCGCCGCCTATGACAAACGCCCGGTTGCCCGCGCCATCCCCAAGCCGGTGATTAACTACTCTCTCGGGCACGTCAACCCGCGCGCCCTTCCCCAGGCCCGGGCAAGTCGCCTCCGCGGCGTCACCGTCGCCGTTGTTCGTTCGATCGCCGGCGTGGCGGCGCCCAAAAAGAAGGGCTGCGGGTGCAGGAAATAAAATAATATGGTACTGTTCATAATAATGCCAATTAAATACAGATATCTCGTCAATGGGTTTTCGTCGCGCCGCATGTTTGCGACTGAAGAGAGCATATGGGATCCTGACCTGAAGACATGTGTCGTGCAAAGAATCATAAATGTCCCTTCTCGCATGGCGGGTGCTGTGTTTGGGTTTCTCCCGACCGCCTACGGTACAAAAAGGTCCATGTGGATGCACATACCAGACTACATGAATTGGGACACCTCGAAAAGTCCGCTCGAAGAATGGCTCCGTCACCCGGACAGTGGTCTAAAAGGCTTCCGTTATTTTCCTCCAGACTGCCTACCAATCGAGCGTCAGGCGACGTTTGCGGATAAATAATAAATCTTTTTACTAATAATAAATGGTAGATCCTGCGGATCTTGAGGATCCCGTAGAGACATTCGATTACATTAGGCACGAGTTGCTCAAGATGTCCCAAATGTGGGTGGTGCTGATTGAGTGGCAGACGCGTCTCGAAGCACGCGAGCGGCAACTCCAGAAACAGACCGCAAGGCGCATCCATACGAATCGCCAGTGGGGTCCTACCTGATTTTACGATCCACAACTCGTACATCCAGACTCACGGGTGCACACCGGGGCGGCCTCAACCGAGAACTTAATGGCGTCAACCTTGGCCTCCCTGCGCAAATAATACATACCAGTTTTCAGACCCTTCTTCCACGCGTACATGTGGACGGCGCTCAACACCTTCGGGGTCGGATCCTTGAGGTGGATGTTAAAGGACTGACTCTGGCAGATGTACGGCGCACGGTCTGCACACATGTCGATTTGGGTGCGCAGCGGAATCTCCCAAACGGTGCGGTAAACCTCCTGGATGTCACTCGGGATCTCGGCAATGTCTTGCACCGAACCGTCCCGCACCAAAATCTTCTCCATGAGGGGTCTCGTCAGTTGAATACCCCTCTTCTGAAGGGCTTGAATGAGGCACTTGTTCACGATAATGAACGAGTTGGTGTTGGTGTTGCGCACGTACGCATTGTACGACTGTGGCTCACAGCCCTCGGTATTTCCAAACAACGTCGAAGTAGATGCAGTTGGCATGACTGCAACCATCAGGGAATGACGCAATCCATATTCCACTACGTCGCGACGGAGGCGATTCCAGTCGAGGGGCATGTTCACGCCGTCGACGGACACTGACTCAATTGGCGTCACGCCCCACAAATCCGGCTGAAGAATGCCCTTCGAGGCAGGTGACCCCGGAAACGACGCGTACGTGCCGTGGGTGCGAGACATGTGGACCGATGACTCGATTGCCGCATAATAAATAACTGCAAATATGTCACTGTTCAGTTTGCGGGCCTCGGGCGACGCGAACGCGTAGTTCAGTTTGAACAGCGTCTCTTGGAATCCCTGGACGCCGATGCCAATCGGGCGGTGTTTCATGTTACTCACGCGTGCCTCGGGGACCGGATACGTGTTCAGGTCGATGACGCCGTCGAGACGTGTCACGACATGCTTCACCACATTGTACAGTTTCTTGAAATCGTAATAGCCGTTGGCCACAAAATGGGGGAGTGACAGTGAGGCGAGGTTACACACGGCAACCTCATTGGGGGAAGTGTACTGCACAATTTCGACGCACAGGTTGGAACACTCGATACACCCGATATTCTTCTGGTTACTCTTGCGGTTGCACGCGTCCTTATAGAGGAGATACGGAGTTCCGGTCTCGGTCTGCGCATCGAGAATGGCCTTCCACAGGTCGCGCGCTGGCATCGCGCGAATGGCCCGCCCCTCCTTTTCGTAACGTGTGTACAGCGCCTCGAATTCCCCCCCGTAGCAGAGGTTCAGACCAGGTGAGGTTGCGGGGCACATGAACGACCACATTTCGCCGCGTTCGACGCGATTCATGAACAAATCCGGAACCCAGAGGGCAGTGAAGAGGTCTCTCGTGCGACGATCCTCGACGCCGGTATTCTTACGAAGCGACAAAAAGTCGATGACATCGGGGTGCCACGGCTCCAAATAAACGGCAAACGCACCCTTGCGACGTCCGCCCTGGTCGACGTATCTCGCGGTGGTGTTGAACACACGGAGCATGGGGACCAGACCGTCAGCCTGCTGTCCAGTGCTGTTGATAATTGACCCAGACGCACGGATCCGTGACACGGACAGACCGATCCCGCCAGCGTCCCTAGAAATGAGCGCACACTGGCGGAGCGTCGAGTAGATACCGTCGATGGAGTCCTCCTTCATAGTCAGTAGGTAGCACGACGACATTTGCCCCGACACCATTCCGGCGTTGTACAAAGTGGGAGTCGCGTGCGTATAGGCATGTTCGGACATTAGGTCGTATCCATCCTCCGCCAGTGTAACAGCACTATCGTCAACAGAACCGCTGGTCACGCCGAGAGCGACACGCAATAGCATGTACTGGGGGGTTTCGACCGGAATGCCGCCCACCGTGTGGACGTACTGACTCCGAACAAGACTTGCCCCCGCGTATGAACTATAGTTAAAGTCGGCGCTGTGGTTGATGCGCTCGTTAAGACGATCGCCGAAATAGTCGAGGAACTGACACAAGCGACTGTTGAGACGCCCGCCGACAAAATCTTGAAACCTGATCTCGTGGTTGGGAGTTAGACTATTCTGATGAACCATCCGCATCGACTCTACGAACGTGTTAGGAGCGGTGCGCTGGAGGTTAGATATGATAATACGGGACGCTAAAATATCGTATTCCGGGTGAATGGTTGTCATCGACGCGGATTCCTCCGCCGCAAGCGTATCGATCTCGCTCGTGTGCATGGTGGACGACACCCCGCGGGCAACGCGCTGGGTAACAAGCACGGTCTCGACGTTCGGGAGATCAGCGACAAACGCATTCAACCGCGCTGTAATCTTATCAAACTGGATGGCTTCGTGCTGACCATTTCGCTTGATGACGAACATCCTCGCGAATTGTGTTTAAGAGTACACCAATGTTTTATTTGGGCTAGTCATACACGCAAGCAGACTCACGCGTCTGATATTAGTATATACACACCGGGGACCCACGGCGCTCGACACAATATGCAGACTTGGGTGTGGGTGAAAGCCGAATATTGTTCATAGCACGCCTCGTGGACGCACTGGCCACATTGAAATTTGCAGTACAGGACAGACTCGAAGCATCAAGGGTGTTCAAACAAATCGGACATTCTTGGTCATCCACCATCCTGGGCGACACAGACTTTATCACATCCCCGCGCGCGCCACGGACATGGGACGACGTAATAACCTGAAGATCATCTGGACTGAAGTGAGTCTGTGTGGGGATGTGGGAGCCGTTCAGATCGAGAGCCTTGTAAAGAATAAACAACACGTGTTTGCACTGGTGGTCGATATCGCCATAGACACGCCTCCCGTCACGGCAGGTGCATGAGGCACGATTGTCGAACGTTACGGTGTAGGTTTCACGAGTGGTCCCACACACGGTGAATACAAGACCGTTACGGGCCAAGAGTTTTATCGGCTTGGACAGGGCACGCCTCCTGCGCTGTTCCCGGGCGTCCATATATATATTATGGGAGCGATTATGTTATCACGACACCGGCCTTGACCAATTTATCGAGACCAGATTCGTACGGCCATATAAAAACACCCTGGAAGGATAACGGCTGGTAGTGCCGATTGGCAAGCCACAAAAAGGCCGCATAGTCGCGGCGGTCAGAGACGACCGGGTGGTGCGCAACTATTCTCCCAGAAGAGTCTGGAAAGATAACGAACAGACGTACATTTATATGGTCCTCGAATATACGTAACGCGTGCTGCTCACCCCAGTAACTTTTCTGCATCATACTTTTGTAAATTTCATTCCGACACTCGCGACTGTAGGGGTCGGCGTGTCTCATCGCGGGCGAGACGTGCTGATAATCATTCATTATGTCCCAATCGCGTGATATAACCGCACCCTTGTATATATCAATCCAGTTTTTCAAAGTACCACACATATCCTCGTCTGTCATGTCGACAACTGGCCGTGCAACGATACTACGGAGGTATTCATTCGTGTAGTCCTCATGTATACTCGCAAACATGATACGTATCGAATCAAATAAACAGTCGCCGTCTGTCAATGTTGTGTGTAACACAAACATGCATGTATTAATTTTATACATCAGTTGTTATCGTTACAGAGTGAACGCAAGCGACAGATTCATATAGGCGTGACTCAATCGCTCGACCTATCCACGCCAATTCAAGCGGAAGTGGCGGGGGTCTTATCGCGGGGAGGCAGTCGTGTCCGCGTCTCATTACTCCCACCCCCCCGAAACTACCACAAAGGCGTCCGTACCGCCCAGGGCAATGACTATTTGATTCATGCCCCTGGTCCTACACGTGTCGAGGCAAAGAAGGCAGACCCGACGCCCAAGGCCGAACCGAAGAAGGCGACAGTCGTCAGTTCCGGTACGACGACGGTAACGTCTGCGGCAGAAGGACTACGACATCCCGGTAAAGGGTGACAAGACCGTTCAGGAGGTGTACAGCGCGGCAAGCGGGCGGACCAACAATCCGGTGGCGAACTACGTTACCGCAGGAACATGCATCGGTGCCGCGGCGAGTGCGGAAAAGGTCCTGAAAAAGTAGCGATGCGTTCAAATAAGACGCAAGTTTATAAATAAAATAATAAAAAACTAAATGAGCGTAGTCCCACGTATCATTCACCAGACGTGGAAAACCAAGACCATCCCGGAGAGGGTTCAAATCCTTCAAAAATCGTGGTTCGACTATCATCCGGACTGGAAGTACATCTTGTGGACTGACGAGGATATTGACGAATTTATCAAGAACGAATATGAGTGGTTCTACCCATACTGGTCGTCGTACCCCCACCACATTCAACGTGTCGACGCATTTCGCTATTTCGTTATGCACAAGTACGGGGGGGTCTACGCAGACCTCGACATGCAATGCCTCACGCCGTTCGACCCACTCTTCCAGAAAGCGTCGGGAGTTATTCTTGGCCAGGAGGGGATGATGCACGCCGACAACATGATGCGAGTCGGAAATGCTATTATAATTTCTCCACCCAACCACCCGTTCTGGAATCACGTGTTCGACGCACTCGCCAAGAACCATAACCTGTCGACCGACAAGATCACGTCTGTCTTTGTCACGACCGGTCCGAGTTTCCTCCACGAGGTTTATCGCGCCCACCCGCAGGGTGTCAGCGTGCTTCCGTCGAACGCGTTCTATCCTATCCCGTGGAGCATGCCCAAGGAAACCCTAACCCCCGTGAGTCGCAAACAGTACCCCCAGTCGTGGGCCGCACATCACTGGGAAGGCATGTGGCGATCGGCGCCCCGCGTTCTTCAAGTGCCGTTCAACGACGCAGTACTCAAGTTTATGACGCCGCGCAAACGTGCGGATGGATACGGAATTATCGAGCAGAAACTTGAGAATGGCGAGTTTTGGAGACCAGTAATGATGGGAAAACTCAGCGAGTGGATTCAGCCGGGGGACGCGTGTGTCGTAATCCCCGGGTACATTGGACAGGTGGTCGTCCCTGTCGCCCACCTCGCCGGGGAGAACGGAATGGTGTACACATTCGAGCCAGACGCGAGACCCCGCGATTTGCTTACCAGCACCCTCGAAGCAAATGGACTCAAAAATGTTCAAATCGATGAGAGATACCCTTCGTCGTCGGCCACGCGCATGTTCAACGTTTCGCGTTTCGACGTCAAGAAGCCCCATCGAACCATTTGGAGGGGTGGAAAGTCTGTCACCACGGGGAATACCTCAACTGTTGGGGTCCCACTCGATTCGATTGGTCTCACCTCGGTGGCGTTCGTGCACATCGAGGCGAGCGGTGAAGAGGCGGTCGTCCTGCAAGGCGCAAAGAACGTCATCGCGACCAACAAGCCAATGATGACCATCGAAATATGGCAGGACGACCGTAGGCAATTCTACGGGTCACCCCTCAAAATGGCACAAACCCTCGCAATCCTTCGTCAGTTTAATTACGAGGCGCATCAACTCGAAGGGGATTTGTACCTGTGCATCCCGACGCGTGCCTGAAGGTGTCTAACCACGCCCCGATTGTCGATCCGCCATCCAACCGAGTATGTAACGTTCTCTGGTTTTCCTCTTGTCTCAGTTGAATTTGTCTCTTGTTGTACAACTGATCCACATACCACATAATAAAACACATCGCATCCGCCATGTCGTGCTTTCGGTCGTCGTCGCGAAAATGCGCCATGTAGTCGAGGTAGGGGGCCGCGCGCCGTGTTGTCTCCACCTTACGCGCCTCGTAGTCGAGCGTGCGAATACCCAGCCACTTGTGAAGGGTTGTTGGACTACACAAGCGAGACTTGGTTCGATAGCGGGAATATAACAATTGTTCCACGTGCACCAGACCACACTGGGGTTGACGCTCAATTAATATCACGTCGGCGCTGTCCAACATGCTCCGGTACTCCTGCACAAAATGGTCCACGCGGTCGCATGCGTCGTTAGAATGAAACAAGTGACATTCTGTCCGCGGGACACGGTCGTGTGTCTGCACCGTGATATCGACACGTCTGGTGTCGTTAATTATTATTTGCGTGCACGTGTCATCTATGTTTGCATCCACGTACGCCAAATTTACCATCCCAATGTCGATGCAGACAACACGCATTTATAAGAATACCCATTATATCGGGGCTGGTTGATACGCACAAAATATACGCGCAAATGAATTCACGCGCGGAGGAGATAAACCAGGCATCAGATTGGGTAGAGATAGAGTTACTCGACCACATGATTGGTCGTATAGGGCGAGACGTTCCTACCTGTGCGTCATATCAAGATTGTGCAGATATTTGTAAACGTATACTTGGTATAATCATACGCCTCCGTCAAATGAAACTTAGTGAAAAAAATGCAACCATAAATGAGGTACGTCAACAGATGATTGATGACCTTAACGATAGTCTGAATTCGATGCGTTGCGCGGGTGAGACGTTCAAGCGCCGAGATTCGTGGAAGTATACACTCACGAGATGGGCATCCGGATTTATCACTTGGGTGGCTTATGGCACCGGCTATGTTTGGAATTCCTTGTTTGGGACAGACTTGTGATAATAAAACCCGCACCCACGTAAGCCGGCAGGCCGATCAAATCCAACTGATGTGCGACGGTTCGCCGAGATGTTTGACGTGGGCGAGAACCCCGGGACGCCGCCCCTATTCGTCGCGAGGCCCTGAATTCAATGCGTCACGGGTGGCTTATGGCATCGTTTGTCCGTGATATATTATCAAACTAGGTGCCAGGGAGGGACTCGCCCGGCTACCAGGTGATAACAAGTCCCCCGTGCAGCATTTCGGGGCAATACGAATACGACTTCGCAACAAAACCCCACTTGATGAGTTGTTCCGCGAGGCGCACCCTAAATTCAGCGTTGGCGTGGATCGCAAATGGAATCGTCGTGTTGCGAACCCCGGGCTTCGCCGACTTCACACGTCCAATTAACACGCCGATGATACGCTCAGTCTCGGCGGCGTACTTGGGAGCGCGCGCCTCGAAGTCGTGGTTGCAATAGTCACCAAGTTTGAACGAGCCAAACGCCTTGAGTGCGGCGTCATTAATGTTGTCGTTCATAGCAGGCGGGTTGATGAAAGAGTGGGAGGCGGCCTAATTCGCGGATCGCCTCCACCCGCCTCCACCGGAACACGTCTCGTCCGTCTGTTACCCCGTTGTATGTCGTCTGTATCTGACACAGAGGGCCGTGCATCACCAATTATAATAATACAATAGTAAAATGCTTGAACCCTATCGCGCCGGTGCGGCTGACCGACTACATCGCCAAGGCCTATTACGAGATATACAAATAATCCACAAAAAGGGCAACAAGATCGTCGAAGAGATGCAACACTTTTGTTGTAACATTTTGGAAGAGGAACAGGAGCGTCTCGAATCTATCCAAAATATGAGGAGTGGGCTGGAACAACTCTCACAGTTGATCGAGATTATTTCAAATCAACACCACTATTTGTGGTTTGAAAGACTTGGTGCTTATATACAACCCTACTTACGGAGGTGGAGAAACTTACGAGGCCCTTGATGCTGTTACGGTGGAGTTACGAGGCAGTTAATCCACCGTCAACTGTAATACACGACCCTGTTATGTACGATGCGAGATGGTTGTCTGCCAAGAACAACACTACAGACGCCACCTCGGCGGCGTCGCCGATGCGCTGCATCGGAACACCTACGGAAGCGGCCTGATTGACCTGGGCATCCGTCGGGTTCTTGCCAATCTGGGCACGAAGCAGGGGCGTGTTGATCGGACCCGGGGCTATGGCGTTGATACGTATGCCGAACGTCTTATTTCCGACCATACTCTGTGATTGTTCCACGGCAGTCCCGCGAGTTATCAACAATACGGCACCCTTGGCGGCACCGTACATGACACTTCCGGGGGAACCCCAAAACGAATTCACACTTGCAGTGTTTACGATCGACGGCGGGTCGGTCGGGTCGTAAGCCGACGCGTGCTCGCGCATCAGTTGCAATTCCCATTTTAGACAATACACGAGCCCAATGCAGTCTGTAAATAAGGGGTTCTCACAGACTGTAGAATTAGGAGACGCCGTACCCGGGGGACACATAGCGCCGCTCACGTCCGATATCGTGTAGGTCAACACGCCATTTGCACGCTCGGACCGGATCGACTGAGACGCGACCGGAGAACCATTTGTTGCCACGCCGGCGTTGTTAAACGCAACGTCGAGACGCCCAGACTCGGCGAAGACACGACGGATCAACGACTCCACGTCGGATTCTACACGGACGTCCGCAGATCTGTAAACCATCACCTCACGCTCCCGAGGTGACAAACCACTTTTGGCAGCCTCCCATTTGAGTGGTGACCGGCCGCAGACATACACTTTTTGCGCACCAGACGCCACAAACATCTTGGCAGTCGCCAAACCTATCCCAGACGTGCCCCCCGTCACAAGAACGATTTTACCGGCGTGTGCGTCTGGGTTGGGACTTCTCGTAACTATTGTTGTGGTGGTTACGCGGGGTCGGCGTAACATATACGCCATATACGCCGCTGCGATAAAAAGGAGGATAAGTTCAGGCCGCAACATTTTATTTTATCGAGACATAAATAAATATGGCGTTCTCCCAACAGCGGGCACGTATGACATCGAAAAGTGTAGCGCCGTCCGACGAAACGATCGATGAAACGCCCCCTCAAATACCAGTTAAGGCACCGCCAGACCCGAATGAAACCATTTTTGTGTCGATCCCAAGTTATAGGGACGAGGAGTGTTCACACACGGTCGCGAACTGCTTCGAACAAGCCACGTACCCGTCACGCGTTTTTGTCGGTGTGTTTGAGCAGAACCACGAGACTGAAGATGCACATATGAGTTGTATGGACAGCCAGACCGCATTACAATTCAAAGATAACATCCGCAGTCTTCGGGTCAACGCGTCGGAGGCACGAGGGCCGATCTTTGCACGCGCAGTAGTAGAAACAGAACTGTTCAACAATGAACGTTACGTATTATGCATCGATTCGCACACCATGTTTTCGCCAAACTGGGATGTCGAAGTAATTAATCAACTTACTGCGTGTGACTCTAGCAAGCCGGTCCTGACGTGTTATCCTGAAGAATACGATCGAGATACCCACACATACCAACATTCAATGCCGTCATTTCTCAAATTTAGGGATTATCACCCCCGGTTAGGATTCCCACAAATGGATCGAGTCAGATGTGTACATCAACCGTCGAGACCTTTGCGGTCTTTATTCTGGGCCGCGGGGTTCTCATTCTCGTCTTCTGACATCGTACGAGAGGTGCCGTTCGACCCACACCTGGAATATATGTTTCTCGGCGAAGAAATTAATATGGCAGTACGGTTGTATACACACGGGTGGGATACATTTAGCCCCACCTCGAATGTAGTGTACCATTACACGCCAAGACAGTATCGTCACGTATTCTGGGAACAGTTTTATATGCGAAATGGGGTTTCATTGGTCGATGCAGAGACGCGTGCACAGCGGAAGACACTGGAAAAAATGAGTGTAGATCGGGTTCATTCTTTGCTCGGAGGCGAACTCGACGATCCAAAGTATGGCCTCGGATCAGAGAGGACACTGGCTGAATTTCAAAACTTTTGCGGGTTGGATCTTCAAAATCGTTTGCACACGCGACATGCGCGGTGGGGGGTCATAGAACACGCCAGCGAGGAAGAACAATACTTAAAGTTCGGCGGTGCCTATTAACTCGGATCTATTAGTTGGGTCGTTCCACAATTGAAAGAAATCATTTTGGTTACTATCTAGAAAATGCAGCGAGTGTATCGCCGAAAGACCCCATTTCTTCCACCCCCACAGGAATCTCAGGATAAGGCGTTCGATATTATATACGATAAATTAGACCAAATAACGGACTCCATTACCACTTTATTCAACATTACGAAAAGTCTCGTCGAAGAGAGCAGCCTAGATGGCCAACTAGTATCGGACATCGATGATCGTCTAGTGAAGATCCAGCAGGAAAACATGCGCCTTCAATCCGACATTGCGGCCCTTGAGGCTAGGGAGACAGCCGTTATTTTACAACTAAACACAATGCAAGATGAGATGTCTTTAAACTCCGCGACGGACGAAGCCAAAGACCTGATGATCCTAAGACAGGAGTTGAACCTCGCTCCACGTCAAACCCTCAAGAGATCAATGACCGCCCTAGCAGACATTTACCGAGACCCCGAAAGCACCGCCGAGTAACCAATGTTTTCAACTGAACGCTTTCACCGTCATTACGTTTGGGTTTATTATAAAATCACGCGGTTCCTATTGCGATATAATAGAACTTGAACCCGTTGTAAGTCGATCCGCCACATAATGTGAAATTAGTCGCAATTACAGTATTCGGCGTTATTGCAAATTCAATTCCGCTTGTCCTCATGCAAGTCATAACCAGGGGTATTGCGCTAAAAGCGACGTCGGTTCTGAAAGTATACGTCCCACCGCCGGTTACTGTCCTGCGGCCCCATTTCAATATCAACGAGCCAAACCGAATAACACCATCCGAATCCGTAAATGGGCCGCCGGTCCCTCTAGTAGAAGTTTCTAGAGCACTAGGGAAACTCTGAACTTGGAATGTTATTCCGCCCGTCATCGTTCCGCCCGATAGCGGCAAAAAATTCTGCGTATTCCATGTTGCGGTGTTTGCGCCGGTCGCCGTTAGAACCTGACCGGCCGATGGGTCGGTGGTATTAACGGTAACATCGCCGGTAGCACTTCGTAGTGAACGCGCAACAATGTTATTGTTAGAATTAGTTAGGGTTTTGTTAGTTAGTGATTGGGCGGTTGTCAAATCACATCCACCAAGGGCGAGAATTGCAAGCGGCGCGGTGGCCTGACCAGTGCCTCCATGGGTAATGCCAATGGGATCGGCATTCCACGTACCGGTCGAAATCGACCCGAGAGTCGTAATGCTCGCCTGCCCTATGTAATTAGTCGGATCAATATTAACAACACCGCCAGATACTGTTATACGGTTAGCGGTCCCCGAAATAGCAGTGGGTGTAGCCCACGATGCGGCGGTTGTACTGGTCGCTGTTAGAACCTGCCCGGTCAATGGGGTGTTGCCATTAACTAAAACATCGGTGGTAGCACTTCGTAGTGAACGCGCAACAATGTTATTGTTAGAATTAGTTAGGGTTTTGTTAGTTAGTGATTGGGCGGTTGTCAAATCACATCCACCAAGGGCGATAATTGCACCCGCTGGGGTGGTCTGACCAGTGCCTCCATTGGCAATGGCAATGGTCGTACCGTTCCAAATACCAGCCACAATTGTACCGAGCGTCGCAATGCTTGTCTGCCCTACGTACAAGGTACTGATATTAATCTGATTGCTTCCTGTTATTGTTATACGGTTAGTGGTCCCTGTTATATTAGGGGCTGGCGAAACCCACGATGCGGCGGTTGCACTGGTTGCCGTTAATACTTGATTGGGTGACGGGTTAGAACCATAAGTAGTGATATAACTGCCGTCGTTATTTTGTAATCCACGCGCGATAACGAAATTGCTGGGATCAGTTAGAGTTTTGTTAGATAGTGCCTGGTCTGTTGACAAATCACACCCACCAAGGGCGATAATTGCAGTCTCTGCGGTGGTCTTACCAGTGCCTCCCTTGGCGATGCTAATGGCCGTAGCGTCCCACACAACGGCCCCACTAATTGTGCCGCTAATTTGGACGGTGGGCGACGGCGTCGTGTAACCTATCGTAATCCCATTACCAGCCGTCAAAAGTGACTTACTCGTTTGGTAAAACAACACCGCACCTTGCGGTACAACTTGGTTAATTGAAAAGTTCGAGGCGAGCCCACTCAACACCCACGCCGTGTTGGAGTTTGTTGTGCCGGTCTTAACGGTTACCATTACACCATTCGTGAATTGCGCGGTTGTGTTCAAGTCGATCACACGGGTCAATTTCCAGAGTTCGGCCGGACCGCCAACCTGAGTCACGCTGTAAACGCCGTTCTGATAGGTATTGGCGGGGGACGTTTGACCCGCAACCAGAACACGGTCATTTAGTGCCATGGTGACGCCGTCCAAGACGAGTGCAATAGTAGTACCCGTTATAGCGCCTCCTCCCTCACCACTGCTGTATGATAAGCCAATATTAGACGTAGTCGCAACGACGCATGGACTCAAGACTGTAAACCCTACAAACGCGGGGGTCGCCCATGCAGCAGCGGTAGCGGAGGTGGCAACCAAAGTTTGACCCGCTATCGGAGGGGCACTCGAAATTACAACCGGTGACCCCGAAGTTGCGATCTGCGAGGCTGTAACGTTCTGCCACGTCGCATTCGTGGCGGACGTCGCGATTAAGCACTGGCCGACAGCCGGTTTGTTTCCATTGATGGTCACTGGAACCTCCGGGGTGTTGAGTGCGCTTGTTGTAACGCTCTGCCATGTCGCAGACGTTCCATCCACCGCAATTAACGCCTGGCCGCTTGATGGGGCGGGTGCCGACGAAATCGAAACGGTAGTGGTCGCGGTTTTCAAACCAACCGCAGTCACAGGGCCCCACGCCGCGACGCTGGGACCCGAGGCGATAAGAACTTGGTCGGTAGCAGCGTTACTCGCAGCGGTCGTTATGACAGTCGTACCTGCGGTCCTAATTCCGGATGCGTACACGACGCTCGCTGAATCGGTTATGTTTTTGTTGGTGAGGGTCTGTGTATCATTAATGCCAACAATCGTACTAGAAGGTCCCGCCATTGTTGCTGCCGTCCCAAGGCCGAGGTTTGTTCTCGCGGTTGTAGCATCCGACGCGTTCGTCCCTCCATGCGCAACATTGATAACATTTGCAGTCCAAGTTCCAGTTTCAACTACGCCGAGGGTTGTGATGTTCGTATTACCCGCGTATGACGGCGACATACCGATCGTCGTCCCGGCGGCTCCCGTTTTGGTAACTGTGATCTCGTTCGAAGTGCCGCCAAGAACTGTGACTGTCATTTGGACCCATGACATCGCGTTCGCTGAGGTCGGGATGGCGGTAAAGTCGGTCAACAAAGCAAAGTTAGGCGGGAGCGTGTTGATAATCCAATCACTGTTTGCGTGCGAAGACCCACTGGTGGTCGTCACTATCGTGCCAGCCATAACTTCAGAGGTTGTATCCAACTCAGGCGCGCGTTGCAGTAGGGTGTTCGGTGTGACGGCATTCACTATATACACGCCATTCTGACTTTGTGCGGTCTGACCGGCGAGCAACACGCGGTCCCCATTTTGGAGACTGTACCCGTCAATAACGAGTGATCCCGCCGCTTGCCAAACGGTTGCGGACGAGGCTATCAAAGCGACGTTCGCGGATGTCGAACATGCCACACTGGCGAGTGACTGGAATGACTCGACGGCGGGCTTCGCCCACGCCGCCGCCATTGCCCCAGTCGCGGTAAGAACCATCCCGCTCGTCGGTGGGGCCGCGCCGCTAACAACAACCGAGTCCACCGTATTAGTTGCAAGACCATTCGCGACGGTGGCGGTTGTGGCGGTTGTGGCGGTTGTGGCGGTTGTGGCCGTGGTCGCATTAGTCGCCAAGTCTGCAAGTGGGACGGACGACGCCCATCCAGCGGTGGTTGACGAGGTCGTTACTAACACGTAGTTCGACCCAAGAGGCGGCGCCGCGGTGTTGGTCGTCACCACGTCTGACGTGTTAGTGGCAAGCGCGTTGGTCTTGGTTGCGGTTGCTGCTAGTGTCGCGCTGCCCGCACTTGTCGCATTGACTGCCTGTGGAACCGTATTCTGCCACGTGGCGGCAGTCGAGCCAGTTGTCACCAACACGTATCCCACCCCGCCAGGCGCACTGACATTAGTCGCCACCGCGTCTAACGTGTTAGTGGCAAGCGCGTTGGCCTTGGTTGCCGTTGCTGCTAGTGTCGCGCTGCCCGCACTTGTCGCGACAAGTGCACTTGTCGCAGAAGTCGCAAAGTCTGCATTTGGGACGAACGCCTGCCAAGCCGTTGTATTACCGGACCCCGTTGTCACCAAAACCAACCCCGGCCCCCCTGGGGGCGAACCGTTCACCGCCACCAATGTACCGTCAAGCGCAACGAGTGATTTGGCCGCAACATTGTTGGTTGAATCTGTGATAGTCTTGTTCGTCAATGCCTGTGAATCCGTTGTTCCGACGACACTACCTGACGGAGCGGCCGATGTAGCGATCGTTCCAAGACCCAGTATCGTTCGCTGCGCAGGCACGTCGACACCTGCCATCAGCGTCCGACCCGCCGCCGTGGACGCTGCCGTTGCAAACGCGTTGGCACCAGTGCTGTAAATGAACAAATCGGCCGTCGATGCAGACATCATTGATGATAACCCGGTCAGTGTTGTATTGACTGGCTGACCGCCAAGGTTCGATAATGCGGTCGCGGAATCCATCGCACCGGTCCCCCCCTTGTTAACCGTAATGGTATTAGCACTCCAAGTTCCAGTTGAAACAGTCCCCAGTGTTACAATGGTTGATTGACCCGTGTAATTCGCGTCAATGTTGACAGAGGCCCCAACTGAAATTCTCCCAGCAGTCCCCACCACTGAGAAGGTGTTGGCGACGTTCTGCAAACCGTTCCCCGCAGTGATACTCGAACTTCCACTCACTTGACTGAACGGGATCGGGTCGGTGTCAAGGATAAACGATCCTTCCAACCCGCTCACCACCCACGAAGTCCCACTATTCGTTGCACCCGATGAAATAAAGACAAACACACCGTTCGTAATTTCGGCGGTTGAGTCGAAATCAGTGGCGCGTGTAAGTTGCCACGCACCGAGTCCGTCGTTATTCGTAACGGTATACACACCGTTCCTGGTTTGGGTAGACTGGTTCTTCAAAAGGATGCGGTCACCCGGCGACGGGATAGTTCCATCGATACTTAGTTGCGATGGGACTCCAATCTGCGTCAGCGTGAATGTCGGAGTTCCAACGTACGTACCAATAATATCACTGGCCGACGCGTATACGGCCGCGTCAATCGGTGTGAACCCTTGAGCGTTTTGGTCGACATACATCTTCGTGGCAGCATCCGTGTCGTTTGTGGGGGCTCCGACTGACGTAATCCTTGCCCCGCCCGCGCCGAGGCCATTAAACGAAGGCGTTGCGGTGGTTGCAACCGTCTGGTTCATCGCCCCCACGTATCCCCACGCCGTCGTTGATATGGTGGTGGTGTCGATATTTTGTATCTGTGCAACCTCATCGGAGGTCAACCCAGACAAATTATTAGGGTACGACGATACAGTCGCATTAAGCGCAGTCAAATCGACGCCATCAACGGTTGCGCCAAGGGTTGAGAGAATAATGTTACCTGATGTTGTGAGTGATGTAAGTGTCCCCAAACTTGTCACGGAAGGCTGTGTCGCTGTAGACAGTGTACCGGCCAAGGTCGTGGCTGTCAGCGTCGTAACACCACTAACGTTATTGGAACCATCAATTAGTACCCCACTGTTACTCAATGCGTTACCAGACGTGCCGCTCCACCGCGCGATTGCCGTGTTCGTACTCGACCCCGCCACAGGAATGAACGACGGCGTAGCCCACTCTGCTGTGGTTGCGGAGGTTGCAGTTAGAACCTTACCGGCCACCGCGACACCACCCGTGTTAACCTGAACAAACGAGCCATCCGTTGCTAATAGGAAATTCGCCGAGACGGTGTTGGTCGCTGATTTCATCGTGGATGATGTTATAGTTTTGTTAGTGAGATTTTGTACATCACTAATGCCAACAATCGCACTCGAAGGCCCTGTCATGAGCGCAGCCGACCCGAGAAGGAGGGCGCTGCGTTGAGCGGTGGCGTCGGCCGCCGTTAACAGTAATTGCCCGGCAGTCGTCGCGTTGATCGTCGTGTAAGGGTCGACACTACTTCCGATGAGCATTTGGTTGGCAGTGATGGCGAGGCCCGCAATGCTCGCCAAGCGGGTGCTAAAGGCCTGCACGTCTGTCCCGGGAACAACCTGCAGACTTGACCTCCAAGCGGCGGCCGACGAGTTGTTCAAAAGACCGCGACTGTAGGAGTTGGTTGGAACCACGGACACCGAGTTCGCGGCGACCCCCCCAACGATCATGCTATCTGTCGTCCATCCACTCGACACGATGTTGGCGAGCAACGCCGAGTAGGCCTGCACGTTGGTCCCAGGGACAACCGCGAGTTGTGTCCTCCACCCAGCAGAGTCGACCTGCGCAAGTGTGCTCACCGAGAATGCCGAAATTGGCGCTTTCGCAACGGTATTGGTGCCATTACCGTACAAAAACGACAAATTTGTGATACCAGTGGATACGATGCTTGCGAGTAGTGACGAGTAGGCCTGCACGTCGAAGCCTGGGACAAGACTCAATGCCGATCTTTGGGCCGCCGCGTCGGCTGCGGATATAATCGCCTGCCCGGCTGCGGACGCATTGATTGATGTGTATGTTCCAGAACCACTCCCGATGAGCATCTGGTTTATCGTAATCGCAACACTCGCAATGCTCGCCAATCGAGAACTATATGTTTGCACTTCTATCCCCGGTCTCAGTGATAGGTACGTTTGGATGTTGGGAACGGAGGTTTGTGAAAGAACTCCCAACCCACTAGCCCCAGCAGATGCCGTTGTTACTGCACCCGACCCAGACCCCACCAAAATTTGATTGGTAGTAATCCCGGATGATGCGATGGACGTCAGGAGTGTCGAGTAGGCCTGTACGTTAACGCCGATTTGGATGCCGAGCAACGAAGTCCAACTCGCCTGAAGCGACTCGGCTAAAAGACTCCGACTAAAGGAACTAATCGTCGCCTGGGCCACCGTGCTTGCACCAGTTCCGTACAAATATCGATCAGCCGTAATGCCAGTCGTTGCGATGCTCTGTAAAAGGGCATTCTGTGCCTGTACGTTTGTCCCCGGTACGAGCGATAGGTTGGTTTGCCACGCCCCGGCCGATGACAGAGGCAATAGCGTAGTACGAGAAAACGATGACAACTCCGAGGATTCGAACGTGTTTTCAGCCGTTGTGTACAACATGTTGCCAGCCGGGACGGTTAATGACCCAATGCTGACCAGCGTCGGGGGAAGGTCTGGAACGATCGTTCCAATGATGATACACCCAGGGAGAAGTTCGAGGATGTTCGAAATCTTGACATGGTTAGTGGTCGAGGTTGTAGCCAACATCGTATCGCTGGTCGTAATGGCTGCGGAGAGACTCGTCGCGGCCACGCTCAATGCATTGACGTTCGTTGCATTGAGCGTCGGAACGGTGATTGAAGATGTGACATTCAGGTTATCGACCGTGAGATTTGTGATATCCAGGTTGGTGACGTTAAATACATCGGTCTGAATAGTACGCGCCGATAGATCACCCGCCGATGTTTTGTTTGATTCCGATTTTTGACTTGCTGAACGCGTACCTTCGACACTCGAGAACCATTGGTCTATGGGCACATTTCCAAGCGCCCAATTCGTTGTCATGTATTTTATCTATGGCAACAATTTATTCCTACGCCCCACAGACGCGGCGCGCCACTATTGGGTTGGCCTTTTGGCGACGGATTTAGTCCTCACTTCACAAGACCGACATGGGTGGCAGACGAAGTGTCGCTTATCCGCGACGCGATAAAGGACATCCAAGATGACCTGGAGTGGGCGGGCAATCCACCGCCAGAGATAGAGGAAAACTACGAGGAAATGTACAATCGGCTGAGCGAGATGGCCAGAAGGCATGTCGCCCGGCTCCACGTCGCGCAACCGCGAGCCCCTGATAAATAAATCCCCAGACTACTTGCGAGGGAGGTTTACCTGACCAGTTTTGTCCGCACAAAACGGGAATGCAGTGGCCGAGCAATACATGACGTCAGTCGAGAAGGCGCCGCCCATGGTCTTGCACTGATCGGCCGTCACGTCGCTAGCACACGAGCACCCATCCTTCATGGTGTCCGAAGGGTCGCGAAAGATACAAGATCCAGCGGGGGACGACGACGGGGGCTGGGGGGTCGACATGTTTTTGTTATATAAATATATATTTTGAATGGTTACCCCAATGTTGCGAATACGCTGCGAACAAAATCCAAATAGTACGGGTCTATCACAGGCTCGCTACCGGCGTGCATCTGCATATAGAACAATCCATGTAGTAGACAGTCCGCAAAATCGTCCAACTTGCGCGGGTGCGACCGAAACACTTCGACACACCTTGCCGTATCTGGGTGGGTGCAATTTATATTAGCCAGCACGCGGCGACACAACTGGATACCGTGTTTCTTGCGATCCGAATATGTCAAACTGTCGGCCCCGGAATCCATCATCTGCTTCGACGGCTTCTTGACATCAATTGCAAACGTACCGGGATCCACGTTCACTTGGAGTTTACTCTTGGCCGACTGACTGATAATTGGGGGAGGGTCGATGTTAAGCCCAAAACGATAATACATGTCACATACGATCTGCACGACGTGGGCAATAATCTTATTTCGCGCCGACCCCACGCCGTGGCGCTGTAGAGGTTGCTGTTCGATTACAATCGTGTCAACCGGCTTCTGAAATAAATATGGGCGGTTCGTGATCGATTGTTGCACCATTCGCGACAAACGCTGGGTGGAGACATATTTAGAATTAACAACTCGGCAGTCGTTCTCGGTCAAACAATCAATCGTCTGCCAGTGTTCGATAACGAGACTCTTCCAATCGTCGTTATCACACACCATGACGGCGACCGACAAATTGCGAACGCCAATGTCAAATGCCACCACACGCATGTCTGTATGTCTATGCTAGGGATCATCCATTATTTATAGACAACGTACAACGCAGAAAACATAACATCTTCAACAACGTATGATTCGCCCAAGACGTCGAGTTGCGGCCCGCGTGGAAACACCTGCAACCATTCACGTGCGACGAATCACAGAGGTGTGCAAACGCCAGTTACATGTCGATTATTTATCCAAACGACCGAGTCGACCTATTAACGTACAAGCAAGTATGAATCTTCTATCGGATTTTCATCGCGTCTGCGCGGCGGTTAAAGTACCGTACTACTTGGAGGGTGGAACGCTACTTGGGATAGTCCGAGACAAACAACTCCTCCCGTGGGATAACGATATCGACGTTACAGTGTTCACGCAGAGTATGACACAACAAAAATGGAAAACTTTTATTGACGCACTGCGGTCGGACGGGTTTACACCGTTTCGCATCAACACATTCGAGTTCAGTCTGCACAAGTACGACGAGTACGTTGATATCCATTATTCACACCAGGCAAACGAGTTTAATGGTGCCATTACAACCATATCGGCGCCCCAGGAAATGAACATCCCCGGGAAGGTTGACAAATACTTAACCATAAAATATGGTAATTGGCGTGTCGTTAAAAAAGGACCTGGGGCCCATTCATGGGTTATTCCGGGGGCCTAACGGACGAACCCATGGGGGACACGCGGCGTCGCTCGGTCGGTGCAGCGCCAGCACCGACCGGGGCGGGGTAGAAGAAGACATCAGTTCGTACTTCACGCTCGTCTTGCTTGGCCTGACGTTCGTTCTGGAGGCGAAACTGATCAGGCTTTCCCGGGCAACCCTCAGTTATTGATTACTCTTCCCGCGGCTACTACTTCCGGGCTAGTTTACCGTGTCTTGGCG
>Ga0163154_10002346_pt1 | contig 27813 bp, 23 predicted proteins | sample OliLakLV19MP9P1_FD_148649 | JGI IMG/M metagenome (GOLD analysis project Ga0163154, IMG submission 148649) | Freshwater microbial mat bacterial communities from Lake Vanda, McMurdo Dry Valleys, Antarctica - Oligotrophic Lake LV.19.MP9.P1 | ecosystem: Environmental > Aquatic > Freshwater > Lake >... | reverse complement strand
CCCGCTTAAATGCCTCTACAACGCTCCTAAAAGGGGACAAAACTAGATTGCGCCCATTGAAACACTCGTTTTTCAGCTCAAATTTTAATAAATGCTTCTTTTGAAAAACACGCTGGGAAATGTCGGCTTCATACTTTTGTGTAGTAGATTTTTAATTTTATCTATTAACTTTGTGCTTCAAACCTTTGCGCTGCTATAATTTTTCCAACCCTATAGGGTCGGAAAAGTTATACGGTTGAAAAAATACAGCTTGCAAAGGTTTGTTCATGGGCATTTTTATTCCTCCAAAATATGATAAACAAAGTAGTAGCCAGTGTAGAAGAAGCTATAGCCGATATTCAAGACGGCGCAGTATTGATGTTAGGCGGGTTTGGCTTGTGTGGCATTCCCGAAAACTGTATAGCCGCATTAGTGCGCAAAGGCGTTAAAGACCTTACCTGCATATCAAATAATGCAGGCGTTGATGACTTTGGTATTGGATTGATGCTTCAGCACCGCCAAGTCCGCAAAATGATTTCCTCGTATGTAGGCGAAAACAAAGAGTTTGAACGCCAATTACTTTCAGGTGAATTGGAGGTAGAGCTTATTCCACAAGGCACGCTTGCCGAGCGTGTGCGGGCAGGCGGCGCAGGTATTCCTGCCTTTTTTACTCCTGCAGGTTATGGTACCGAAGTTGCGGAAGGCAAAGAGGTGCGCGAATTTGATGGCAAAATGCACATACTTGAGCAGTGGCTTCGTGCTGATTTTGCTATCGTGAAAGCGTGGAAAGGCGACACAGCAGGCAACCTTGTTTATCGTGGAACAGCACGCAACTTCAACCCCATGATGGCTACGGCAGGCAAGATAACGATTGCTGAAGTAGAGGAGCTTGTGCCTGTAGGCACACTCGACCCAAATAATATCCACACACAAGGCGTTTTTGTAAACCGCATTTTTCAAGGAAAAGATTATGAGAAACGCATAGAACAACGTACTGTGAAATCTTAACACTATAAGGTAGGCTGTTTAAAAACGAGTGCTTTTCAAAATCGTTCCATATACCCTCTCCAATTTGGAGAGGGCAAGGGTGGAGTCTTAAGAAAAGGTTTTGAAATGCGCCCTTTAAAAATAGCCTGCCTTTTTAAAAAGCGGATATATTGTTTTTGAATAATTTTACAGCGATGGCTAACAAAATAACACCAAATATTTTGCGCAATATCTCCGCGCCTGACTGTCCTAATTTTTGCTCAATCCAACTGGACGTTTTCAATACAAGATAAATAAACACCAAATTCAAGGAAATGCCTACTAAAACTGTCCACTGGTCAAATTCTGAACGGAGCGACATAATGGTTGTCATTGTTCCCGCGCCTGCTATCATAGGAAAAGCAAGCGGCACTATAGAACTTGCCTGCGCATGCGACTCGCCTTTGAAAATGTGAATGCCTAATACCATTTCTAAGCCCACAAAAAATATTACCAATGCACCCGCTATAGCAAACGACTGCACATCAACACCGAATAGATGCAAAATAGACTCGCCCAAATATAAAAAGGCCACCATTATCAAACCTGCTGCGACAGTCGCTTTTTCGGATTCAATGTAGCCCGATTTCTTCTTCAAATCAATGATAACAGGAATGGAACCGATGATGTCTATCACAGAAAATAAGACAAGCGAAACGGACATAACGTCTTTGAAACTCATAATAAATAGGATAGCGTGTATATGTTTTGCGGGAAATCGCTACCACAGCGCAAAGTTAGTAAATATTATGAGCCAAACAAAATTTTGTTTTTACTATTGTCTTAATAAATCTTTAAATAAGTCAATTTTACACTTTCATATTGGCTATTTGGGTAAATTTATCTTTAAATAATTCAATTTCTCCCTCTGTTATTGCAGGAAAGTTAGCCACTCGAAAAGTGTCTAATTTCCACTTATCATATCCATTTCCCAAAATAATATTTTGTTCTTTCATTTTTTGCTTGGCAAAATCAATTCTTTCTACTGTCGCACTTATACAAATGACAGTGCTTGAACGGGTGTCGGGGCAGGCAAGCGGCTTATAATCTTCAAACTGCTCAAAAAAATTGTACCATGCCCTTGCGCGTGCCTGAATCATAGCAGCTGTTTCTTTAATAGTTGGTATTTGTGCCATCACGCTGTTCAATAAATAAATGCCCAACACATTGGGTGTATAAGGTGTTTGAAACTTTTGAATATGGTCCAAATAACTTACTAAACTGTTGTAATGTGTGCGTTCATTGATTGTATATGCTTTCGCTACGGCATGAGGCGACAAGATGCAAACCGCCAAACCTGCCGGCAAGCCTAAGCACTTTTGCACTGAAGCAAACCAAATATCGCCCATTTCCCATGCCAAATCAATTCCTCCCAAACAAGACGTTACATCAAGCGCAAGCAAAGTATCAGGTAAAAAGGTACGCACTTGTTTTATTTTCTCCATTGAAAGCGCGCTACCATTTGAAGTTTCGCTTGGTGTCAGGCAGGCAAGTGCAGGAGGGGCAGGCAAGGTGCCGAGTTCGCTTATGTCCCCTTCGATGCTATGCACTTGCATTTTACCTCGCCTATATGCCACTAACTTATGCGTATAATCTGCCCACTTTTTCCCAAATGCTCCTTGGTAAAGATGGTATATTTTATCATCTTTTTCTATCAACGACTGTCCGATAACCTCCCAACATTCGGTAGCAGAAGACGCAAAAAACAAGGTGTAATCGGCAGGAATACGTAGTTTTTCCTTGCATCTTTTTACGCTTGATTCGCAAAGGCGCATGAACTCCTGACTGCGATGATTCAAACTCAATACACCTTCTTGGATTGCCTCTTGCATATATTGGCTCACTTCAGGATAGACTTTGGAAGGGCCTGGGTAAAAAGAGATAGCTTGCATGGTGAAAGTTGAAAGATGAGGTGGGTTAAACCAAGAACTTAACATTACTTGGCTTTGAGCTGTCCGAAAAGGGTGTATTTCAAAATCAGCTCTCCAATTTGGAGAGGGCAGGGCAAGGTTTTAAAAAAAGGTTTGGTACTCTGACAAATTTTGTGTTGAACTACATAGAAACATAGCGAACATAGCCTGAAACACTGTGTGCCATATCTTTCTATATGGTTTATACCTTGCGCCACTAAAATTGTCGGAGCACCAAATTTCACAACGTTTTTTTGCAAAAATAAGCATGTTTTCTGTTTTAACCAAGCGTTGAGTAGGAAAATAGCCTCTATTGGAACATAATCAAGTTTGGCAATGTCGTATTTTTGGAACTGTTATTGCTAACTTTTTCATTGTAGGTGCAACTAAAGTGGTACTCTGACAAATTTAGTGGAGATGCCTATGTTTGACTATAGCGAATGGCTTTCAGACCGAAAAAGAGGGCTTTTATAAATCAAATGCGATTGCCTCACAAAATTTGTCAGAGCACCAGTATTTTTGCCTTGCCTACACTCAAAAGCTATTGCCCTTTTGGATAATGGCTTTTTTATATGTGAGCTTATTTGTTTTTTTCATGCATGATAGCTATTTTTACAACATGATACAAATTCACGATAAAAAATTTATTCCATACATCACTGAACAAGCATTGCAAACTGCTGTAGAAGCAATGGCTATTAAAATTGCGAGAGATTATGTAGGCAAGCCCCTTTACTTGTTAGGTGTTTTGAACGGTTCGTTTCGTTTTATAGCTGACCTTGTACGACACATACACTTGCCTGTAGAAATCGGCTTTGCACGCTTATCATCTTATGAAGGTACACAAACTACAGGCAAGGTGCATAATTTGATGAACTTGCCTACCAACATGGCAGGCAAGCATGTTATCGTGGTAGAGGATATTGTAGATACAGGGCTAACCTTGCAGTACCTCATGCCCGAAATAACCCAAACGGGCGCAACGTCTTCCAAAATCGCCACCCTTTTATTCAAATCTGTCAATTTGCGCGTACCACTTACTGTAGATTATGCGGGTTTTGAGATACCAGATGCCTTTGTAGTGGGTTATGGATTGGACTATAATGGATTGGGACGCGAATTAAATGAAATCTACCAAGTCCACGAAAACGATTGATAGAATATAATAGTGCCATATTTGACTAACAAAAAATATAATTTTGTAAAAAAACCACAAAACATTCATAATATTTTTGGATAACTAAAAAAACTTACTAATTTTACGGTCGTTAATAAACTAATTTAATAAGTACTATGGGTCTTTTCACACTCGGAATTGAAGAAGAATTTCAAACCATCGATCCTCAAACGCGCGAACTGCGCTCGCACATGAGCCAAATCGTGGAGGGAGGCAAGATGCGTTTACAAGAACAAGTAAAGGCAGAGATGCATCAAGCGGTTGTCGAAGTAGGCACTGTCATTTGCCGCAACATAGAAGAAGCGCGCAAAGAAGTCATCTATTTGCGCCGTATGGTTATGGAGCTTGCTGACAATGTAGGGCTAAAAATTGCCGCTTCAGGCACACACCCTTTCTCATTATGGGCAGACCAGCCCATAACGCCTGATGCACGTTATGACAAGATTGTAGAGGAGTTGCAAGAAGCGGCACGTGGCAATCTTATTTTTGGACTGCATGTGCATGTAGGAATTCCAAGCCGTGAGATAGGGTTACAAATCATGAACACGGCCCGTTACTTCTTACCACACGTCTTTGCACTTTCTACCAACTCTCCTTTTTGGGAAGGCAGAAACACAGGCTACAAGTCTTTCCGCACAAAAGTATTTGATAAGTTTCCACGAACAGGTATTCCTGAATACTTTGCAAGCGCGGCAGAATATGATGGTTATATCAACCTGCTTGTCAAAACAAATTGTATGGATAACGCCAAAAAAATCTGGTGGGATTTGCGCCTACACCCTTTCTTTGATACTATCGAGTTCCGTATCTGTGATATGCAGTTGCGTGTCGATGAAACTATTGCCCTCGCGGCAGTTATGCAGGCTATCGTAGCCAAGTTGTATAAACTCATGAAAAGCAATTTGAACTTTCGTTTGTATGGCAAGCCCCTTATCAACGAAAACAAATGGCGTGCGGCACGCTATGGTGTACAGGGCAAATTGATTGACTTTGGCAAAGAAGAAGAAGTGCCTTTCAAAGACCTTTTGGGTGAGTTGATCGACTTTGTTGATGATGTACTTGATGATTTGGGCAGCCGACACGAAGTAGAACGCTTGTTTGCCGTAGCCGAAAATGGCAATGGCGCAGACCGTCAGTTGGAAGTTTTTGAACAAACAGGCGACCTCAAAAAAGTAGTTGATTTTATTATTCAAGAAACCTATCACGGCGTATTTTAAAATACACCATACTTTTTAGTCCGAAAAGCCCCTTTTCTATATTGAAAAGGGGCTTTTTCAAACGTTTGCGCTCGTATAAAAAAGAGAAATCAGGAAAAAACCAAGAAAAAATTTTATTTTTCCATTAAAAACACAGAAACTACCATAGTTTTTGTGCAAATTTGCAATCCATTCCTATTTAATTTACATGGCACTAACCACATCCTTTCCCAAAACTATAGATAAGCCGACGCTCGACTTTTGGCAAATATGGAACATGAATTTTGGCTTCCTTGGCATTCAGTTTGGCTTCGCCTTACAAAACGCCAATGTTAGCCGCATTTTCGAAACACTTGGAGCAAATATTGACGATATTGCTATTTTGTGGATAGCTGCTCCTGCCACAGGGCTATTCGTCCAGCCGTTGATAGGCTATTTAAGTGACAAAACATGGAGTCCGCGTTGGGGGCGCAGGCGGCCATTCTTTACTATAGGGGCTATTTTAGCCTCACTCGCGTTGCTTGTTATGCCTCACTCGTCAAGTTTGTGGATGGCAGCAGGCATGTTGTGGATACTTGATGCGTCTATCAATGTTTCTATGGAGCCATTCCGCGCCTTGATAGGCGACACGATGCCCGAATCACAGCGCACTATTGGCTTTGCCATGCAAACCTTTTTTATAGGATTAGGAGCCATTGTTGCCTCTGCGTTGCCTTACATGATGAGCAATTTCTTTGGCATGTCCAGCGAAGTTACACAACAAGGGCAAATTCCTGATACAGTGATATGGTCGTTCTATTTGGGTGCTATCGTGTTTTTCACCAGTGTAATGTGGACAGTATTCAAGACAAAAGAATATCCGCCTGAAGAATTGGCAAAATACAATGGCGAAACGCATGTAGAAGAAGCAGGCAATGGCTTAATCGAAATACTCAACGATTTTGTCCGCATGCCCAAAACTATGATGCAGTTGGCATTCGTACAATTTTTCTCTTGGCTCGCGCTATTTGCTATGTGGATTTATACTACACAAGGCATTACAAGCCATATATTTGATATGAAAATAACAAAAGCGCAATTTGTGGTCTTAGAAAACGCGCTTCAAAAAATGCCCTTGCCTGCCCCTGCTGATGCCAGCAAAAGCGAAAAAGAAAAAATAGAAAAAGAAACTAAAGAACAACCTAAAAGGCTCGAGCAACTGAAATCGTTGAGGGCTAAATACGAAACGGGCAAAACGCCTGCCCTTTCCTACGGATTGGTAGATTATGCGTTGAATGGCAAAGTTATGTCGGAAAAGGAGTTACTTCAAAATTTTCAAGTGCTTGGCGCACAAGAAAAGATAAGCAACGATAAGGTTTCAAAAGAATTGATAGTGTTGCAAGAGCAATTGGCTAAGAACTCAAAAGGAAATATAGCCCTTAGCCATGAAGCTTGTCAATACTTTGTGGGGGCAGAAATAGCCAAAAAAATGAATTGGGATGCGGATAAAAAAGCAAAGTTTGAAGTTGTTACTGCCCTCAAACATGTAAAAAAAGAGTACAATGCAGGCGGGGACTGGGTAGGCATGATGTTTGCCGCCTACAATGGTTTTGCAGCTGTTTTTGCTTTCCTTTTCCCTCCTTTTGCGCAGGCTACCAGCCGCAAGACGGCTCACTTTGTAGGCTTGCTTTGCGGCAGTCTGGGCTTGATTTCTATGTATTTTATTCAAGACCAAAATATGTTGCTTATCTCTATGATAGGTGTTGGGTTCGCTTGGGCAAGCATTCTTTCTATGCCGTATGCTATCCTTGCGGGTTGTTTGCCGCCTAGTAAAATGGGCGTTTACATGGGCATTTTCAACTTCTTCATTGTGATTCCTCAGATAGTAGCCGCTTCTCTTTTGGGTTTCATTCTCACCTATTTCTTTGATAGTGAGCCTATTTATGCTATGATTATTGGAGGTGTTTCGATGTTTATTGCCGCTTTATTGGTGTTTATTGTGAAAGATAAAGGGTAAAACTCGTAACCTTTTCTTTGGAAAGGGATATATGGAACGATTTAAAGCTCTTGCTACAAAAATAGCAAGGGCTTTAATTGGTTTTGTGTGCATTAGCCTTCTTGCAAAAGTGTTTCTTAAGACTTCACACTCCAGAGCTGTTAAGTTCTCCAAGGGAGGAGTTACACATTTGGCAGCTTGCCTACCCTCTCCAATTTGGAGAGAGGAAAAAGGGCTTTCGCAAGAAGTCTATTGTTGAAAGCAGTACCTCGGGAACATTGCGAATAGTTTGCCAAAATATTTATAAATATTGCAGTTAGAATGTTTTTTTAGAGCTTTGGTTGTTAAAATAAAAAATTTACACCGTTTGCAGTATTTTTTTTTGAAAAAATTGGCACGAAATTTTGATAACAACAATATAATATTTAACTTTAAGGAGTTAAAATAGGATATTTTTAAGTGAGCCCCGCCATGAAGCATTTTCAGCCATCATATAGTCAGTTTTGGATTTGTTTTGCCCTACTTTTTTGGTGTGTAGCGAAGCAGGATATCTGCGTTGCGCAATCATATCAACTTATTAGTTATCAGACTGACCAGGGTTTGCCCAACAATCTTGTCAAGGGGATAACTCAAGATTTAACAGGCTTTATTTGGATAGCTACTGATGGCGGAATCTCACGCTTTGACGGCAAAAACTTTGTTAATTTTAAAAAAGAGCTTCCCTCCAATTATACCAAAGGTTTTTTGCGCACACGTGCAGGCAAGATACTTTGCATCAATGACGGTGGACTAACCGAAGTACAAGGCAAACAAGATGGCGCAGTGATGAAATCTTTCTTGGTTGGTGGGCAAAATATACAAGATGAGCAAAAGACTATTTATCCAAAAGATGCGATAGAAGATTGTAAAGGTAGTATTTGGATAGCAGAAAGCACAAGTATATTGCGTTGGCAGAATGGCAAAACGAAACGTTATAATTTTGATGAAAAGTATATAAAAAATGACTTTACACGCTCATTTCGAATCATCGAAGCCACTTGCGGACAGTTGTTTGTAACTGCACATGCAGGTTTTTTATTTCGTTTTGATGAAGAACAAGATAAATTTAATCTGGTAGCTTTGGATATGGCTATGGAAAACATAAGCGATGCCACCATGATTGATAAACAAACACTTTGGATTGGCGACGCGCAAGGCGTTACAGAAGTGAAGTTTACAAGTGATTATAAACAACAAACTGCTAAAAGAGTCCTTACCTTGCCTGCCGTATCTGCTATTTGTATGGATAAACGCCAAAATGTTTTTGTAGGTACTTGGAAACAAGGCGTTTACCAAATTAGTCAAAATGGGCAACAGTATATAGCGCAAGAAATTACAGAGTCGAAGGCAAATGTTATCAACCATATTTTTACAGACATAGAGAATAATTTGTGGCTCTGCACGAATGATGGGCTTGAGTTTTTGAAACCCAATGCTTTTAAAAAAGTACCGATAGCAGATAGGAATGCTTACCTGCAATCCATTTCTTACAAACAAGGGCAAGCACTTCTGGTTTGTGAAGGCTCAAATGTACACCAAATCGTTTTGCAAAATAATACCTATGAGTCTAAAAAAGTATATAACCATAGCGGCAATCTTTATGGACTCACACAAACTAAAAACAAGTATTATATAGGAACAGGCGATGGGAAAATGATTGTTTGGCAGAAAGGAAACACAACTGAAATCAACCTTTCAAAATATGGACAAACGGTAAATCAATTATATACAGACCGTCAAAACCAGATATGGATTTGCCAATATGACAGACCAAACGGGCTTTTAAAAATGGACTCGGCTAATAAAATAACCTTTTATAGAAAAGCTGAAGGCTTAGAATCGCCTATTTATACTGTTACTGAAGCACCTGATGGTGTGTTGTATGCGGGAGGCGAGGGCAATGCCTTCTTGTATCGTTGGAACACTTCGGCCCAAAAATTTGAGAACATAAGCCAGCCTATACCTGTACAATCCAACACGCCTGTACGAGTAAAAGACATGATAGTAGAAAGCAACGGCAATATTTGGCTTGCTACCAATTTAGGATTATGGTTGCAAAAAGACAATAAACTTTCCGCTGTTAATCTCGGCAAACGTTTTGCACAAGCCGACATGAGTTCAGTGTCAAAAGACAAGGAAGGCAATCTTTGGATAGGCTCTGAGCTTGGGCTTATCAAGTACAAAAATGAACAAGTAGTCGTGTTTGAGAAAGTAAATGGTTTGTCAAATGTAAATATCAGTCCACATGGAATTTTGAATACTGACATTGGGATAATCTTCGTAGCAACCACAAATGGTTTTAATTACTCCATAGAAAAATTGGCAACTATTCAACCGACTCCACCGCCTGTGTTCTTGACTGTAAAAGTAAATAATCAACGCGTGAGTATCGAAACCGAAAATATTTTTGAAGGAGGAATTACTTTTCAGGCTGATTTTGTTTCATTTACATATCCCAACCAACCTGTATTGTATCAATACCGCTTGCTGGGTATCTCACAAGGCGATGAATGGATAGACCTCGGGACACAAAACCAAATCATACAGCCTCGTATGCCTGCTGGCACTTACAAGCTAGAAGTGCGAGCCAAACAACAAGGCAATCATGCATGGAGTGCTGCTGTAATGCTTACATTTCGAGTAAATAAACTGTGGTATCTCACCTATTATGCTATCATGGGTTATGTGCTTTTGGGAGCTTTGTTGATATGGGTAAGTGTAAATTTTTATACTTATCGTTTGAAACAACAGAAAGCCACACTCTCTAAACGCATTATGCTGGCTACAAGAGAGATACAAGAACGTGCGCAACATTTGCATGAAGCCAACACATTGTTACTCACCCAAAAAGAAGAGATTCAACGACAAAAAGAAGGTATGGAAGAGCAGAAAAACTTGCTCGAAGATACTTACAAAATCATACAAATGAAGAATAGCAAAATAACGGATAGTATTCGTTATGCACGCACTATTCAAACTGCAGTGCTACCTGAAGAACGTACTTTAGCAGCAACTTTCCGCGACCATTTTGTGTTGTATCGTCCCAAAGATGTAGTTTCAGGTGATTTCTATTGGCTACTTCCCTACCAAAACCGCCAATTCATAGCAGTCGTAGATTGTACCGGGCATGGCGTACCGGGCGCTTTTATGAGTATGATAGGGCACACGTTATTGTATCGTATCATCAAACTCAAAGGCATAGCAAACCCTGCACAAATCCTATCCATGTTGCACAATGAGGTGCGTGTAGTATTGCGCCAAAAATACACCACGAATGTAGATGGTATGGACGTTTGCCTTTGTGTTATCGAAAAGAAAGACCATACGTCTGAATTATCACCACACAAAGTAACTTTTGCAGGCGCAAAGCTCCCTTTGTATTATGTAGCTAATAACTCACTCGAAATTCTTGAAGAAGATAGACGCTCCATAGGAGGTATCCAAAGCCTTTCGCGTACTTTTACAAACAAAGAGATTGTATTGCAAGCAGGCGATATTTTGTATATGCGCAGCGATGGTATTGTAGATCAAAACAATATAAAACGTAAAAAATTTGGGGAAAATCAATTTAACCGCGTTATTGAAAATAGCGCGCACTTGCCTATGCCCGAACAACGCAAGCTGCTCGAAGAAGCCTTAGACAAACATCAAGAAGGCACAGAACAACGTGATGATATCACTGTTTTAGGAATTAAGCTATAGGTTTCACGCTATTTCTGAAAAAAGTATAGGTTTGATAGGCGAAAATGGGCTATCAAATCTTTTTTTTTACTAATATTGCAACTCATTATACCTCCTCTCCTATGCTACAAGTCCATTGCTTAACATTCAATTATTTTTATGAAAACACTTACATCATAGCTACCGAAGCAGGCGAGGCTATTATTATTGACCCCGGCTGCCTCGAGTTAGCAGAAGAAAATACGCTAAAAGCCTTCATAGAATCCCATAAACTGCAGCTTACCAAGATTGTAAATACACATTGTCACCTTGACCACGTTTTTGGCAACCAATTTGTAAAGGATACATACAAGATACAGATGTATTGCCATGCAAACGAACAAGTCATATTGGATAACAATCACCTGATAGCGCAAATGTATGGCGTGAAAAGATACACCCCCACTAAAGCTGACGCATATATAACGGAAAATGATACTATACAAATCGGCAATCACGTATTGGAAATTCTTTACTTGCCTGGACATGCACCAGGGCATATCGGGCTGTATAACAAAAAAGACAAATGGATAATAAGCGGTGATGTGCTATTTAAAGGAAGTATCGGACGTACCGATTTTCCTTTCTGCCACCACCAAGACCTGATAGACAGCATCAAAAACAAACTTTTTGCCTTGCCTGACGAAACTATAGTATATGCAGGACATGGCGAACCCACTACAATAGGATACGAGAGAAAAAACAATCCGTTTTTGGTTTAATCACTTGTTTTTTTGTATGTTTGATAAAATAATCGGCAATATGGAATTTTTAATACAAGATACACAAATAAATACCGGTACTCTGACAAATTTTGTGTTGAACCACATAGAAACATAGAGAACATAGCCCGAAACACTGTGTGCCGTATCTTTCTACGTGGTTTATACCTTACTCCACTAAATTTGTCGAAGTACCTAAATACTTGTCAAAACGCACAAAATACTGTAAATCAACAAAGAAAGAGTAGAAAGTATAGTGTTTTTACTCAAAATGAAACCGAGCAGTATAAAAAATTACGTTTGCTGAGTAAACAGTTTTATGACTATAAAAAATAGACCTATTGAAAGTTACAAAACTGAATTCCAACGCCAAGACCAACAAAATTTTGACAAAATAATACGCAAATATTTTAGTTTTGATACAAAAATTTTAACACAACTGTATGAAATTCTAACTGAAACTGTAGAAAATCGTATAGAAATGAAAAACCGATAATCGCTTTACAAATATGCAGTTATTCAACTTAAAACGTTACTCGTCTGTAGGGCAGATTTGGCGTTTATACATCTTTTTAGGACTATTAAGCATAACAGGTTTGTCTATCGTTTCGATAGAAATCGTAGAACTGCGCCGTATCACGACCGAGGGGTTGTTTCGTACACGTGAAGTACAAACCTATTCTTTGCAACTGTCAAACGAACTCAATAAAATGGCATACACCACAAGCCAATACCGTATGTTTAGGCAAGCATATATGCGCATGCACAGCGAAAGTATTTGGAAACAACGGATATACATTTACCGTGATTCGCTCAAATCTATTATCAGTACTTTCAACGACGAGCGACTGAAAGGCAAAGTGGTGAGTGTCGCAGAAGAGGCAAGTATTTTAGAAATTATTTGGAAAAAATGTCTGTCGGATAGCTCTCGAATAGATAATATAGACCGAGCCTTCGAACTCCAGTTGGAAAAAACACATAAAACAATCAATAACTTGTTATTTGATAAAATAGTAGCTTTCCAAAATGGTAGCAATGCGCTTAATCAAATGCGAGAACTTATCTTTTATACTATTTTCATCTTGATAATCTTGTTGCTCACTATAGGTGGTAGTGGCGTTTTGATAATATGGCAGAGCCAATTAAAAGAATTAAATAAAATAAATAAAAGTTTACTGGCTAATACACAAGGCGAGCTACTTAAAGATATGAAAGTTAAGCTATTAGAAACGCGCCCATTGTTTGATGCTTTAGAAAAATTAGGGGGCGTATTCACACGTTTGAAAGAGCTTTCTATCGAAGTAGGGGCAGGCAAGTTTGATACAGACATTCGCCCTTTCGGAGGCAAGGGCGAAATAGGAAACGAGGTTACTAAGATGCGCCTCAGCTTAAAACAAATAGTACAAGAAACCAATGAACGCAACTGGTTTAATGAAGGGCTTGCACAAATTGGCGAGATTTTGCGAAGGCATAGCCGCGAGGAAAATTTTTATGAAGTACTCATAGCCGAACTTGTGAAATACCTTGGCGTAGTGCAGGGAGGTGTTTTTGCATTGTCTGCTAACAAAAAAATGATGGAAATGAAGTCGAGCTATGCCTTCTCACGCCAAAAATATATCATCAAAGAAATTGAAATGGGTGAAGGTCTGGTGGGGCGTGTTTGGCGTGAAAAAGATACTATACATATCACAGACATCCCGCCCGATTATGCCGAAATCAGCTCAGGTTTAGGTGGCGTGCAACCCAAAAGCGTCTTTCTTGCCCCCCTTATTACAGATGGCGAAGTGGTAGGAATAGTTGAATTTGCCTCCCTGCAAGCCTTTGAACAGCGCCAAATTAACTTCACACAACGAATAGGCGAAAGTATTGCGGCTACTATTATACGGATTCAAATAGATACAGAAACTAAACGCCTTTTGTTAGAATCGCAAGCCATTGCTATCCGTCTTACAGAGCAAGAAGAAGAAACACGCCAAAGCCTTGAAGAAGTTACTACAGCTCAAGAGCTTATGACACGCAATTCATACGAAATGGAGCGGCAGTTGCAAGCCTTAGATGAGGTATTTATGATGATGGACTTCGATGTGCATGGCAATTTTGTACGGGTGAATCAAAACTTGTTGCAAGTATCAGGCTATCACCCTACCGAGCTTATCAAAAACCATTTCAGTATTTTATTAGGTGCGAGAGCTACCGATAATAAGGTATTGAGCGACTGGCAGGTTATCTTAGACGGTAATATTCTTGCAGGCGAGTTCATTCGTTACAACAAATCAGGGCAGAAATTTTGGATGTATGAAGTAATTTATCCACTCTTTGGCAAAAACGGCAAAATAACCAAAATATCTTCTATCGGTTATGAAATCACCAAACAAAAAGAACAAGAACGCCTTATTCATGAACAACTTAAAGAACTCCAAATGAGTAAACGAGATGTAGTGAATCGTATCCGAGAAGTAGAATCTAAAGCAAACAATCGCTTACAACGCCTTCAAACTGAACTCCAAGAACAACTCCAAGAAAAAGACCGCATCATCAAAGAACTAAAAGGCGTATAACATGCTCGAAGCAACCAATATCACCAAATCTTACCAAAATATCCATGTACTCAAAGGGGTAAGCCTGACCATAAAGGCAGGCGAGATTGTAGCCATTGTAGGTGCGTCAGGGGCAGGCAAGAGTACACTGCTCCATATATTAGGCACACTCGATAGACCTGATAAAGGTTCGCTCATAATAGGAGAAACCAATATCTTGACCTTAAATGCCAACGCACTCGCCCAATTTCGCAACAAACGGATAGGGTTTGTGTTTCAATTTCATAACTTACTGCCTGAATTTAGTGCTTTAGAAAACGTTTGCTTGCCTGCCTACCTGGGCAAAATACCTGAAAGCAAAGCCCAAAAACGTGCCAAAGAGTTATTAGACTATTTGGGTTTGAAAGACCGCTTGAAGCACTTGCCTTCCCAACTTTCAGGAGGTGAGCAACAACGTACTGCCATAGCACGCGCACTTGTAAATCAACCTGACATTATTTTTGCTGATGAACCAAGTGGCAATTTGGACTCACACAATGCACAAGAATTGCATAAGTTGTTTTTTAAATTGCGCGAAGAAATGAAGCAAACTTTCATAATCGTCACTCATAATCAGGCACTTGCTGCTATGAGCGATAGAACTTTGGAAATGCAAGATGGCAATATGCTGGAAAAAGATTGAGGTTTTAAAACTTTGTCAAAATCTACAATTGACTAATTCGGGGTAGGCAGGCAAGGGACGCGCTAAAAAATAATGTACCCATTTACAGACTGAAAGTCCGTGCCACAAAAAACGAAGTCTAAACCTGTAGAACAGACTTTCAGCCTGTTTTGTACACGTGTACAAAAGAAGCGTTTTTGGGTATATTTTTTTTACATAGTCCCTAACTTGCCTGCCTAATACACAAAAAAACACGCCTCAAAGCGTGTTTCTTGTGCTACATAGTGATTATTTTAATGCCCAATGTTAATATATTCAAATTGGGTAATTGTGGATTTGCAAACATGGAACTCAAATCGTATTTGCCAAATAAACGTACGCCATGCACAGATACACCTGCTTCAACGCCATAACGCCAGTTATTAAGTAAAAAATCATTTTCGGTACGTTGTCTGTTGCGCTCTCCTGAAATCCTTATGCTCGAATGACTTGTTAATCTATAGCCTACATAGCCTCCAAAATCCAATTCCAATACTTTTGTTTTATTTAAATTTTTAAGCAATGCCAATCGAAATTGCAAGGGGATATTTAAATACACGCTTGTTAGTTTGCTACGGCTCAAGTTGCGTTGAAAATCATCATTGTAGTTTCTGAAAGTAACGCTATCGCCTTTTGTGTTGCGTGTAATGTATCGGTTATTTTGGAACATAAAGTTGTAAACACTCAGCTCGCCACCTATGCTGATATTGATAGGGCTATTATTGAAAGTAAACACATAATTACTTGCTAACGAGATATACCTTGACCCTGATGAGTTCAAACCGTATGGTTTATTGGTATTACTGGGCGATTTTCCTTTTTCTAAAAAACTACCAAATCCAGCACTGAGTCCCCATTCATTGTGGCTGTCCCAACCTCGCGCCCTTCGGAGTGAATCGCACTCTTGCCTACGTTCAGCGCGTTCTTCAAAGTTATTGTTGAGATGGTAGGCAAGGCGATAATGCTTATTGTTTGCGTTATTGTTATTATTATCTTCCTCATTTTCAGTGTTTGTTTGCCCATTTTTCTTGCGTATGGCTTCGCGCACGAGATAGTTGATGTCAAGGTAGTTGAGCTTAAGCAAAGAGGCTCGGTCGGGACTTGTTATGTGTAGTTTTGTTTCTTTGTCCAAGACTATTTGTATGGTGTCTTGTGCGAAACTGAAGGATATAAAAAATATCCAGCTTACGAGTATTAAAATAGTTTTTTTCATGATTTTTTCAATGGTTAATTATTATGGTTAATTTTTCAAAAATGCGAATGCTTTGTCTGTTTGTATGCCCAAAAATTTAATTCTCCGTCTGGGTTTTAGCACCTTATTTTTGTTGGCAAAAAGTGTTTTTAAAAAGGGCTGTTTAGTTTGTTGTTTTTGTGGTTGCAGAGTAGGGTTGATGATGATGTATGCTTCTGTAAACCTGCCTGCTTGTTGTTCTTCTTCATCATAGGGAATAATTTTAGGCTGTGTGTGCTTTATATCTATAGCCATGAGTTCGGTACGGGTAGGCGCAGGTTTGAAAATTTTGGGTTGGGGCTTCTCATTTTTAGGTATTGCTTTAGGGGTTGTTTGAGGTTGGGTTTTAGCTGGCAGTGTGGTTTGTTTAGGCTTTGGCTTTGGCTCAGGTTCAGTAATAGCAAGGCGTTCTACTGATTCGGCTTGCTTGTATATTTTTTGTTGGGTTGGTTTTTTTGCTGCATAGTTGTCTTTTGTATGGGACTTGCCTGCGTACCAATACAAAGCACTTGCTACCAACAACAAAGACGCGGCTATACGCATGTACCAAAACAATGGTATAACGCGTGTTTTTTTATCTGCCTGTTCATCAAGCTGTTGCGAAAGTTTCGCCCAAACGTTATCGCTTGGCATGACTTCATGCGGATGCAAAGCATCATGAAATAATTTATCAAATTCGGGCTGTTCCATCGCAGTACAAAGGCTGTTTAGTTTCGTTGATGATTTTCTTTTGTAGCAAGGCTCTCGCCCTTGAAAGTTGTGATTTGGAGGTGTTCTCGTTGATATTGAGCATTTCGCCTATTTCTTTGTGTGAATATCCTTCTATGGCATACAAGTTAAAAATAGTACGGTAGCTGGTAGGCAAGTCTTGTATGAGTTGCATAAGTTCATCTGCCTGCATTTGGTTGGTGTGGTCAGTATTTTCGCTCACATCTATAAATTCTTCTGCTAAATTTTCTACATACATCAGGCGTTGTTTGCGCAAATGTCCTAAACATTCATTGACTACGATACGCCTTATCCAGCCTTCCAAACTACCTGATTCTTTAAAGTTTTCGACATTGTTAAATACTTTCATAAAACCATCTGCCAACAGGTCTTCAGCTTCTGTCCTTTGGCGCACATACCGCAAACACACTGCAAACATTTTGCGGGAGTATCGCTCATAGAGTTCGCGTTGCGCAAGGCGGTTACCTTGCCTACAGGCTTTTATTAGGTCGGATTCAGTTGTAAATTTTGGCATGCAGGCGTCATCAGTGGGTTAATATCTATAAGATGCGAAAAGAGGAAAGAGGTTGCAGATAATTTTATTTTTTTTTCAAAAGCACCTCAAAATCTATTTGGGCTTAATATTTGCCTAATGAAAATAAAATAAAGCGTTGGTAACATGCTTTTTTTTGGTTAGAATAAAAAAAAATACTATCTTTGCACCCACAAAAACAATCGCACACTGCGTCCATGACAATGACAAGCGAACAAAAAAAAGCTATTCTCCTACTGAAATCCGTCATCTTCCATTATCATGGATTGGATAACGAGGAGAAAGAAATACTCGACAGTACCGCCCAAAAGTTTGATGCTTGGGAAGAATTGAAATGGGCTAATGACTTCATCGCATTGGACTATTACACCGCCTTTGAACGCGCAAGAGAGTTTCTTAACGACATTGTAGGCAATTTGGACAAGGAAACACGCCTCCAATACCTCGGCATGGTCTGGGAAGCAAATAACGCCAAAGGCTATGTTACTGAAATGGAAGCTACAGCTATGCTCAAACTCGCCAAAGATTGGCACGTGCAAAAAGAACTCATGATGCTTGTCAGGAAAAAATAACTCGAAATACATTATTGAAATAAACCTTATTATTATTGCGTATTCAGTTCAAAAATGGGCTATCTTATTGAGCAACTAGGATTAAAAGACGAACACGAACTCGTCCACGAAACGGTGGACAAGGCAGTCTACGCCCATACTATATATTACGAAATAGAAAAGATAAATTACGATAATTTTGTAACCGAAGACGATACACCTGTGGATAATCTTTTCTCTGAAAAACAACAGCGTTTGCTCATAGACCCGCTCCGCGCCAATGAGTGGACAGATAAACGATTCATGGCGTGTGCCAATGTAGCCATTTATCACCCTTCAAGGCAATATCCTGTAGTCCCTGATATGTTCATCAGTTTTGATGCCAAAGTACCTACTACTTGGTTTGATAAAAAAGACAAGTGTTATTTTACTTGGCTCATGGGGAAATCCCCCGACTTGGTAGTCGAAATAGTATCAAACAAAATAGGAGGCGAGCGTACTGAAAAATTTAATATTTATGCCACTATAGGCGTTAAGTATTACATCATTCATGACCCCTATCATGAACTGTACAAAACAGACCTGCAAGTGTTCGAACTTGACTTTACGACAAATAAGTATAAACCATTTGAAAATGACCATTTTTATATACCTGAAATAACGCTGGGCATAAAAATATGGCAAGGATTGTTTGAAGATGCCGAAGCACCTTGGGCGCGTTGGTGCGACAGAGAGGGCGATATGATACTCACTGGAGCAGAACGAAATGTAGCACTCGCGCAAGAAAACGGGACACTCGCGCAAGAAAACGAAATACTTGCAAACGCCAAAGCTGAAGCCGAAGCTGAAGCAAGTCATGCGAAAGCTGAAGCTGAAAAAGAACGTACTGAAAAACAGCAAGCGAAAGCTGAAGCTGAAAAAGAACGTACTGAAAAACAGCAAGCGAAAGCTGAAGCTGAAAAAGAACGTGCCGAAAAAGAACATAACGAAATCAAGATCCAAAAACTAATGGAACAGTTAGCGGCTTTAGGTTTAACTCCTGTAGAATAATTATTTCCCAAAAAACCAATTACTTATGCTCAATACACCTGTCCTTTTTTTAGTCTTCAATCGTTTGGATACTACCAAGCAAGTTTTTGCTAAAATACGCGAGATTCAACCCAAACAACTATTCATTGGGGCAGACGGCGCGCGGGCAGGCAAGGAAGGAGAAGCAGAAAAAGTACAAGCAGTAAGACAATATGTTTTAAACAGCATAGACTGGGATTGTGAGGTAAAAACACTTTTCAGAGAAGAAAACTTGGGGTGTGGCAAAGGTGTAAGCGAAGCTATTACTTGGTTTTTTGATAATGTAGAGCAAGGAATTATACTCGAAGATGACACATTACCTGATTTGAGCTTTTTTACTTTTTGTGAGGAGTTACTCAATTATTATAAAGATAATGAAAGAATAATGCATATTGGAGGTAACAACTATTTTAATAAACAAAAAAAAGAAAGTTATTATTTTTCTAAGTATGTACACCCACCACACGGTTGGGCTTCGTGGCGTAGAGCTTGGACAGTGCATGATTATGATATGAAAGGCTTGCCAAACTTTTTAGAAACAGGGAAAATCCATGATGTTATTAAAAATAAAAAAGTAGTTAATTATTGGATAGATTACCTTGCATACCACAAACGAGTAAATTTAGATGCTTGGGATACACAGTGGCAACTCGATCTTTGGTTGCATAATGGGACAGCTATTATGCCATACCTGAATTTAGTAGCTAATATTGGATACAACTCAGAGGCTACCCATACCAAAAACAAAGACCATAAATCAAACACTTACTTCTCATATACTCTTGCAGAAATTATACATGCCACTGAAATAAAAATAAATGAAGAGTATGATAATGCCAAAATAATATATGCTTATATGTTAGAGCCTACCTTCATGGATAGATTCAAGCAACTTATACCTAAACAAGTTAAAACATTCTTAAAAAGAATATATGCTAACCAAAATTAAAAATTATATTTCTCGCCTTATCCATGGAGTAGAAATTGATGAACATAAAAAATTTATTGCTCAATACCTTCCTAAAAACCCTGTAGTGATAGAGGCAGGCGCACACGTAGGTTATGATACTACCCTGATGCACTATCTTTGGAAAAAAGCACAAATCTATGCGTTTGAGCCTATTCCCGCTATTTATGAAAAGTTAAAATACAATACACGCAAGTTTAATAATGTTACTTGCATACCTTTTGCTTTGAGCGAAAAAACAGGTAAGTCTATTATCCATATCAGCAAAGGCCAACAAAACGCTTCAAGTTCACTTCTTGAGCCTAAAGAACATCTTAATTCACACCCTGATATTCTTTTTGAAGAGAAAATCAATATAGACACTATTACAATTGATGACTGGGCAAAGCAAAATAATATATCAAAGGTGGATTTTATGTGGCTTGATATGCAGGGCATGGAATTACAAACACTTAAAGCGTCACCTAATATCATTAAAGCAACTAAAATTATACATACGGAAGTTCATTATATTGAAAACTATGTGGGAGTTCCTTTGGTAAAGGAGGTAAAAGAATGGTTTGCGTCTCAAGGTTTTAAAATTTTAAAAGAATTGCCTGAAAATAATGAATATGGCGATATCACCTTTATCAGAAAATAGTACATTTGTTAAAAGTCTGCTAAACCCCACTATTTACAAGGAACTAAAAAAAGCGTGCCAAATGGTTAGGTGAATGCCTAACCATTTTTTTTTCTAAAAAAATCATTAACTTGCAAGCGGTTTTTAACAATCGCACATGAAAAGAGATGAATTGAGGTTTGTACGTATAGCAGTGGGCATTATAGTAGTCGTGGGACTGCTGATAACTTACTCACTGTGGCTTGCGAATAATGATAACAAGCCAGAAACAGCCCAAACAAATAACAGGCAAGACACACTGCCCCGCAATACCATTCCACAAGAAGCGGAATTTATAAAAGACAAAAACAAAGCTGTTGCCGAGCCTTTGGATACAAGTAGCCAACATATTTTATTCATTGGCGACTCCATGGCGGAAGGCCTGCGATACCCTTTGCAACAATATACACAACATAATCAGCACAAATTGACGGTCATAGCCAAAACAAGCGCGAGCATCATATCGTGGGTAGGCAAGGACAGTTTGGGACGATTGCGCGAAACCATTAAGCAACTAAAGCCAACTTTTGTGATAATCTCGCTCGGCTCTAATGACTTGTTTACCAAATACTTAGAAGAATATGACAAGTATTTGACTAATATTGTTAAGCAACTGGATAGCACCAAATTCGTATGGATATGCCCGCCCAATTGGAAAGAGGATTTTGGATTGACTGACCTCATAGCAAAAAAAGTAGGCGATGATAGGTTTTTCCCTTCCAAATTGATGAAAATCCCCCGTGCAGGTGACAAAATTCACCCCACAGTAACAGGCTATAACCAATGGGCAGACTCTCTTTCCTACTGGATAATGAACGAAAGCCGACACAAAATCACGCTCAATAAAAAGCCTGAAGAAATAAAGGAAGCACCTAAACAAACATTGTATAAAAAATAAAGCCTAAAATTTGATTCTATGAAAATTGCTGTAGATGCCATGGGAGGCGATAATGCTCCCAATGCTGTTATTGAAGGTGCATTATTGGCGGCTTCGGCTGTCGCGTCTGATACTATTCTTGTCTTGGTAGGACAAGAAGAGCCTATCAAACGCTTTTTTTCAAGTGCCGACATGATACCGTCCAATATCGAAATTGTGCATGCGACACAAGTAATCGGTATGCACGAACACCCTGTAAAGACCTTGCCTGCAAAACCCGACTCGAGCATCTCGGTAGGTTACAAGATGCTCAAAAGCGGAGAAGTACAGGCTTTTTGTAGCGCAGGCAATACAGGCGCGATGATGGTAGCCGCTATGTTTAGTGTCCAAGCCATTGCAGGTATTTCGCGTCCCGCTATCATTAGTTTTGTACCAAAACTTGATGGGCGTATGGGCATCATCCTTGATGTAGGCGCAAATACAGATTGCAAACCCGAACACTTGCTACAGTTTGGCGAAATAGGCGCTATCTTTTGCCAATATTATTTTGGTATCGCGAAGCCAAAAGTCGCACTGCTCAATCTTGGTGAAGAACCCACAAAAGGCAACCTCATAAGCCAAAGTGCGCACAAGTTGATGAGCGAAAATAGCAAAATCAACTTCGTAGGCAACATTGAAGGACGCGACCTCTTCAATGAAAAAGCAGACGTGATTGTTTGCGATGGTTTCGTAGGCAATATCGTAATCAAAATGGCAGAGTCATATTATGAAATACTGCACCAAAAACGTTTTAAAGATGCATTCTTCGATAATTTCAACTTTGAAAGTATTGGCGGCAGTCCCATCTTAGGTATCAACGGCAATGTAGTGATAGGGCACGGCATCTCTAATGGATTGGCTATCAAGAATATGATTCTCATGACAGAGCGTATGACAAGCCACAACATCCCTGCTCATATCCGCGAAACCCTTGCAAATGTTTAATACACTTCTTGCGAAAGTCCTTTCCTCTCTCCAAATTGGAGAGAGGATAGCTGTGAGGCAGAGCTGTCAAGTTCTGATTTTGGGCAGGCAAGTTGCCAAATATTTAACCTATTGCCTTGCCCCCTCTCCCTTTAAAAAGAACGAAAACCAAATAATATGCTCCTCCCTCCAAATTGAAGGGAGGTTTTTGGAGAACTTAACAGCACTGGGCTGGGAGGTCTTAAGAAACACCTTTGCAAGAAGTATAACATAACTCGCTTTTAAACCAACCCTTGTCTCCTTTTTTGTAAAACAACAACGGAAACAAGGGTATTTTCCTTAGGCTTCTTGCGAAAGCCCTTTTTCCGCCCTCCAATTTGGAGAGAGGACAGGGTGTGAGGTCTTAAGAAACATTTTCGCAAGAAGTCTATTACTTTTATTTTTACGCCGTTGTTAGTAGCCCTCATTGATTATCCCGCAGGAAATACCCAATCTGTTATTTATGCCTTGAATAGAATAGGCATAGAACCTGTTTTGACAGATGACGCACACATTTTGGCTACTGCCGATAAAGTTATTTTCCCCGGAGTAGGGGAGGCAAGCACTGCTATGCACCACCTTCGCCAAAAAGGATTAGACATCTTTATTCCTACATTGAAACAGCCTTTTTTGGGTATTTGTTTGGGTATGCAGTTATTGTGTAGCCATTCAGAAGAAAGCGACACGCCTTGTTTGGGCATTATTCCTGAAAAAGTGCGCCTATTTCCTAAAACACTTAAAGTGCCTCACATGGGTTGGAATACCGTACAACTACCTGAAAACAAACTTTGGAAAGGCTTAGAAGCTGAACCCTATTTCTATTTTGTGCATAGTTATTATGTGGAGGAAAGCCCGTATAGTATTGGCACAAGCGCGTACAGTTTGCCTTTTACACCTGCATTACAAAAAGACAACTTTTGGGCAGTGCAGTTCCACCCTGAAAAAAGTGCTGAAGCAGGGCAAATGGTACTCAAAAACTTTATAGAAATATAGCCCAAATATGCCAACAAGTACTATTTGCCAAGTATGGGGTTTTAATCACACGCTATTTTATTAAAAAACCAAATAATTTTGTTTCTTTGTGGTTAAAATACAATTTTAACCATGAAAAAACAAAATCAAATCTGTTTCAAGAGAAGTTATTGGCTTTGCCTCCTCTTTTTATTCCCTTTTAGCCTCATGACTTATGCCCAAAAAGTGGACATGAGCAAATTCCAAACCATGAAACCGCGCAATGTAGGTCCCGCAGGTATGAGTGGGCGTGTTACCGCGATTGATGTCGTCATAAACAACACTAATTTGATGTATGTTGGTACGGCTTCTGGCGGGTTATGGAAGTCGGAAAGTGGCGGAATGGCTTGGAAGCCTATTTTTGATAAAGAAAAGACCCTTTCTATAGGGGCAGTTTCTATTTATCAACCCAACCCCGACCTCGTGTGGGTAGGCACAGGCGAAGGAAACCCGCGCAATAGCCTAAACAGCGGTTTCGGTATCTATAAAACCATAGATGGCGGACGTACTTGGCAATGTATGGGACTCGAAAAGACCCGCAACATTCACCGCATTATCATTCACCCTACCAACCCCGATATTGTCTGGGTAGGCGCGATAGGCTCTCCTTGGGGCGACTCGCAGGAAAGAGGCGTTTTTAAAACCACAGATGCAGGCAAGACGTGGCGAAAAGTCCTCTACAACAATGAGCGTACAGGCGTAGCCGATATGGTCATTGACCCCGAAAACCCCAACAAATTGTTCGCAACCATGTGGGAGCATCGCCGCCAACCTTGGTTTTTCAAATCGGGAGGCGAAGGCTCTGGTTTGTATATTACACTTGATGGAGGTGAGAATTGGACAAAACAAACACCAAAAGAAAACGGCTTGCCTGAAGGCGAATTGGGACGTATTGGTCTGGCTATCTGTCGCCATAAACCTGATGTCATGTATGCTACCATCGAAGCAAAGAAAAACGCTTTTTATCGTTCGAATGACGGCGGTTTTAAATGGGAAAAGATAAATGATACAGGCGGTTTTGGTGACAGACCTTTCTACTATTCGGATATTTATGTCGATCCTTCGAATGAAAACCGCATTTTCACACTCTATTCTATGGTATCCATGAGTGAAGACGCAGGCAAGACATGGCGCGTTATCCTACCCTACTCAGGCGATGACGCTATTCACCCTGACCATCATGCTTGGTGGATTCACCCAACAGACTCCAACTTTATGATAGACGGCAATGATGGCGGTATGGCGATAACACGCGACAAGGGCAAAACATGGCGTTTTGTAGAGAACTTGCCTGTAGCCCAATACTACCACATCAACGTGGATAATGAAACACCTTACAATATCTACGGTGGTATGCAAGACAATGGTTCATGGAGAGGTCCTGCATATGTATGGCGTTTTGGCGGTATTCGCAATAGTTATTTTGAAGAACTTTGTTTTGGTGACGGCTTTGATGTAATACCCGACCTTACCGATGCTCGCTATGGTTATGCTATGTCGCAACAAGGTTATCTCACACGTTATGACCTCAAAACGGGGGCAGGCAAGTTGCTGCGCCCTACCAGCAACAACGAAACTTACCTGCGCTACAACTGGAACGCGGGACTCGGCCAAGACCCTTTTGACAAATCTACAATATATTATTGTAGCCAATTCGTACATAAAAGCACCGACAAAGGTGAGAATTGGACTATCATTTCCCCCGACCTTACTACCAACGACAAAGAAAAACTGAAACAAGGCGAAAGTGGCGGACTGACAATGGACGCTACAGGCGCAGAAAACCATTGTACCATTCTTTGCATTGCCCCAAGCCCTAAACAAAAAGACGTACTCTGGGTAAGTACTGATGACGGCAATTTGCAACTTACAAAAGATGCAGGCAAGACATGGACAAACCTAAACGCAGGACTAAAAGGCTTGCCGGCAGGAAGTTGGATTCCACAAATCGTCCCCTCAGTGCATCAGGCAGGCGAGGCATTTGTAGTAGCCAACAATTACAGACGCGAAGACGTAACGCCATACCTCTATCACACTCAAGATTTTGGTAAAACATGGAAACGCATAGCTGACCAAAATAGCATGGATGGTTATACACTTTCTGTAGTGCAAGATTTGATTGAGCCTAAATTGCTTTTCTGTGGCACAGACCAAGGACTGTATTTTAGCATTGATTATGGTATGACATGGACACTTTGGAACGCAGGCTATCCCCGTGTTTCGACTATGGATTTAGCTATCCAATCGCGTGAGCATGACCTCGTGATGGGTACTTTTGGCAGAAGCGCGTGGGTGCTTGATGATATTCGCCCTTTGCGTGAGCTTGCCCAAAAAGGCACAAAAATATTGGACAAACCTATCCACGCTTTCGCGCCACCTGATGCCGTTTGGATAACCAACCTGAAACAAGGTGCTGGCATGCGTTTCCCCGGTAGTACTACTTTTGTAGGCGAAAACCGTAACTTGGGTGCAATGCTCTCTTTTGCAATAAAGGACGCTAAATTCCCTGAACCAAAAAAAGACGACAAAAAAGATGACAAAAACGAAACAGATAAGGATGAAAGCAAAGACAAAAACGAAAAGGTTACAACAACCAAAAAAGGCGGAGATACACTGAAAGTTATACTGGAAATAATGGATAGCGACAAAAAAATTATCCGCACTTTAAAATTTACACCCAAAATAGGCGTAAACCGCGTCTTTTGGGGACTTGAGCGCAAAGGTATCGCCTTCCCCGGTGCGCCTGAACCTAAACCAGATGCTGATGAACGTGGGGGAAGATTGCCTGCCATGATGGGTACTTACACGCTCCGTTATACGTATGGAGCAGATAAAGACTCGACCACTTTGCGCATATTGCCTGACCCTCGCGAACCCGCCAACGAAGCAAACCTAAAAGCACATTTTGACATAGCCAAACGCATGGAAAAACAAGCCGAAAACGTGGGCATTGCTGTTAAACGTCTTGATGAAAGCAAAAAAGTAGTGGACTTGGTATTGGCTGACCTCAAGCCTGCACAAGGGCAAAAAGAACTCGATGAACCTACCCAAAATCTTAAGGAAATGGGACAACGCATATTGGATTCTTTGCGTGTTGTGCGTGAAATCTTCATGGGTAAGCAGGAGCAGAAAGGTATTCAACGCAGTGAAACACACATAATGGCAAAAATAGGTGCCTGTTATGGTTATTTAAACCTTGCGCCCAATATGGACGCGCCCAATAGCACTTTGCAAAATATTGTAAGCGAAGCCAATACACATTACTTGAAAGGTATTGACAAAGTAAATGCTTTCTTTGAAAATGACTGGAGCTTCTTTCAAAAAGCCGTAGAAAATCATAAATTCTCCATATTCAAACCTTATAAACCCATAGAGAAAGAGTAAAAAATGAGTGAGTGATTGGGTGAGTGAGTGAAAATCGGCTGTTACTATGCTGTCGCATATTGGCAACCGATTTTTTTATTTCACTTTGATTTTCTGCTCCAAATAATACTCCTTGCCTGCCTGCTTCCAGTTGATTTTCAAACGCCATGTGCCGCGTTGCAGGTTTTGGGTAGGCAAGAATTGCTTGCCTGCCTCATCTATTTGCAACGGGATTTTGAAGTCCAACTTTGGATTATTGGCACGGAAAAACCATACATCGCCTGTTATTTGTGTAGGCATTTGCAAGGTTATCATGCGGGCGGTCGTGTCGTTGCTTATCGTTGGACGACTGTCCAAGTGTGCTGTATTTTTGATGCGGTTTATCTGGTCTTCGTAGGCAAGTTCTTGCTTATAATAGTCCTTCGCCACCAAATCTATAGAAATGCTATGGCTTCCAACTACTAAAATGAGCATAAATGCTACAAATCCTATGTAAAGTATGGCAATGCGATATCCCCAATTCATAATGCGTGTGATTTATTTATTTATTTATTTAATTTGTAACTACTCAGGTACTCATTATTTTTTAAATAACTGATAATCAATTATTTGCAATTTAAAATTATTTTTAACAAATATTTAGCATTTTAGTTAATATACTGAAAATCAGTGATTTATAAAAAATAAATGATTTTAAAAATTGATTTTAAGGTTTTTTAATAAATATTTTAAATTATAATCAACTGAATATCAACATTTTAAACCACCTGAGTGGTCACATTTATTTATTGAGTCCTCCCTCTTTCCCCTCTCCCTCCTCTCTCCTCTCTCCTCTCTCTCCTC